>WBZX01001238.1_pt1 | contig 19662 bp, 17 predicted proteins | sample 5204211 | NCBI WGS metagenome assembly WBZX01 (sample SAMN12344362, study PRJNA552823) | activated sludge metagenome | biome: Activated sludge suspended growth; feature: Nitrification reactor; material: Wastewater; isolation source: activated sludge from nitrification reactor of wastewater... | reverse complement strand
TGATGATGAAGGTTCGCACCAACTCCTTCATGAGTTCCCGAGCGGGAAGCCCACTCTTCAAAGCCCAAGGCGCATCCTCGCCTCCGCCTACCGGGCCAAAGATGAGTGGAATGCCAAGCCGACCCAGGAAGCATGGCGTTCTGAAAACGCCATATGTCAGATGAATTGCAACATCGAACTTGTTTGCTGCATGCAGCTTGCGGGCGCAAGGCAACAGCCCGTACTGCCAAGCGGAGAACAGCAACTGGGCTGTGCGCGAGTTCAGTGTGACCGTGCGCAGCCAAGCTGGTCGGAAGTACTCAACTCGCAGGCTGGAGACCGGGCGCTCCTGCAACTCGGTCTCAATGGCTGATCGACGCGTTTCGTCAGTGATGGCCACCACCTCATGACCTGCGCGAGCCAGTTCCACCGCCCAGCGCCAGCCAACACCAGTTTCACTGCCAGTGTTCGGTGCACAGGCAAAGACAGAAAGCAGGATCTTCATCAGGTGTGCTCAGGAGGCTGACTGAAACGTCGCGCGGAAGGTGGCACTCGCCCCTTTGACCCGCACATACAAGGCATCGCGTGTGGATGGTGGCAAGCCTGGTGCTGAACCCTTGAAGAGCGTGAACTCCCCTGGCATTTCCAATCGCAAGCTCACCCGTTGCCCACCGCAATTGGCTTGTAATAGGGCTATGTCTCGCCCGGTGTAGCTGCGTACGTCGGTCCAGAACTGAAATCCTTCGGCATTGGGCAGGACCGTGAAGGCAGGCTGCAAGGCGTCAAACCCCTCCAACTTGCAATCAAACTGCCAAGCACTCCCAAGCGATGCAGGTGCAGGTTGCCCGGGACGGGCCTTCAGCATCAACTCGTCGATGTACCTGTCGCCATCCAACTTGATGGAGCGCGTGGCCGCCAGGTTGGCGTTGTACTGCGGCTGTGCAACGGCGATGGCACCAGCGGCGGCATCGAACTTCAGCAACTCACCCGGCGCCCAACCCAACTGCCCCTTGTCATCCGAAAACGGCACGTTGTGAGCGGCGGGCTGGGTGTAGTAATTCGCATGCATCGGTGAGCCATAGAGCGCGGTGCCCGAATCGCGCGTGAGCGGCTTGGTGTTCGCAAAGGCCTCCACGTTCAGCGCTTCGCGCTGGGCATGGTTGATGACGTTCTGGCCCCAGTGCACAAACACTTGCCACTGGCCCGACTTCAGCACCGCCATGTGCGAATCAGGCAGCACTTTGGAAACCACCGGCGGCATGCTGGCCGAAGCAGCGCCGGTTGTGGCCGCTGGGTCTATCAGTTGTTCCCAGCTCTTGCGCTTGGCAGCCTCCGCAAGACCCATGCGTGTTGGCAGCACCCGCCGTGCGGAGATCAACAACCCCGTGTCGGGCACCTTCAGTCGCCCGACGTTGTCACTGGGGTTGGGCAAGCTGTCGTCCGGAAAGCGCAAAGCCATGGGTGCCAGCATCAGGTTCTGAATCTGAAGCATCTCGCCGGCAAACGAGGCACCACGCCCTGCCATGGTCACAGCTTCAAAGAACGGCAACATGGCGCGAACGACATAGGCGTTGTAGCCCAGCGAGCCTTCGTACCAAAGCCCGTCTTCTGTCACACCCACCTTGAGCAAATTGCGCAAGCCATTCGGCCCTTCGGTGGCCCGACCAAACAGGCCCTCGTCGCCCATCCAGATGGCCAACACCGCCATGGCAGACCGCTGCCAGCAACTGATGTTGTTGAGGCCGTTGAAGCTCTGCTCCAGCGTTTGCGCCACGGGGCGGAACAAACGCTCACCCCACTGGCGTTGCTGGTCGGGTGTGGCCACCTCTCGCAGCAGGCGGGCAGCATCAACCAAGGTGAGTATCAACGTGGCCTCGTCCAGGCTCTGCCCCATCAGGCGCGACACACCCAGGCGCTTTTGCACCGGCCACTTCTCATAGTTGTTGGCGTAGAAATCCAGTTGCCCCGCAGCCCACTCCGCATATCGCCGTTCACCCGTCAGGCGATACATGCGAGCTGCCTCCTGAATCCGGTCGGCGTTCTGGCCGCGAAAGAAGAAATTCCAGGCCTCACGCAGCTTGCGGGCGGCAGGGTTGCTGTCGTTCTGCGCTGGGGGTGTGTCCACACGCCAGGGCATGGGTGAGCCATCGGGCTTGACGTAGTCGTGCGCCCAGCCCACCACCCACTCCACATGGTCTTGGCGCTGGGTCATCCACGCGTCAAGCACCTGTTTGCGCTCTTCCAGCCAACTGGCCCATGCGGCCTCTGAGCGCACCGCAGTTCGGGCCTTGGCCCACTGTTCTTGCGGCTTGCGCAAGGGCCAGCCATTGGCATCCGGCAACTTCTGTTCGGCCAAGTAGCTCATGCGGTCTCTGAGTAGCCCGGCGGCAGGCCTCGGGCCCCAGTCCTGTGCCAGAGCAGGCCCAGCACCCAGTGCAAACAACAAGCCCACGACACGCAGCTTGCCGAAGCGTTCAGCGAACTGCTTGGCGGTAGATGTGCAGCAGCTCATCGGCAATGGCTCCCCAGTCATAACGCGTGTCGGCCAATTCACGGGCCTTCACTCCCATCGTTCTGCGCAAGTCATCGTTGCGCGTCATCTTCTCCAAAGTTTGAGCCAGCGCAGCTGGGTTGGCACAGTCGCACATCAAGGCCTGCTGGCCCTCTGCGACGTACTCCTTGAACCCAGGCAGATCGGCCGTCACCATGGGTACACCAAAGGTCATGGCCAGCATCAACGCGCCACTCTGGTAGATGTTGCGGTACGGAAAGACCGCGAAGTCGCAGCAGCGCAGCAAGCCCGCAAGTTCGTCATCCGGCACATAGCCACGCCTGAACACAAAGCGGTGGCTCACCCCCAATGCCTTGGCCTGCTGCACATACTGCTCAAACAACTCGGCTGATCCCCCACCCGCCACCAGCAACGTCAGCGGCACATCTGGTGCCAGCAGCGCGGCGGCCTGCACCAACCGGTCTATGCCCTTGTATTCGCGCACCAGGCCAAACACCAGGCCCACGCGGTGGCCCGGTGGCACGCCCAGCGCTGCCGGCGTGCGCACGGGCGCCGCAGCCGTGCGCGCACGCAAGGACTGGTAGTTGCCGTGCGGCACCATGTACACCTTCTCGGGGGGTATGCCCGCCAGGGCCACCACGCCCTCGCGAGCATGGGTGCTGAGCACGTGCACTGCACTCACACGTCGGTACCACTGCCGATAGGCCAAGCGGTGCCACCACCGAGATTCATGCGGCAACGTGTTGTGGGCTGTGTAGACAAAGCAATGCAGCCAGGGCATGCAGGCCAGGTAAATCAACATGTCCGCCAGCCGGAACCGAAAGAACTGCACGTGCACAGCATGGTGCCGGTGGCGCCACAGCTCTCGCACCAGCAGGGCAAAGGCTCGCGTGCTCTGCAGCAGCTTCTGGGCTTTGCTGCCCCTGCCCCCGAACGCCGGAAATGCCGCAAGACACCGCAGGCCGGGCATGGATGAAACAGGCGAGTCGTCGACCGTCATCACCGTCAGCATGCAGCGTGGTGCGAGGCTGGCCACCAGTTCCCGGCCATAGTCATTCGACCCACTCATCATGTCCACCAGCAAAACGGCTGGCTTGGCGGCGGCAGACGTCATCAGCCTGGCGACCTGGGATTGCTGGTTGCGCCCAACAGCGCCTCAAGACGTCTCCGCCTCACTCGGTACCGCAACGCATGCTCCAGGCGGCTGAGCGGCTTGCCGGCCAGGTAGGCCTGGCGCACGCGGTAGTCTTCATCAAACGACGCCAGGCGGTTGGCTTCGGTGGTGCTGCCCTCGTGGCGGCGAAATACCGACAGCACCTCGCGCAATTGCAGCGGTTCAGCCAAGCGGCCAAGCCGCAACCACATGTCGTAGTCCATCGCGTACTTGAGCTTCTCGCTGAACCCCCCCGCTCGCGCATAGAGCTCTCGTCGAACGAAGGTGGCTGCGTGCGGAACGATGTTGGCACGGAGCAGCGCGTCGTAGCTGTAATTGGGGGGGATGTAGGTCTCTGGGAAAAGGCCTCCCGCACGGTCGTTCAGGATACGACCAAAGAGCCATTCGCAACCGGTCGCCTCAACGGTAGCCGCAACCCTTGCCAACACGTTGGGGTGCAGCAAATAGTCATCCGAATGGAGGTGCATTACCAAATCACCGCGGGCGGCCTCAACCCCGGCATTCATGGCTTTGGAAATTCCACCGCGAACGTCGTTGATGACCGTCTTGCTGCCGGAATATTCCTCGATTTGTTGCAGCGTGTTGTCTTGCGAGCCACCATCCACAAAGATTACTTCGTGATCCGAATACAGCTGAGATTTGATAGACGCTAAGGCGGCAGGAAGGAATTTATCGCTGTTCCAAGTACAGGTAATTATGCTTATCCTCATGCTCGTCTCTTGGTTTGCTGAGAGGTGTTTGCGGAGCCAATGACTACCAGCAATGCGGAGAATGCCACCAAGTCTGACGCCTGAGCCCAGACGGGAGCAATAATTCCCGCAGTCAACCAAGTCGCAAGCGTACAAGCTGAGGCAGTTCCGATCGCCCTTTTCGTTGGGTCTTTTGAGCTTCTCAGTCTAAAGGAAATTTTGATGTACTTTGCCACAAGGAAAAGTATCGATACTATGCCCAAGAGTCCGAGCTTGATCGCTACCCATAGATAGGAATTATGTATGAACGTGATCTCATTTACAAACCCGCGTGATACTTGTGCGGAGGTCTTTTTGTACTCGCCGCCATGACCAAGTCCAAGTACTGGATTTTCTACTATCGATTTTAGGGCCTGCTGATTCTCATCAAATCGGGCGCCCATTGAGGTTCCCTTTCCCCCTTCCTCGCTAATGCTCGCTAGCCGACCAAATACTGCCTCAACTTGACGTGGGAAAATGGGGTATGCCATTAGTACCAGCGATGCCCCAAGAATGGCAAGAATGGAGGAGACTTTGACGACGGAAGCCAAGCGATTTCTGCAAAAAACCAAAAGCAGGAATAAGCCAAGCACCAGCCCAGCCCATATTCCGCGTGAAAAAATAGCAACAAGTCCTGCCGCGTTGAGAATTACTTGACCAATGAGAGTTGCTCGCCTTGGAAATTCCCGCCCTGGATTTTCGATTAGAAGAAAGAGGGAATAAAAAAGACCGTAGGCCATGAAATAGTCGCCGCCCTCTGCAGAACCACGAACCACGTCTGAGTACTCCGCACCAATGCCCCCTTCCATAAACCCCTTTAATCCAGCAAAGACGCGCCAGCCTGTACCGAGTTGTAGAAGTAATAGGACTGAGGATAGCGTGCCGAATGAAAGTATAAGCCGATGGATAAATCCAGAATTTCCCTTGCGCCCCTCAAGAGCTGCAAATATCAACACCGCCAACAGCCCTACATAGCGGCGGGAATCAGGTATGGCAAACTTGAGGTGGGCGATAGCGTAGCCTTGAATTAAGGCGATAACCCATGCTAAACAAAATAACAATAATGGAGCTTTGAACTCACGAATTGGTGCGGCATCTATTTCTTTTCCGGTTAGCCAATAGAAAATGCCTAGCGCAATAGCCCAAAGTATTGCTGCCTCATTGGCCAAGCGATAGTCAAGCGGTACAAATGGCAAGGCGCCAAATGCCAAAATAAGTATGACTATCCCGATGATGTTCGGCCAGTGTAGTGCGAGTACAGTTACGGCTACAACGGCGGCTACTGCAGCGGCCAGTTGAAATGGTATAAGTACCGCAACTATTCCGGAAAGGCATGCTCCTGCGATCCAGACCATAACACTCGGTGTGGTGCTTAATCTTTCCGCGAACAGTCTAATCGACAAACCTAATTTGGCAGTCACTATCAGCCTCAATTGTTGGCGACTGGCTGGCTTGATAACCTGGCTATTAGGTTTCTGCCGGCCGCAATGAAGTAGCTTTCGAAGAATCTTTCAGAAACTGCCGCAGCCAAATACGTGGCTAAAATGGAGAGGGCGCATAACGATACCATGGCAGCATCTGGACCGATAAGCGATGACAGTCTATTGCTGAAAAGGCTTGTAAATTTGCTCGCAAAGATGAAATGGAGCAGATACATCGAGTATGAGGCGGTCCCTACATTTCGAATCCATCGCCCATTTAATCTTTTGGAGGTCTCCAATATGTCGAACAAAAAGACATAAGATAGAGCCGCTACCAACGGGGCAATTGAGCTTGTGTTGAAAAATGTGTGATCTCGATCCCCTAATGATAAAAGTGTGAATGACCCGATGGAAAGCAGAATAAAGCCTGCCAGGCTGGTGCGTGCGGGGATGCTAGGAAATCTATTTCCTTTTTTAAGGAGATAAACTAGCATGCCAACGAGGAATGTTGGGGCCTGAGTTATTATGTTAAAGTATAGAAATGTGTTATTTTTCGCAGTGTCGCCGGTTTCGGTGTAGATCGCAAACAGCAATGCTTGGGTGATGATTTCTGCAATGATTGTGATGGATATTGAAGGCAATATGCCAATATCCTTTATGCGGGACAGCCAAGCGAAGAGGATCGGGAATATTGTATAGAAGATGACCTCGGTGCCAATGGACCAGCCACCTGGAACAATATTATTGTTGGCTTGTGGATATAGGCCGTGTAGAAGTAATATGTTTGAGGCTATATTGAGTGCGGTGTATTTCTCTGTGATGATTGGAGTCTGTGATCGGTAAATATTCTCCAGCACATCAATAAGAAAGTAAATTAATATTCCAGCGTAATATGGTGGTGCGATTCTGAAGAATCTTCGAATGGAGTAGTTGAGTAGTTTGTTCTTATCGTTTTTTCGCAGATCCCATGAGTGGCACAGGGTAAATGCGGACGCTAGAAAAAACAGCTGAACACCCATTTGCCCATACGCTGCCAATGCCCCCGTGAGCTCTGCCTTGTTGTGAACCGCATTAGACGTGTGCACAAGGATTACCATCAAAATCGCAATGCCACGAATGGTGTCAATATGATCAAGCTTCTTGGTTGATTGCATATTTGGGGTGCGAGATATGCGCGCGACTCAGATGAAAGGAGCGGGTTGGGTGTCGCCGAGAGCATATTTTATGGTTATATTTCGCGACCCAATTTTTCGAGCTGGCACACCACCATATATTCCAGCGGGAGGAAGGTTATGGGTTACAACGGCTCCCGCTGCAACCACTGACCGCTCACCAATTTCAACGCCTGGAAGGACGATTACCCGAGCAGACAGCCACACGTTATCGGCCACGTCGACCGGGGCCCCCACAGCTTCAAAGGTTTCGGACTGGTGATCATGCTGCATGGTCCAGATCCAGACACCGGTGCTGAGGTTGACGTTGTTGCCAATGCGCAGCCCGCAGCGGCCGTCCAGCACCGCGCGGTGCCCAATGATCACGTCGTCGCCAATCACGATGCCCGCGGGGTTGCGCACCTCTGCCCCCGAATAGATGCAACTCCTCTGGCCTATGGTCATGCCCGCACGCCGGTAGAAGAACTTGCGCAGACCATGGCTGGGCAGGTGCCCCACCCAGCGCATCCATAAGAAGCGCAGGCCAGCGCGGATACGCCGCAATTGGTCGATCATGAATTGCCTCGCGTTGGGTTCGCTGTCGCACCCAGCAGGCGCGCCAACCTGGGGGACCTGCCGGCAAGTGTGAACACGGCTGGGAGGGCGCCGTGCCGGCTGAATGCCACGGTAGCTCCCAGCAACACCGTGCCTGCCAGCAACATGGCCAACAACAGCGCCGAGGTCTGGGACGTTGCTGCTTTCTGCATGAGCACTTTGCAGGTCAAGTAGGCGCAGCCAGCGGTGAGCACAGCCACCAGTGTGCTGGTACCCAGGGCGCGCGCTACGTTCGCCAGTGGAGTGCTGGTCAGGCGGGCCAGCCACAAAACCGTGAACACAGCGCGCGCCGCAATGCAGACGGCCACAGCCCAAGCCACATGAATGACATGGCCCGTTTGGGCTGCCCATGTGCCAGCCAGGAGGATGCAGACTGCGCCCCCCAGTTGGATACGGCTCTCCGCATCGACACGCCCAATTGACCAGAACAACGGGGTCACGACACCGGCTGCGCCATACATTGCCATGGACAGGGCAATGGGGGTGAGCAACAGGGCGCCTGCCTGCCATTTGGCGCCATACAAGGCGCCCAGCACGACATCGGGCACCACCGCAATGCTGAAGAAGACGGGCAGCAGTACCAGGGTTCCTATTTCCAGCAGGGCCAGAAAGGCACGGCGGATCTGGGCCGGGTCTGATGCCACGCGTGAGGAAGCCGAGAAGAGCACCGATTGCAGGGTGGACAGTACCTGCGCTACGGCCGTCGACAAGAGGTTATTGGCCACGTTGTAGAGGCCCAGTTCAGCAGCAGGGAAGTAGCGGCCCACGACGACCTTGTCCACGCTGGTACCAGCCCAGGTGAAGATGTTGCTGAGCAAGGCGTTGCCACCGAAGGCCAGGGCTTCTCTGGCCTTGGGGGCGCTGAACCCCAAATGCATGGGCGGACGTGCGGCCCGCAACAGCAGCAAGGCATTCACCAGGGCTTGCACCAGCCAGGCCAACACCAGGCTCCATACCCCCAGGCCAGCCCACGCACAGGGAATGCCCACCAAGACGTAGCCGATGAAGAAGCCACTGACCTGGGCTACTTGAAGGGGTTTGAAGTTCAGGCGCCTGCGCAGCAGGTTAGCGGGCACAGACGCCACAGAGGACAACAAGCAAACAGCGGACATCACGCGAATGATGTTCACCGCCCTTGGCTCGTTGAAGAACTGAGCAATGAGCGGCGCACCGGCCACCAGCAGGCTGCTCACCATCAAGCCTGCCATCCACTGGCATGTCTGCACAAACTGCACGAGCGCGTCGTCTATCTCGTCTCGCTGTACCAGCACGGCACCTATGCCGGCATCAGCAAAGAAGTTGGAGAGCCCCACGACGATGGCGCCAATCGCAAACAGGCCGTAGGTCTCGGGCCCCAGCATGCGGGCCAGCACGATCTGCGAGCCCAGCTGAATGACGAGCTTGCCCAGCATGCCGATGTAGCCCCAGGCTGCGGCGCGCATGGCGCGCTTGCCGAGCGTCTGGGCTTCAGCGGCCATGGCGTTCAGGCGGTGTGCTTGGTGAGAAAGTCGGCGTAGGCGTGTGCAATGCCTGAAGCCAGGCTCACCTGGGCGCGCCAACCCTGCGCAGCCAAGCGGCTCACGTCCAGCAGCTTGCGCGGCGTGCCATCGGGCTTGGTGGCATCGAAAACGATCTTGCCTTTGAAGCCCACCACGTCCATCACAGTCTCGGCCAGCTCGCGGATGGTCACGTCGGTGCCGGTGCCTATGTTCACCAGCGGACCGCTGTAGCCCTGGTTCATCAGGTGCACGCAGGCGTCGGCCAGGTCGTCCACATACAAGAACTCGCGCATGGGCTTGCCGCTGCCCCACACCACGTATTCGCTGTCGCCGCGCAGCTTGGCTTCATGCGCCTTGCGGATCAGCGCGGGCAGCACGTGGCTGTTGGCCAGGTCGTAGTTGTCGTTGGGGCCGTAGAGGTTGGTGGGCATCACGCTCACGTACTGGCGGCCGTATTGGGCGTTGTAGGCCTCGCAGAGCTTGATGCCGGCGATCTTGGCAATGGCATAGGGCTCGTTGGTAGGCTCCAGCGGGCCGGTGAGCAAATACTCTTCCTTGATGGGCTGCGGGCAGTCGCGCGGGTAGATGCAACTGCTGCCCAGGAACATCAGCCGCTGCACCCCAGCCAGGTGGGCGCCGTGGATGAGGTTGTTCTGGATGGTGAGGTTGTTGTAGAGAAACTCAGCCCGGTAGGTGTTGTTGGCCTGGATGCCACCCACCTTGGCGGCGGCAATGAAGATGTAGGCCGGCTGGTGGGCTTGCAGGTAGGCCTGCACGGCAGCCTGGTCCATCAGGTCCAGCTCGGCGCGGCCTGGGGCCAGCACCTGGGTGTGGCCACCAGCTTGCAGGCGGCGCACCAGGGCGCTGCCCACCATGCCGCGGGCGCCGGCCACCAGGATGGGCGCGGCTTTGTCAATGGTGTGGCTGCTCATGGCGGGAACGCTCACTCGTGGTGGTCAAAGGTTTGAAAGCCGGCCAGCTTCACCAGGCTGTCTTTGCGGGCGGCGGTGTAGTCGGCATCCACCATTTCTTTCACAAGCTCGGGCAGCGTGGTCTTGGGTGTCCAGCCCAGCTTCTGCTTAGCCTTGCTGGGATCGCCCAGCAGGGTTTCCACTTCGGTGGGGCGGTAGTAGCGTGGGTCCACCTTCACGATCACGTCGCCCACCTTGCACTTGGCCTTGAGCTCGCCGTTCACAGGGGTGATGGCGGCCACGGTGCCAATCTCGGCGGCGCCCTCGCCGCTGAAGGCCATGGTGATGCCCAGCTCCTTGGCCGCAAACTCCACAAACTGGCGCACGCTGTACTGCACGCCGGTGGCAATCACAAAGTCTTCGGCGTGGTCTTGCTGAAGCATCAGCCACTGCATCTCGATGTAGTCGCGCGCATGGCCCCAGTCGCGCAGCGCGCTCATGTTGCCCAGGTACAAACAGTCTTGCAGGCCCAGCGCAATGCGGGCGATGGCGCGGGTGATCTTGCGGGTAACGAATGTCTCGCCACGCAGCGGGCTCTCGTGGTTGAAGAGCACGCCGTTGCAGGCGTAAATGCCATAGGCCTCGCGGTAGTTCACCGTGATCCAGTAGGCGTACATCTTGGCCACGGCATAGGGGCTGCGCGGGTAGAAGGGGGTGGTTTCCTTCTGCGGTATCTCTTGCACCAGGCCGTAGAGCTCGCTGGTGCTGGCTTGGTAGAAGCGGGTCTTCTTCGTCAGACCCAGGATGCGGATGGCCTCAAGAATGCGCAGCGCGCCGATGCCATCGGCGTTGGCGGTGTACTCGGGCTCTTCAAACGAAACGGCCACATGGCTTTGCGCGGCCAGGTTGTAGATCTCGTCGGGCTGCACCTTCTGGATGATGTGCGTGAGGCTCATCGAATCCGTCATGTCGCCGTAGTGCAGCGTGAAGCGGCGGCCACTTTCGTGCGGGTCTTGGTAGAGGTGGTCGATCCGCTGGGTGTTGAACGAGCTGGCGCGGCGCTTGATGCCGTGCACGTCGTAGCCTTTGTTCAGCAGGAACTCGGCGAGGTAGGCGCCGTCTTGGCCGGTCACGCCGGTGATGAGGGCCACTTTGGGTTGGGTCACGGGTTCTACTCCTTGCTATCAGTATTGGCCCGCCACGAGCAAGCGTGACGGTGCGGTCAGTTGGGGCAACAGATCGAGCACAAAGCGCTCATGCAGGGCAAATTGCGCTGCGCTGTCGGCGCCGATGCTGGACACGCGAAACAGCAGGCCATCGGGCACAACACCCTGCAGGCCGTAGCGCATTTCCATGAGTTTCTTTTGCATGCCCAGCGGTGTGACTTCGTTGCCCACGGTTGTCCAGTAGGTCACTGGCTCTGGCCTCTGGTTGCCCAAGGCGGTTTCCAGCCGGCGCACTGGCATCGGGCCCTTGTTGGTCTGCAGGATGCCGTCCCGGTTCGAAATCACCCCGAAGCCCTGGGCGGGGTAGCAGATCTCCGGTTTGTGCACTTGCATGCCGTCGCGTTGGTCAACGCCATAGGCGATGGACAGCATGATGCGTTGTCCTTGGCTGTTGACGTAAGTGCGAGTGACCAACTGGCTGTAGAGCTTGCTCAGCACCTCAGCCTGCTGCGGATTGACGACGCCCCTGAAGGTATCTGCATCAACCCGCCAGTCAGCAAATTTCAGAGGCACAGCCGCTTCAAGGCTGTTGTTGCCACCGCGTGTGTCGGCCAACTTGTGGGTGGGCACCATCCACTGGGCCAGCGCGGCTGCGCACACCATCGCAATCAAAGCCAGCCAGGCGCGCCGCAGGGGCAACGTCATGCGGCGCTCCCGGCGCCCAGCTTCGACCAGAAGCGGAGCAATGAATCGACGCCGATGATGAGCAGCAATGCCGTCAAGAACAGCACCATGCCGGCAAAGCCGTGCAAGAAACCTTGGCCTGCTGCATCGCCAAAGTGGAAGGTGATGAGGGTGAGCACGATCACGCGGATGACGTTGGCACCAAAGCTGATCGGCACGATCAGGATGGCCAGCATCACGTTGCGGAACATTGACGACGAGCGCACCACGTTCAGGTAGAGCAGGCCCATGGCTTCGAGCGTGAACAGGGTGTGCAAGCCGGCGCAAGCGTCGGCCACCAGCAACTGGTAGGGGCCGATCTGGATGGTGACGCCGCTGCGACTGATGGGATAGCCAGCCCAGTACAGCAAGCCTTCGGCGGCGTAGGACACCGCCATCTTCATGGGCTGGGTGAGGGCGTCCACGATAGCGCCCGGCAGCGGCACCATGAAGCACATGAAGAACAGCGCAAACCAGATGGCGCGCAGTTGCTGCGGGCCGCGCAGCAGCAGCACGCAGCCCGAGACCATGAACAGCAGCGAACCCACCTCGAACAGCAAGATGCCTTGCGAGCGGCCCAGCGCGTAAAACAGGCCGGCACCCACGATGAGCGACCAGGCCAGGGCAGGGCGGGGTTGTGCACCTTCGGTGCTGTTCAGCGCGGGCCATTGGCGCCACACCAGCCAGATGGAAAGCGCCAGCACGATGGGGCCGTGGCCTTGCTGATCGGTGGACCAGATGCCTTTGAACAAATCCACCCCCGTGGGCACATACAGCACCAGCAGGCCGGCCAGCAGCACCAGCCAGGGGGCGTTCTGTGGGCTGAGCCAGCGGCCGCTGGCCGGGGGGGTGTTCACGTGGGGCAGTGCCGAGGCGCGGCTCAGAACTCGTTCATCACCACGCCGGCCACTTGCGCGTTGATGGCGGTGAGGTTTTGCACCAGGTCTTGCAGGGCCTGGATGCGCGATTGGTCTTTGCGCGCCACCACCAGGGCCACGCCGCAGCGGGCGGCCACCACCACGCCGTCCACGCCGTATTGGCCGGCGGGGGTGTCCACCACCACGTGGTCAAACTTGCTCAGCAGCTCGTGCAGCAGCACGCCAAAGGCGGGGCCTTGCAGCAGCTCCAGCGGGTTGGGCGGGGTGGCGCCGCCGGCCAGCAGGTAGAGGTTGGGCACGCCGGGGGCGGGTTGCACCACGTTGTCGCCACGGCGGCCGCTGAGCAGGCCGGCCAGGCCGGTGCTGCCAGCCACGCCAAACACCTCGTGCTGGCGCGGGCCGCGCAGGTCGGCGTCCACCAGCAGGGTGCGGCCGCCCAGCTGGGCCATGGCCACGGCCAGGTTGGCGCAGAAGTAGCTTTTGCCGTCGCCGGTGTTGGGGCTCACCACGGCCAGGGCCTTTTTGGCCTGGGGGATGCCTTTGGCGTCGTCGGGCTGGGTGCGCAGCATGATCTGCGCACGGATGGCCCGAAACGCTTCGGCCTGGTGGCTGAAGGGTTGGTTCAGCACCACCAGCTCGGGGCTGGTTTTTTCGGTGCCGGCGCCACCGTAGGCGTAGTTGAACTGCTGGGCCAGGGCGTGCAGCACGTCGTCGGGCGTGGCGTAGCCCAGGGCGATGGCGGCTTCGCCAAACTTCATGCCGTGGGTGCGCTGGTGCTCAAGGATGTCGCCCACTTGCCGGGCGGTGAGGTTGCGCGTGTCGCGGATGATCTCGCCAATGCTGCGGATGTCTTCGCTGGTGGGCAGGTTGCCCACGCTCTCGGGCTGCGCGGTGTTGTTGGGGGCGGTCTGGGTGTTCATGGCGGGGCCGCTTTATTTCTTGGGGGCCGCCAGACGGCCAGAGATGACGCGCTGGGCCATCAGCGTGGGCGGGCCGCGCTGGATGATGGGCTTGGGCATCACGCCCAGCATGGGCAGGCCCAGGCTTTCCACCAGGTCTTGCGGGCCGCGCACGCGGCGGTCTTGCAGCTCGCGCACCAGGGCCGAGCCCACGGCCAGCAGCCCACCCAAGAAGATGGCCACCAGGGTGTTCAGCAGCAGCTTGGGGCTGGATGGCTTGAGCGGGGGCGAGGCCGGGCTGAGCACGCTGATGTTGGTTTGCTGGTTCTGGCTTTCGAGCGAGGTTTGGTTCAGCCGGGCCACGATGGCGTCATACGCTTTTTGCGCGTTGTCCACGTCGCGCTGCAGCACCGACATTTCGTCGCGGCCTTCCTTCATCTTCAGCACCTTGGCGCGTTGCAGCTCCAGTTGCATGCGCACCTCGTTCACACGGGCGGTGTTGACGTTGGCGGTCACGGCCACGCTGCCGGTGGCGCGGCGGGTTTCGGCGTCCAGCCGGGCGCGCAGCTCGTTGATGCTGGCGCGGGCCTGTTGCACTTGCGGGTGGTTGGCGCCCAGGCGGGTGCCCAGCTCTTGCAGGTTGGCTTCGGCGCGGCTCACGTCCACCTTCAGGCCGCTCACCACGGGGTTGTTCATGGCCTCAGAGAGGCGGTCGCCATTGCCGCCGGCGGCTTGCGAGTTGCGGCTGTTGCTCTCGGCGGCCAGGGCCTGCAGCATCACCAACTGCGAGTTCAGCTCGTTCAGGCGCGCGGTTTCAATGTCGAGCCGTTCGTCGTTGCCGGTGATGCCGGCGCCGCGCTGGTATTCGCTCAGGCGCTTCTGGGCGGTTTCCAGGGTGTCGCGGGCTTCTTTGGCGCGTTCGTCGAAGAAGCCGGTGTACTGCTTGGCGGGGGTGACGCGCAGCTCCAGGCTCACGTCCAGGTAGGCCTGCACAAAGGCGTTGGCCACGCCAGCGGCAAAGTTGGGGTCGGGGGCCTTGTAGGCGATGCTGATGACGTTGCTTTCGCGGCTGGGCTTCACGTCCAGCTGCTTCTGAAAGACGCCGCCCAGCCAGTCTTCAATGCTGCCTTCGCCGTTGGTGTCTTCCTTCCACTGCTCGCGCACCTGGGGGTTCTGGTCGAGCTTGAGGTTGCGGATGACGCGGCGGGCCACGCGGTCACTGGTGATCACGTCCACCTGGGTGGCCATGATGGCGGGGTTCATCATGGCGCTGAACATGGCGCCGCTCACCGGGTCGGGCTTCACGTCCACCACCACGCTGGCCTCGGCCGAGTACTTCTTGGGCAGCACCAGGCTCAGCACCACGGCGGTGGCCACGGTGGTGGCAAACACCAGCAGCGAGAGCTTCCAGCGGGCGCGCAGGATGGAGATGAATTGCGAGAAGGTCATGGGGCAGATGTGGCTTAGAACAGGCTTTCGCGCACGTAGATCACGTCGCCGTCTTGCAGGGGGTCGCCCATGGCGGGTTGCAGCACGTCGAGCTGGCCGGTGGCGGCGCGGCGGTGCACGCGGATGCCTTTTTCAGTGCCGCGCTGGGTGAGGCCACCACCGGCGGCCAGGCCTTGCAGCAGGGTCATGCCGCGCTCGAGCCGAATTTGCCCGGGGCGCTGCACCTCGCCGTAGATGTAGATGAGCGGCGCGCGCTCCACCCACACCACGTCGCCGCCTTGCAGCACGATGTCTTGGCTGCGCTGGGCGTTGGCAAACACCACGGGCAGGTCCACCTGCTGGCGGTAGGGCTGGCCGGCGCGGGTGCCCACCACGGTGATCAGATCAGCCGCCAGGTTGGGCAGCAGGCCGCCGGCCAGGGCCAGCACGTCGCTCAGCCGTGTGCCGGCTTGCTCCAGCGCGTAGCGGCCGGGGCGGTTCACCTGGCCCAGCACGCTCACCTGGCTGCCGCGCGCCTGCATGAGGATGACGGTGACCTGCGGGTTCTTCACAAAGTCGCCACGCTTGAGGCCGTCGGCCAGCAGCGCTTCGGCCTCGCCCACCTTGAGCCCGCCCACGCGCACGGCGCCCAGCAGCGGGTACGAGATGACGCCGCCGTCAGACAGGCGCGTCTCCAGGCTGAGGTCGGCGTTTTGGTAGACGGCGATGCGGATGACGTCGCCGGGGCCGAGGCGGTATTCAGACGAATCGGGCGCGGCCACCGTGGGGGTGGTGGGGGCGTCGGCGGCGAAGCTGAGGGGGGCGGTGAGGGCCAGCAGCAGGGCGGCCAGCCAACAGCGCAGGCAGAGCAGGCGAGACATCATCACTTCAGGCCCAGACCTTTCTTGAGGGTGGCGTCGTCCATGCCGGCGGGGGCCGACGGGGCCGGGGGCGCGGGTGGTGCAACCGGGGTTGAGGCGGCTTCGGCCGGGGCGGCGGCGGGTGCCGAGGCCGACGCGGCGGGGGCGGTGAACTTGCCCAGGTACTCGATCTTGGCGGCCGCGCGCAGGCGCTTGACTTCGTCTTGCACCGCCACGCGCTTGCGGTCGTTGACGATGAATTTCTCGATCGCGGCCTTGCTCTTGTCCAGGCCCACCGGGGCGGCCTTGGCGGCCACCACCACCACCAGCTTCAGGCCCTGGGGCTGGGCCTGGCTGATGACATGGCCTTCGTTGACTTTGCTGATCTGCTCCACCAGGTCGATGGGCAGGTTCTCGGCCGGTTGGGTGGTTTGCGCCGAGTTGAACCGCAGCGATTGGGCTTGCAGCCAGGCGGTGAACTCGGGGATGCCCTTGGCGGCCTTGAGTTGGGCCATCACCTCGGCCTGGCGCTCGGGGGGCACTTCAACCGTCAACTCTTGCAGTTGGTAGACCTTGCGGTTGCTGAACAGGCCGGGGTGGCTGTCGAAATAGGCCTGCACTTCGGCTGGCGTGGCAGCGGTGGCGGGGCCGCCCACTTTGTCCAGGTAGGCGCGGGCAATGATGTCGCGCTTGGCGGCTTCAATGGCGGCCACCACGCGGGGCTCGCGGTCGAGCTTTTGCTCGGTGGCCTGCTGAATGGCCAGCTCTTGGTCAATGAGCCGCTCCAGCACGCGGCGGCTGGCGGCGTCCACCTGCTCGGGGCGCAGGCCGGGTTGCTGCTCCAGCACCTGGTTGATCTGGTGCACGGTGATCTCGCCGCTGTTCACCTTGGCCGCAGCCTGGGTGGCCCCTTTATCGTTGCTGCCACCACAGGCGGTGAGCACGGCACAACAGGCGATGAGGCCCAGGCGGTGTTGGGCCTGGCGGGTAAAGTGTCGGACGGACATTGAGCTCCCTTCGCAGACCCTTCAACCTGCAGAGGGGGGCAAAGGCGTCTACCCAAGGATTCTATGCGGCGCCCTTCTGGCGAACGGCCGCAAAGCACCCCAAGTATTTGACGGAACACAGGCATGAATGCGCACAAGACAGCCATAGACGGCGTGGTGATCTTTGAACCCAAGGTGTTTGGCGATGCTCGGGGCTTTTTCATGGAGAGCTTCAACCAGCGCGTGTTCGACGAAGCCGTGGGGCCGGGCCACCACTTTGTGCAAGACAACCACTCACGCTCGGCCAAGGGCGTGCTGCGCGGGCTGCACTTTCAGAAAGCGCCGCATGCACAGGGCAAGCTGGTGCGCTGCGCGGCCGGTGCGGTGTTTGACGTGGCGGTGGACATCCGCCCCGGCAGCTGCACGTTTGGCCAATGGGTGGGGGTGGAGTTGAGTGCTGAGAACCACAAGCAACTGTGGATCCCGCCGGGCCTGGCGCACGGCTTTCTGGTGCTGAGCGACAGCGCCGATTTTTTGTACAAGACCACCGACTACTACGCCCCGCAGATGGAAGGCGCCGTGCGCTGGGACGACCCCGACCTGGCCATCGCCTGGCCGGACGTGGGCATGGCGCCGTTGCTGTCAGGCAAGGATGCTGCGGCGCCCTTGCTGCGCGATTTGAAGTAACCCGTCATCCCCGCATCCCCGCATCCCCGTCATTCCCGCGCAGGCGGGAATCCATGTATTCCCCCCATGCCTCCAAAACCTGGATCCCCGCCTCCGCGGGGATGACGACCGAACCGCCACCCCGCCTCTATCCCGTCATTCCCGCCTCTACCCCGTCATTCCCGCCCCTCCCCCGTCATTCCCGCGCAGGCGGGAATCCATGAAACCTCCCCCCGTCATCCCCGCTTCTCTCCCGTCATTCCCGCGCAGGCGGGAATCCATGCATTCAAGCAACCCTGGATCCCCGCCTCCGCAGGGATGACGACAACCCCCCAACCGCCCCATGACCAACACCCCCACCCCCATCCTCCCCGTCATCATGGCCGGCGGCAGCGGCACGCGGCTGTGGCCGCTGTCGCGCGCGGGCTTCCCCAAGCAGTTCCTGGTGCTCTCAGGCGACAACAGCCTGTTCCAGCAGGCCGCACAGCGCTTGGCCGCGCTGGCCGCGCCCGACATCGCCGTGGCCCCGCTGCTGGTGGTGGGCAACGCCGAGCACCGCTTCCTCACGCTGGAGCAGTTGCGCGAGCTGCACCAAGAACCCAGCGCCGTGCTGCTCGAGCCCGTGGGCCGCAACACCGCCCCGGCACTGACCCTGGCCGCGCTGCAAGCCACGCAGGACGGCGCCGACCCGGTGCTGGTGGTGACCCCGGCCGACCAGACCGTGGCCGACGGCCCGGCCTTCACCGCCGCCTTGCAAGCCGCCGCGCGCAAGGCCGCCGCAGGGGCCATCGTGATCCTGGGCATCACGCCCGACAAGCCCGAGACGGGCTACGGCTACATCCGCTCTGAGGCCTCGGCCGATGGCATGGCCCAAGTGGCCCAGTTCGTGGAAAAGCCCGACCTGGCCACCGCACAAAAGTACCTGGCCGCCGGCGGCTACACCTGGAACAGCGGCATGTTTGTGCTGCGCGCGTCGGTGTGGCTCAAGGCCTTGGGCCAGTTCCGCCCCGACGTGCTGGCCGCCACGCGCAAATCGTGGGACGCCCGCCAGACCGACGGCCGCTTCGTGCGCCCAGGCAAGGCCGAGTTCGAGCAGGTGCCCAGCGAGTCGGTGGACTACGCGGTGATGGAGCGCTGCCCCGGCAGCGCGTTCGACATCCGCATGGTGCCGCTGGACGCCGGCTGGAATGACCTGGGCGCCTGGGACGCCGTGTGGGCCGCGGGCGCCAAAGATGAAGCCGGCAACGCCAGCACCGGCGACGTGCTGCTGCACGACACCACCAACACCTTGGTGCATGCCGCGAGCCGCCTGGTGAGCACGGTGGGGGTGAGCGATTTGATCGTGGTGGAAACCGCCGACGCCGTGCTGGTGGCCGACCGCGCCCGCAGCCAGGACGTGAAGCACATCGTCAACCGCCTGCAGGCCGACGGCCGGGGTGAGCAGACCCTGCACCGCAAGGTGCACCGCCCCTGGGGCTGGTACGACAGCATCGACATGGGCCCGCGCTTTCAGGTCAAGCGCATCATGGTCAAGCCGGGCGCGAGCTTGAGTTTGCAGATGCACCACCACCGTGCCGAACACTGGATCGTGGTGAGCGGCACGGCCGAGATCACCAACGGCGACAAGACGCTGCTGCTGAGCGAGAACCAGAGCACCTACATCCCCCTGGGCCAAACCCACCGCCTGGCCAACCCCGGCAAGGTGGATCTGGAGATCGTCGAGGTGCAGTCGGGCAGCTATTTGGGCGAAGACGACATCGTGCGGTTTGAGGACACGTACGGGCGGACGAGCTGAGCATTCGTCATCCCCGCGCCACTTTCGTCATCCCCGCGAAGGCGGGGATCCATGGAGCCAAATACTGGATTCCCGCCTTCGCGGGAATGACGAGCCCCGTCACACCGCTTCCTTCTTCATCCCCGCGAAGGCGGGGATCCATCCTTTTCCAGCGGCGCGTCCTCCCCCAGCACCTCGCCCCACAAATCCACCCACTCCGGGTTGCGCTCTTCAATGAGCCGGATCTTCCAACCCCGGTTCCATTTCTTCAGCTGTTTCTCCCGCGTGATGG
>WBZX01001237.1_pt1 | contig 19677 bp, 19 predicted proteins | sample 5204211 | NCBI WGS metagenome assembly WBZX01 (sample SAMN12344362, study PRJNA552823) | activated sludge metagenome | biome: Activated sludge suspended growth; feature: Nitrification reactor; material: Wastewater; isolation source: activated sludge from nitrification reactor of wastewater... | reverse complement strand
GTATGTTTCTAACACCTTTCAATGGTAGGATAATATCCTACTCAATGAAATTTAATAAAGCAAAATTATTTCAACCTTCCTTGATGTCATATCTACTTTACTATTGATAACATATTTTATCAATAGTTAGATAGGAAACCATATCAAAAGTATTTTTGTACGAAATATCAGATGGAGTATTTATGTATCATACTATGTAGTATGATAGCTATTTATTCATAATAGTGTGAGCATACTATGACACATCGAACGACGATTACACTGGATGATGAAAGTTTTGCATTTCTGAATAATATTGCCGGTGACAATCGTAGTGCGTATATCAACGAGCTTTTAAAACAGGAGCGCAAGAACTATCTCAAGCAAGCTTTACTCAAGGCAAACCAGGAGGAAGCTCAGGATTTTGACTATCAGAAAGAACTAAAAGAATGGGATACAACCCTGTCCGATGGTCTCTCAAATGACTGAGCTTAAGCAACTAGATATTTATTGGGTTGATCTGGAGCCAACCAAGGGTGCGGAAACTAAAAAACTGAGACCGTGCGTGATTGTTCAAAGCGATCTTGTGAATATCCAATCCAAAACCCTGGTTGTGGCACCGATGCTACCCAACCATAAATCCTGGCCATTTGCAGTAAATCTGACGCCAACCACTAATAACGGATTGGATAAAGATCGCCATATTAATCTTAAACAATTACGTGCAGTTGATATCTCCCGAATTGGCAAAAAGCAAGGTAGGCTTGAGAGAGAATATTTGCAATCAATCAAACAAGCTTTAACAATTGTTTTTGATTTATAGTTATCCTTAATTGGAGAATAAACCGCTGTCGATTTAGTATCAGTTGCTGAGAGAGTGTTATGTATACAGAGCTGCTGTACCGTATCCATTGCACAAACCAGGCATCACTCTTACCTAGATTTATGTCCCATTGCTCCCTTCCATTAGATGTGGCGGTTTTTGCAGCCATGTGTACACTACCTCTATCTAATAAAATACCAGAAAGCCGCACGAACCAATGGATACAAAAATACCTATTCGGGTATAATCCGGCAATTATTCCGCTGTACATTCCGGCATAATCGGGTATATATTCAGGTATGATCAAAACCGACACTATCCAAATCACACCTGAATTGCTGGCCTTACTGTCTGAAATAGACGAATTTAAGGGTGCCTGGCGCGCCCTTGGCACTCTGGCACCGGATCGGTTGAATGCCCTGCGCCGCATTGCCACGATTGAAAGCATCGGCTCTTCAACGCGCATTGAGGGTAATAAGCTCAGTGACCGCGAGGTTGAGCACCTGCTCGGCAAGTTGGAAATCAAGAAATTCGAGACACGCGACGAGCAGGAAGTTGCTGGCTATGCCGAGGCCATGGAAACGATTTTCCAGGCTTGGCAGGATATTCCCATCACCGAGAACCATATCAAACAGCTTCACCGGGACCTTCTGCGCTACAGTGAGAAGGATGAGCGGCACAGGGGGGAGTATAAAACCCTGCGCAATGACGTGGGCGCTTTTGACGCGGACGGAAAAATGATTGGTATCGTGTTCGAGACGGCTACCCCCTTCGATACGCCGCGCCGGATGATAGAACTTGTCACCTGGCTGCGTGATGCTCGCGAGCTGAGACGCATTCACCCCTTGCTGATGATTGCCGTGTTTGTTGTAGTATTTTTGGAAATCCACCCCTTTCAAGACGGAAATGGCCGCCTGAGCCGCGTTCTCACGACCTTGCTCTTGTTGCAAGCCGGATATGCATATGTGCCATTTTCGTCGCTCGAAAGCGTAATTGAGAACAGCAAGGAAGGGTATTATCTCGCCTTGCGTCAGACCCAAGGCACAATTCGCAGTGAAGCCCAGAATTGGCAACCCTGGCTTATGTTTTTCATGCGTGCTTTGCAGCAGCAAAAGCGCCGCCTGGCCACGAAAGTGGAGCGCGAAAAGAATGCCCTGGCTGTCCTGCCAGAATTGGCCGTCAAAATCCTGGATTATGTTCAAAGCCAGGGCCGCGTCACAACCCGCGACATGGTGCGCGAGACAGGCGCAAGCCCGAACACATTGAAAGCAACTTTTGGTTCACTGGTGGAAAAAGGCCTGCTTGTCCGGCACGGCGGCGGCCGATCCACATGGTACAGCCAGCCATGATAGATAGCAGAGTGAAAGCCGGTATGTCTGGCACAGAAAGAAGGTTTAAATGCCGATCCTGAACTGGTTAGATCGTGACAAACATGTGAAGCAGGCCGAGGCTGTGCCGTATTGCCTGCTTGAAGCCGATGATGCCCATAGTGCAGGCGATGCGACCAGCCAGAACATGATAATCCAGGGCGACAATCTGGACGCTGTGAAAGCGTTGTTGCCCTACTATGCTGGACGGGTGAAGTGCATCTTTATCGACCCGCCCTATAACACCAAAAGCGCGTTTGAGCATTACGACGATAATCTGGAGCATAGCCAATGGCTGGCGATGATGTTTCCGCGCTTACGTCTATTACGCGAATTGCTGTCAGAAGACGGCAGTATTTGGGTGACGATTGATGACAACGAAGCCCATTATCTGAAGGTGGTGATGGATGAGGTGTTCGGGCGGAAGAACTTCGTATGTAACGCGATATGGCAGAAGAAATACTCGCCTCAGAACGATGCTAAATGGCTAAGTGACAATCATGACCATATTCTTGTTTTTTCTAAAAACAAAGAAATATGGCGACCAAATTTATTGCCACGATCTGAAGATATGAATGCCAGGTATAAGAACCCTGACAATGATCCAAGAGGTGTTTGGAAACCCGCAGACTTTTCAGTAAAAACGTATTCAGCAGCCAATGATTTTCCAATAAAAACACCGTCTGGAAGAATAGTAAAACCACCAAAAAGCCGGTGTTGGGTAACTTCGGAGGATAAATTTAGGGAGCTTGTTTCGGAAAACAGAATTTGGTTTGGGGAAACAGGAAACAATGTTCCGTCCGTAAAGAAGTTTCTTAGCGAGGTTAAGGATGGTTCTGTTTCAATGACTATATGGCTTTACCAAGATGTCGGGCACAATCAAGACGCAAAAAAAGAAGTGAAGGATTTTAATGAAACAGAAGTTTTTGGCACCCCAAAGCCTGAAAAGCTGATGCAGCGAATTATCACGCTTGCTACCAACGAGAACGATATTATTTTGGATTCCTTCCTTGGTTCTGGAACGACCGCTGCCGTGGCCCATAAAATGGGTAGACGCTATATCGGCATTGAAATGGGCGAACATGCGGTGACGCATTGTGTCCCACGCTTACGCAAAGTCATAGAAGGCGAGCAGGGAGGCATTTCCGAGGCTGTAGGATGGAAAGGCGGCGGCGGATTTCGTTTCTATCGCTTGGGCGAGCCTGTCTTTGATGCAGATGGACGTATCAATCCGGCCATTCGTTTTGCTCACTTGGCCGCCCATATCTGGTTTGCTGAAACCCAATCGGCCTTGCACGGCACAGCTAATAGCCCGTTAATCGGGGTGCATAACGACACGGCCTATTACCTGCTTTATAACGGAATCTTGGGTGACAAGCGGCCAGCTGGTGGCAACGTGTTGACCGCCAAGGTACTTGAATCCCTGCCGTCGCATCAGGGGCAAAAGATCATTTACGGCGAGGCGTCTCGCATCAACGCTGCCCGCTTGAAAGAGCTTGGCATCGTATTCAAACAAACCCCTTATGATGTGAAGGCCCGCTGATGATCTTTGCCCTGAAAAATTACCAGACTCGCTCCCTGGAGGTGCTGAAATCATACCTTGAAGCAGCGCGTACAATCGGTGCGAAAGCGGCTTATGACAGCATGACCCGTGAGGGCGTTCGCGGTGCAAAGCCCTATCGCCCATTGGAGGGTCTGGAAACTATCCCCTATGTCTGTTTGCGCCTGCCCACGGGCGGCGGCAAAACCTTACTTTCTGCCCATACCGTAAAGATTGCGGCGGAAGCCTATCTTGAGCGGGATTATCCCCTGGTGTTATGGCTCGTGCCGACCAATACCATCCGCGCCCAAACGCTCGAAACGCTGCAAAAGCCTGGCCATCCAAACCATGAGGCATTGCGCACGGCCTTTGATGGACGTTTCAGGGTGCTGGATATTGCCGACTTTACGCAAGTGACGCCGACCGACCTGGCAACCCAGGCCTGTGTGGTGGTTGGCACTTTTGCCACCTTACGCGTTAACAATACCGACGGCCGTAAGGTTTATGCCCATAATGAGAACCTGGAGCCGCATTTTACTGCTGTTCCCGCGAATGCCGCAGGTATGGAACGAAAAGAGGATGACGGTACTATCAAGTTTTCATTCCGCAACGTGCTGGCCCTGCATCGCCCGCTTGTGATTGTCGATGAAGCTCATAACAACACGTCATACTTAAGCGTTGAGGTGTTGCAGCGCGTCAATACCGCCTGTGTCGTCGAGTTCACTGCCACCCCTGCCACTGATAGCAACATTCTGCATAATGTATCTGCCACGGAGCTGAAGGCAGAGGAGATGATTAAACTTCCCATCCGCCTAAGCTCCCATAACACATGGGAAGAAGCGGTACGCGATTCAGTACTGAATCGGCAGCGGTTGCACAAGCTGGCATCAAGTGATGCGGCTTATATCCGACCAATTGTTCTGTTCCAGGCAGAGGAAAAGGGAAAAGAAGTAACGAAAGAAGTGCTGCTGAAACACCTGGTGGAGCAAGAAAAAATACCACGGGAGAAAATCGCCGTGGTGACGGGCGACCAAAAAGAGCTGGACGGCATCAACCTATTTGCACGGGATTGTCCGATTGATTTTGTCATTACCGTGGAAGCCCTGAAAAAGGGTTGGGATTGTTCATTTGCCTATGTGTTTTGCTCAGTTGCCAGCATCTATTCCAAAAAAGACGTGGAGCAGATATTGGGCCGTGTCTTAAGAATGCCCTATGCCAAGCGCCGCGTCGAAGCTGATTTGAATCGCGCTTATGCTCATGTTTCCAAATCATCCTGGCAAAACGCCGTCAAGCAGTTGCATGACAGCCTTGTAGATATGGGTTTTGAGGAAACTGAAGCGACCAGCTTTATCGACACAATGCCGTCGTTGCTATTGGAAGGCGGTAGCAATAGTGGGCTTTTTGCCAAGCCCCCCGTCGCTACGGTGATTGAACTCGCGGAGGATTTAAGCCATTACACCGCGTACCCCACGGATGCAAAGAGCATTACGATTGAAAAAACGGAGACCGGCGGCAGCCGGATCATCCTGAATGGCAGCATTTCTCCCGAAACCATGGATAGGCTCAAAGCTGCTGTTCCCGTCGCGGTGCGCCGTAATCTTGAGGTGGAAATACAGGTACATAACGCACAATATCAACGCACTCTTTCCCCTGCGGCGTGTGGTGTGCCATTCCTGGTGCCACAGCTATGCTTCAACCTGGATGGTGATATTACTCTTGCGGAGAAAGACGCTTTCCTTGATGTGAATGGCTGGAACCTGACCAATTACCCCGCCGATATTACCGATACTGAATTCAGGCTCACAGAAAGCGGTGTGCAATGGGAAATCGATCTGAGTGCCATGGGAAAACTTACTGAAAAAGTGGTTGGTACGGCAGAGCAATATGACCTTGACCTGGTAGATACCGGCTGGACACAAAACCAGCTATGCAGTTGGTTGGAGCGCAAAGCGCGACAGGATGACGTGATTCAACCCGTCTTGCTTGACTATGTGTGCCGTGCATTGGTGCATTTGTTAGAAAAACGCGGTTTGCCGCTCACGGCACTCGTGCGCTGGCGCTATGTTCTAGCAAAAGTGCTGATAGAAAAGATCAGTCAGCATCGTATCCAGGCCGGTGAAAACGGCTATCAACAGACCTTATTTGCGCCCCAGGCTGCTGTTGAAACCCGCTTTGACTACGCCTTCAATTTTAGGCCGGATGGTTATGCTCCTCATTCGCTTTATGTCGGGCATCCCTATCAATTCCAGAAACACTATTATGCTGGCATCGGCGAACTGGAAAATAAGGGTGAAGAGTTTGAATGTGCGAAGGCGCTTGATGTAAATAAGGATATTAGGCACTGGGTGCGGAATCTCGACCGTAGGGGCTTTTGGCTACCCCTTGCAACAGCCCGGTTCTATCCCGATTTTGTCGCCGAGCTGGAAGACGGGCGCATTCTTGTCGTAGAGCATAAAGGCAAAATTTACGCGACAAACGACGACAGCAAAGAAAAGGCCTGCATCGGCGCACTTTGGGAAGAGCGCAGTGACGGCAAGGCACTATTTTTGATGACGGTAGTAGAGAAAGGGCGACCAAGTTTAGACGAGCAGATTGCGAGGAAAATATATGGATAACAACAAAACCAAATCAATATCCCTGGCTGAAGCCCTAGCTTTGCCAAATGGTGCGCGTTTTTATCGCTGTGCGCTTCAGGTGAATCCGTTTGCCTATCATGGTCGTCACGGTAAGCAGAACGGCTTTCAGAACGAATCTGATTATAATGCGGCGATGATTGCAACCTGCGAGGAAAACCGCATTGAGGCGATTGCTGTCACAGACCACTATCGTGTTGCAGATTCATGGGGCCTCATTCGTGCCGCCCGCGCCGCCGGCATTTTTGCTTTCGGAGGCTTCGAGGCCACATCTAAGGATGGGGTACATTTCCTGTGTCTCTATGACCCAGATAAAGACGAGAGTCTTGAGAGATTTATAGGACAGCAGGGCGTTCATAATACCACCATGGCTTCACCGAACAGCGATAAGGATTGCATCGATCTTCTCAAATGCGTTCGTGAACAGGGCGGCATTGCCATAGCTGCGCACGTTTGCGCCGATAACGGCCTGCTGGCGACCCTTGAAGGGCAGCCGCGTATGAACGCTTGGAAATCTCACGATCTTTACGCTTGCGCTCTGCCAGGATCTATCGAAGATGCGCCACAAGGGTACAAGGTAATTCTGAAAAACACTGATCCCAACCACAAGCGCGAGCGACTTGTTGCCGTCATCAATGCAGCCGATGTGAATTCGCACGCTGACTTGGCCCTGCCGCGCTCATCTTGCCACATAAAGATGACTTCCCTTTCAGTTGAGGGTTTGCGCCAGGCCTTTTTAGACCCCTCCTCCCGCATCCGGTTAAGCCAATCCGAAGTAGCGGAGCTTCATACCGAATTCGTCGCCATGTCGTGGGAAGGCGGATTCTTGGATGGAACCCGCCTGCACTTCAACGGTAATCTGAATGTTCTGATCGGCGGTCGAGGCACCGGAAAATCCACAGTTATCGAAAGCTTGCGCTATGTCCTGGCGCTTGATCCACTTGGCGAAGAGGCTGGAAAAGCCCATCAGGGCGTCGTGCGCCAGGTGTTGAAACCTGGCACAAAGGTATCCCTGCTCGTTCGCGCCCACCATCCGGCCAAGCACGATTACACCATTGAGCGGACGGTTCCCAACCCTCCTGTCATCAAAGACGAGGCAGGGAATGTGCTGAATCTGTCGCCCCGCGACGTTGTGCCAGGCGTTGAGGTTTTCGGCCAGCACGAGATTTCTGAGCTGACCAAGAGCCGTGAGAAATTAACTCTTTTACTTGAACGTTTCATCGAGCATGATCCGAATGCTGGCGCACGAAAATCCAAGCTGCGACTAGATCTTGAGAAGTCCCGCACCCGCATAGGCAGTCTGCAAAAAGAGATCAAGCAAGCCGACGAACGACTTGCTCTTTTGCCTGGACTAGAAGAGACCCAGAAACGCTTTAAGGATGCTGGGCTTGAGGAAAAACTGAAGGAAAAGAGCCTTTTGGTACGTGAGGAACGCATCTTGACTGCCATGAAAGAACGCTTGGTCCCATTCACGGAAGCCCATAATGAATTTAAGGAAATCCTGCCGGTCGATATGGCCTTTCTGGGCGACAAAGCTATGGAAGGCCTACTAAATGCCGGTCTTCTCTCTGAAGGGAATGCAATACTACAACGCTTCAGCATACAGATGCAGAATATCGTCGGCCAAATAACAAAGGCTGTTGCTGATACCGACGCGGAAATAACTGCGTTGCGCACTAGGTGGGATGAGAAGCGCCAAGTGGCCGAGACCACCTATCAGAGCAAATTGCGCGAGCTGCAAAAAGACAAAATCGACGGTGACGAATTCATAAAACTGCGCCGACAAATCGAAGAACTTCAGCCCCTGCGCGAACGTAAAGATATTCTGAACCGAGACCTTACGGCTAACCTCGTTGCAAGACGTGCCATAATCGATGAATGGGAGAATATTCAAGCAGAAGAATATCGCCGCTTGGAAAAGGCCGCGAAGAAAGTTTCCAAGAAACTGGGCGGCCGTGTCCGTGTCGAAGTCGCAATGGGTGGCAATCGGGAACCGTTGGAGAAGCTGCTGCGTGATGAAATCGGCGGGAATCTTGCTGCCCTGCTCGAAAAGCTGCGCACCCGTGATAGCCTTTCTTTGCGCGAGTTGGGCCAAGCTTGCCGCGACGGCAAGGAGGCACTTATAGCAAGTTTCTTTGCCCCGCCGGCGGCGGCTGAGCGCATTGTTCAGGCAGGCCCAGCCTTCGCCATGCGTGTCGAAGAGATAGAGTTGGCGGCTACCACCAAGATCGAGCTGAATACGGCCGCCGAAGGCGACCCCGAAAACTGGCAGACTCTTGAGGGCCTTTCGACCGGCCAGAAAGCCACGGCTGTCCTGCTGCTGCTGCTTCTGGAATCCGAGGCCCCCCTTGTCGTCGATCAGCCGGAAGACGATCTCGACAACCGCTTCATCACGGATGGTGTCGTGCCAACCATGAAAGATGAGAAGCGCAAGCGCCAGTTCGTGTTTTCCACACATAATGCCAACATCCCCGTGCTGGGCGATGCGGAGCTGATTATCGGCCTATCGACCGGATCGCTCAATTCAACTGTCCAAGGGCGTGTCAACAGAGACCACATGGGATCAATAGATCTTCAGCCGGTTCGTGAGATGGTGGAAGAAATTCTCGAAGGTGGCAGAACGGCGTTTGAAATGAGACGCCAGAAATACGGATTTTAGCCATGACCATGACCCGCACAGAACTACTCGAAATTATCAAAAATGGCGAAAACTCAGGCGTCGAATTCAAAACACCCATCTTGCCTCAAATGGGATCCATAAATAGAACGAATTAGTAATCCCAGATGTAAGTGGTGCCGTAAATTTCAAAATTATTCATGGGTGTCCATAGTTGCTTACTCCACATATTCTCGCCAGTGCCAGCGTTTTTAACCATATTAGTCATCATGTCATAGACGGCTTTGGTAATCCATATATTATACGGCTCTTTCAGATTGCAGAGCTTAGCCGCATAATTCGAAGCGCGACCGATCCACACTAGGTCGTTTGCTCCACGAATTCCCGTTTTAGCAACGAGCAGCTTACTAGTATCAACACCAACAGTATGGCGAACGATATAATCGTTAGCGCCGTATTTTCTCGCAATCACAGGATTAATTTGCCGAGTGACAGCAGTATTAATACGTAGTGCAGCCCGAACAGCATGCGTGTTTTTATATTCACCGACGAATACTCCCATCACACGATCACCATCGTATGCTGTAACTTCGCCATCTTCATCCTTAATAATTTGGGCGGCGCTTAACAAATAAGACTTATAAACCTGCGCAGCAAACCACGCATATTTTGTATCGACCAGCTTAGTTGACTCGGAAAGATCGGCGTAAAGAACTGTGGCATCAATCTCGACGCCATCACTGCCCAACGTAACGCTTGTATCATTTGGAACGGCGGTGCCAGAGCGCGTCACCATCTTGGTGTTGAAAATAGTGTTAATCTTTGTCTGCAGATCGTCTTTGAATGTCATCTACAGGCTCCATTTAAAGTTGGAGCCGTAGATGGTAAAATCATTCATGGGTTTCCAAACCCGTTTATTCCACATATCGACGCCCTTGCTGTATTTTGTCTCGTTTGAAAGCTTGTTATAAACCGCGTGCGTTATGTATGTATTGAAGGTGGATAGTGCGCTCAGCTTGGCAGCGTAATTCGCAGCGCGGCCTACCCAAACCAGATCGTTTGCACCACGCACGCCAGTTTTAGCAACGAACAGTTTGCTGGAATCTATGCCTACCGTCTGCCGAACCGTGTAGATGTGCTGGTTATAGCGGTTCTTGATTCCGGGATTGATATGATCACGAACGACTGCATTGATTTTTAAAGCTGCCTTGACTGCAGAGCTATTTTTATAATCTCCAAGAAAAACAGCCATAACGCGATCACCATCATATGCAGTAACCGTTCCGCCTTCATTTCCAATTATCCGAGATGCACAAGCGAGATACATTTTATAAATTTCGGCGGCAAACCATTGAGGGTAGGAATCGACAAGGGTAGTTGAATCCGTAAGATCGGCGTAAAGAACAGTCGCATCAATTTCGACTGCTTCGTTACTCAAGCTAACGCTTTTATCATGAGGAACGGCAGTACCATCTCGCGTATCCCATTGCTCGCTAAGAACGTTATTAATCTTGGTTTCGATGTCGTCCTTAAGCGCCATTATTTTCTTACCCCAAGCTCTTGAATCAGCTTGCGAACCAGCGTGCAAGGAGCGCCTAGTAGTGCAGGCATATCCTTTGACTGGCCGACCTTATAGGAAATGGCGGTAAGGCCCTGCAGGTCTGAAGGCAATTTTAATTCTTGTCCTTCTGGCTGGAATAAAATAGTGCGGCGCCGTCCCAATTTTCCCATAAACAGACCAAGCTCAAAAATAACATTGTCGCGTGCAGTTTTACTGATAATACCTCGGCTTGTAGTCGTATCGTCAGGTTGAGCAATAGCAATAGCAAAATCGGAGTCATCGACTGCGGCTTCTAGTGCCTCCAGCGCATATCCAGAAGCAAAAAATACCCCATCTGTCCAGATTTGCACCAGTACGTCATGCTGCAAAATAACCTGAATTTCCTGTGCTACTATGGCCAGTGCTTCCTTTGAGGAAATGATAAAAAGGCGGACTTTATCATTCGGTCGCGTGAGAAGTTGATTGCGCTGGCTCAGGCGCTTGGCCAATTCTTGGGCAAGGACGCGCCATAACTTCGGGTGCGCATCAGCAACACGAACAAAATTTGGCTCACTGATTTTCGCCACAACTGAGGTTTCTTTTGCAACTACCGTGGCGGACCTAGGCAGCGATGGATCAATTGCAGCCATTTCTCCAACGCAGTCGTTCACGGCGCGAGTGGCAACCTCATGCCCTCTGACAAGGATGGCAAATGTTCCAGCTAAAATGAAGAAAGCATCGTTGTCGTGTGCACCCTCAGTAATAATTGATGTACCAGTTTGAATTTCTAGGATTTCTACTACTTCGGCCAGCGCCGCTGCGATATTGTCATCACCAACACTTACCTTTTGCGATTGTAGCGCAGCTAATAAACGCCGCTTACCATTGCTCCCTTCAAATCTTTCTTTCATGCCAAATCCACGTATTTATTTAATAATCGCTCAAATTTCATTTAAATTACTTTAAATTACAGGAGCCTTTTCAATCGCTCTATAAAGGGTTCGAATAGAAACATTGAGGGATTTAGCCACGTTACTTATATGTTCTTGCCCTGCTAGTAACTTTCTAGCATGTTCAATCTGTTGTTTAGATAATTTTGGCTTACGCCCCATAACTACCCCGCGAATTTTGGCTGCCTCACGCCCTGCTTTAGTGCGCTCAACGATTAGCGAGCGTTCCAGTTCCGCCATAATACCAAGCATTTGCCACATTGCACGGCCTGTCGGGGTGGTTGTGTCAATTGCTTCTGTAACCGATTGAAAAGCAACTCCCTGCGCCTTTAAATCATCGAGCAGGAAATTATGTCCCCAAGTGACCGCCCTAGCCTGTCGAGTTTATAAACTGCCAGCGTATCGCCTTTATTTAAACTTTTAAAACATTTTTGTAGTTGTGACCGTTTAATGTTAGCTCCAGTGGCTACATCTTTAAAAAATAATTCGCAGCCAATAGCTTTTAGGGCGGCAATTTGTAAATCGTCGTTTTGTTCACCTGTAGACACCCGAATATAGCCAATTTTCATAATAACTTCTGACACTAATTTTTGTCACAAAAAAACCTTTTATATCAAAGCTATTTTTTTATGTCAAAAGTTTAATTTATGACATAGTGATGTAATACACCACTATATTGCTTTTAACACAGCCTCCGATATCTTCCGGCGGCTCAATTCCTATTCCCGCCAGCACGCGCTTTATCAGACCCTCAAAGCGTTCGGTCAGATCATCAAATCCTTGTTCATCTTGCGCTATATCGACGATTTGGAATTGCGGCAGGCTATCGAGAAGCAGCTCAACAAGGTCGAACTGGCCAATCGGTTCACCCGCGCCGTTGCCGTTGGCAACCCTCGAGAGTTCACGCAGGTCGAAAAGGAAGAGCAAGAGATCGCCGAGGCCTGCAACAGGCTCATTAAAAACAGCATCATCTGCTGGAATTATCTCTATCTTGCTCATCAGCTTGAAAAAGTACCCAATGAAGAAGAAAGAAAAAATTTACGTCAAATCATCATGCGCCACTCGCCTATGACATGGGCACATATCAACATGCTCGGAGAGTACGATTTCTCAGATGAAAAACTTAAAGATTCCGTCGGAATTCTTCCCCTGAAATCAGCCGCCTAAAACATCAATCAATTCGGGAAAACCAAAAACGCCAAAAAGCTGTAACATCAAATCAATGTGCAAATCCCTATGGAACTTTTGGTACCTTTATGCAGAATAACCCAAGTTAGGTATGTTTGATGATTATTGTTTTGGAGCGGGTTTGATTAAACAGGATTGAAGTCCAATGGTACGAAAACGTACGCTAAGGAGCATACATGTCTCCCGATGCTTGGTTCAGTGGCCTAAGCACCCTAGATTTAACGCAATGGCGAAAGAAATATAATCATTCGGAATAGTTATGCGAAGCTGTCATGTGTCATGAGCTAGTACACTTCATCTGTATGGTTTTACCTCTATTGACCCTCCAATCTCACAAAACGGAGAGAAGCCCCCATCATCCACGATCACTCAATTTGTGGTCAGTCTCAAAGCCGATAACAACGAAAGAATCCTTATTTCGATACCCATGACATCGGAATTTTTTTGATGCCCTAAACTTGTATGTTTTTTTACCTTGGCAAAGCACACTAATAGTTTCATGGTACTCCTTGTAGTCAAGCCCATTGTCAGTATGGATCTGATCCCATGACAATTCCTCAAATTTCCTGAATGTATCAAGAAAAAGAGATTGTTCTGCTGTTTGAATCCTGGAAAAACCTATTTTGTCATCAACTCTCGAAAAATCTAGCTTGCTCCTTGAAAACCGGGCTTTCAGATATGATTCAAAAGAAATTTTATTCTTATTCCAAAGAAATTCGGTAAATTTACCTGCACAAGTCAGGTTCAATAGCGACTCATCTATTCCATTCCTCATGATATTCAGAGGATCTAAAGATACCGATGAAGCAACAAATGAAATAAGAATTTTGTCTCGCTCACAAGCTTCAGCAGGAGAGCTGCCCCAGATATTGTTCTCGTCAAGAAGATATGTGGTATTTTCATTCTGTTTACTATCGGAATCCCAAAACGGCTCTTTGGTAAGATGATCAATGGTTGTTTTCAAACGACGAACTTCGTCGGATTTACGGAATGAATTATTGTTTAGAAGCGCGTGCAGGGTAACAGTTGGTGTGATCATTTTTTCCCAAACATCGCTTTTCTTGAGCAGCAGCGTTGGAAATTCCTGCATCTCCTTCAGTATACCAATGAACGGATAAAGGCCATTTCTGATAAAAGCGTCTTGATCTGAGAATTGGCCTGTCAATGAAAGTTCGTTTAAGAGCACCTGCATTTCACAGCCCTAGAATCTGGTCGAGGTCATCGTCAAACTGATCAAAAAGACCCTTGATGTGAGTCATGATGCGACCATGCTCATTGAGAGAAATAACTGAATTTTTAGACAGCGCATTTTCGTCAAGCTGGAAAAAGTGCACAACCACATCAGTATTGGCGATTTCATTTTTAGCAATTGATTTTCGAATGCCGTTGAAGACATGGTCGCTATGCGTTTCAAGTATAACCTGTATACCAGCATTGGCAACGAAGCAGAGAAACTCCGTAAGGTCGGATTGAGCCTTGGGATGCAGGTGGATTTCCGGATTTTCAATGACAACTATATCGTCTGGACTCGCGCTTAGACATGATACCAGCACTCCAATGGCGAAGCTGACTCCAGAGCCCATGTGATAGGGACGGACGGACTTGCCATTTTCAAGGGATAGTTCCATCGAAAGGCTATTGCTAAGTCCAAGGTCTCGGATTGTATTGTTGATTCCAAACAGCTTCCCGAGCCAATAATTGACTTGGTACTCCAGTGTTACGCTTGCAGTATCCGCAATGAGCGATGAAGCAACTTCTTTCTTACGGTTTTTGTACAGAAAATCAACAATGAATTCAGCCTTATTCCCAAGAAAATTTACCCGATCAAAATTTCTTGGATATGAATCTTCTGGACCGATCCGGTTTGCAGGTAGATAATATACATGTCGTTCTTCAATACTTATGAGATTTTCTATCGTAGTTGATTCATTAGTAAATAAAACGGCGACATCATTGGGATCGTCGTTGACTGAGTAAAACTCAGCTTGAAAAGTTTCCGTCCCACTTACCGCACCTACTCGGAAGGTACGTGCATTAGTTCGATGATTCCTGCACTCATCAAATGTACCCAACCGCAACCACATTCCATTAAGTGGAGACGATGAGTTTTTCACAGCATTATTACAAAGCAGAAGAAATGCCTGAATTGCTGAAGACTTACCTGATGAATTTGTCCCTGAAAAGATATTAATCCGTCGCAAAGAAATTTTGACGGAATCAAAGCATTTAAATCCTTCAATGTGAAGTGCCTCAAGCATTTCGTATCTCCTGAATGATTGTTTCTACAATCTTAAATCGACCGTTAACACTGATATTGCTGTCGACAATATAAGTAGTATTTTCAATGAATTTGTCGTCAGAAAGTAGTTTCACTAGCTCGTTTTTTATCTTTTCATGTTTTTCTGGCACATCAATCAATTCAATTATTAAATAACTTACCGTTTCAAATAGTGCCATGCTAATTGGCCGACGCGGGCCATCGCCTTTTTTGGGTAATCGGAAACACCCTGACCCCAAAACTGTTCCGCACACTTTCATGGTGTGATCGAACAGCACCGGGAATTGTGTGCACAATGCATTACCCGCTTGATCGTTAAGAAACATCATCGTTTTGCCGAGAAAATCTTCAAGGTCGCTGCGATATTCAACCAACGGCATTCCTTTTTCTTTGACGGACAGCAGTCTTTTCTTCCGCCAAAGGTAAAAACCAATCATCCGAAGAACAAGATACTTATCCTTCATACGATCAGGCTTAATCGAGTTTTCAGTTGCTTTTTTGAAACTGTCGAATGCAACTAACGTATTCAACAGTTTTGTTGCAGCTCCTTGATAAATGGCATTTCTCATTTCTTGATTATTCAATCGCGTACCGCCGCGATTGACTCGATCAAACAAATCGAAAGTGACGCGATCCTGAGTTGGCGGCTTGATTACATGCAATGTGAGCGGACAATCTTCGATTTTGCTCTGTTGTACCTGGGTCAGGTATTTGCCAAATGAATCTCCGATCTTAGAAGTTTCACTAAAGTATGCACCATTTAAGTCTATTAAAACATTGAGATTCTGGAGTGGAAACTCATGATTCATGAACTGGAAAAGAGTTGTCAGTCGTTGGCGGCCATCCACGATAATATAAACTCCTCTATCGTCCTCTTTCACGTAAATAAGTGGAAGGGGAATTCCCATGAGAATTGATTCGATCAATTCACTTTTTTGCTTTTGCGACCAAACCGTATGACGTTGAAAATCCGGGTCTAGCTTGATAAGAGGTGGTATTTTATCAAGCTTGCGCTTGAGTTGGAAAACTGACGCGCTTTCAGGAGCTATGTTGACAATTGCATCAGGGTATATGCTTGTCGTGCCGTCTTCCGGAGAAAGCGAAGCTTCTCTAAATTCCGCGCCAAGTGTTTCTTCGCCCTCAAAAGTATCTTCGGATTCAGGAATTTGTTTTTCTACTGACATTTTCTCTAGCTCCTTAGCGAATGAAGTGCCGGTGGAATGACGGCCAGACTCAGCGAGGTCATGCTTGCTGTGCTACAGCATGCTGTTGTAGTATTCCCCGGTCCAGAAAGAATCTGAAAAGAGATTGGTGAATTTGAGAATTAAATCTTGATTTGAATCGGTCAGGTTAATAATTATCACATTTGTATTTTAACATATGCCTTACGATGCGGAATTTTCATATCGAGCAGATTGATAAAATAATGCGAATTTTTTCTCGTTGATTTCATATAATCGACTTCCAAGTTGTAGAAAAATGGTCCATTAAAAGATACTGTGTACATTCGTTCGTAAATGGGCGCTAAATATCTCCGAGCAAACAACTGCCCCTCGTTGCGTCAAAAGACTCTCTTTTGACGCATTAATTCACCCCCACACCCAAAGAATAGTACCGTCAATAGCATCAGTTGCTTTCTTTATTTCAAAAGCATTAAGCGAAGCAATCAGCTTGCTATTGAGTAGTTTGGTAGCTTCCGGCTTGTCTGCAGGAATTAGTCGAATCCAAGTATTGCAGTCACGTTCCGTCCAGACTTGCGGATAGGATTTTACGTCATATCCACTGGATACAAGAATCCCAGCAGCATAGATTTCTTTTTTTAACTCTGCGTACATCCAATCAACTTTTTTCAAAGTGTGCAGACTACCGAGTAATGCTAAAACTGGCGCCTCACCTGATAACTTTATCAACTCTTTTGCTATCCACTGATCGCGTTCAACACCGGGTTTAAAATCCGCATCCACAGCAACCAGTTTCAGACACTTTCCATTAATTCTCATCTCAGCTAGATCTTGAATCAGTTTTCGCAAAGATGGATGATCAATTGGCGATGCTATTTTCAGATTTGCAACGGTTGCTTGACCTTTCTGGATTTCATCAATCAATGATTGTTGGCCGCTGGAAATTTCAAGCGCAACTGTCAGGCATTTATTTTGTTGCAGGTAATGCGTGATCAGTGATTCAAAGAAAACAATAGACTCTGGGCGCTGGTGAGATTCGCCGATCAGTGTCATGCTATTTGGCGTCAGTCCTTGCGCTATCCGGTCATAAACAGTGGTTGCATTGACCGGTAATGAAGCAAACAAAATAATTGTAACGAAGAAACGCTGCCACATAATCCCGCCTATATAGGAAATACAATGCATATAGCGATCCTAAAAGCAATTCATTGAGGATTTAAATCCTACTGTGTCTTATATTTAGGAAAAAAATAAGTCTTCAGAAGAAAAATACATAGAATTATTAAAAGTTATTGAGTGATAGCCTTAAATCCTGCTAGATTGCCAACCACTTCTAAACCACCAATAGGGCGTCCCATGAACAAGACTGAATTGATTGAAGCCGTTGCTACTCGTTCTAAAACCACCAAAGCCCAAACAACCACCATGCTGAACGAATTGCTAGAAGTTATTCAAGAAACCATAGCAAGCGGCAACGATGTTCAGTTAGTGGGATTTGGTACTTTCTCAGTGATTGAACGTTCAAGTCGTGAAGGTCGCAATCCATCGACCGGTGAAACAATCACAATTCCTGCCAAAAGAGTCGTTAAATTCAAGCCAGGTAAAGCCCTGTCTGATGCTGCGGCCTCTGTTAAGAAAACCACTGCAGCCAAATCAGCGAAGCCTAAACAAACTGAAAAAAAGAAATAATACGATTGGGTGCATTTTCATTGGAGGAACCCAGGGAATCATCAAGGGAGAACTATTCAATTCTCTGGGTAAGTGATATGAAAATATCATACGGTAGGCTTTATTAATGTCTACAATTATCTGATCAACCAGATCAAACAGAATATGAGGAATTACTGATCTTTCAGTCGAACCAATCTCGGCCAGCGGTCATGTATCCAGGCATATTCAGGTGGTGCACCGATAGTCACCACATAAACCCGCATTTCATTATCTCTTTCTGCCAATAGTCCTTGAATCGCCATTCTTGTGTCCAAGGGTACCCAGTGTGATTGGTTGTCATGGTCTTTTTCCATGAACTGGGCAGCAGCGATTAAAACCGGTCTTGGGTGCCAGGGTTTCCATTTGCCGCTTTTGATGGAATTCAGTCGTGCCCAGCCGCCATTCGGAAATTTACCGATGGCTTCATCCTTGCGTCTGCCCCACGTTATCCAGGTAACTTGGCCATCTCGTAGCCGCACAGGCAAGCGTGCATCCGGTTGCGGGAAATAAATCTTCTGATCCTGGTTTCAATGCCGCCACACATAATCATCCAGTCCGCTACCTACTGCGTCCTCTGCCCCTTGTGTATTTGCCCAATCCGTCATCTTCCTTCACAAAGGCTCTCGGCTTCCTAAAAATGGCACTTATTTCACCGGGCATTGACGCAAATAACCCTTCTTCCCGCAATGAGCGATAATCAGAGCCCTCTACGGTTAGCACATCTTTTAGTATGCCAATTTCACAGGCTTTGGATAATACGGGGTGTCTATAATCATTAGTATTCGTGATGGCAAATACCGTATTGACGCCAGAATTGCGTGCAAAATTTTGTAATCGTGCCAAAAGCAGATTTTGAGGACGATCAAGTACCGATAAGGGTAATTCACTTAACGATAATACAAAACCTGTTGCACTGATGCCTATCAAGTTAAAAAACTGACCCCGCTTTTTTAAAGCATGACCTATCTTTGCTAGATCCTCCGGTGAGGCTATTTTCTCCAAAAGCAGTTCATGACTTTTATAATGATTATTCTGATAACCTCCTGCCTGATTACCCATCCAATCCACAAAATCGACATGGCCGTCTTTATCAATGACACTGTATTGACTGGTATTAATAACCACATGGCCTTTGAAACTCGGAACAGTTACTGCAAGTATTTCTGTAAGCCTGATATCCTGACTCGATGGCGTAGCATTACCCGATGGATGATTATGCAATAACCAGTAACCATCTGCTTTAACATGTCGCCTAGTCTTTTCTACCAAAACACCCAAATCATGTTTGGCATGTCCAATCTTCTCCAAATAGACTGCACCCGGTAATCTGGAACTCACAGCAGTATGATGAACGATGCGATTCATACGGGTATAGAAGATTCTCAGTGTCTCATAGCGCGGATCTCGTAATATTTGCGCCATTATTGCCAGATCATGGCCTGACTTGATGGGCTGATTCAGGAAGGTAGTTCCTCCTTTTTCTCGGAAGTCTTTCGGGAAATCACAACCAAGTAAGGTGCCACCTGCCCATCGAGCATGAGCTTCAAGCAGTTCTGTATAGGCACCTTGCCCTGCATCTTTTTGCTTTTCGGTAGTACCTGAACGAGTCTCAATTTTTTCATAAAGATCACCTTCATCAGGATTGGGTGGATTTCCTGGAATTTTCAACATAGTATCGCGCATAACGTCACCTCTTTATGTTATTACCTGATCAGTGCTCGTTTTTGCTTGATTTCCTGCTGTTTAGGTTCAATATGGGCTTGTAACTTCAATAAGCTGTCCTGTTTAGCCTGCTGAGATACTTTTTCAACAACTGATCCGACCTGACGTTTGACTGCTTCAATACCCAGCACGCTTTTATTGGCCAGATC
>WBZX01001235.1_pt1 | contig 19681 bp, 9 predicted proteins | sample 5204211 | NCBI WGS metagenome assembly WBZX01 (sample SAMN12344362, study PRJNA552823) | activated sludge metagenome | biome: Activated sludge suspended growth; feature: Nitrification reactor; material: Wastewater; isolation source: activated sludge from nitrification reactor of wastewater treatment... | reverse complement strand
GACCAGCCAGCCCTGGGGTTCCGGAGTGCCGATGCCGAGATCGGTGGCGTGCAGCATGCCGACGTGATCCGGGCCGTCCAGTGTGCACAGGCCGGGTTTGATGCCGATAAATGTCAGCGTGTGGTCGGCGATGACGGCGGCACCAAGCACGCGGCCGGTATCGGCGCACAGGCCGCTCGGGACATCCAGCGCCAGAATGGGAGCATTCAGGGCATTGACGGTGTTGACCAGCGCCGTATGTCGATCATCGAGATTGCGTGCGAGGCCGATCCCGAATAGCCCGTCGATGACGAGGCAGTAGTCTCTGGCTGGCGGGATTTCGGGCATGGATTCTCCACCGCAGGCAATCCACGCGGCATGGGCTGCGGCGGCATCCGGCGGTAGTTTTTGTGCCTCGCCGGTCAATACCACATCCACCGCATACCATGCGGCCTTGAGGTAGCGCGCGGCGACCAGCGCATCGCCGCCGTTGTTGCCAGGTCCGGCCAGAATGAGAATCGGCAGGCCGTCGTCAGCCAGTTCTTGCGCCAGTGTGGCTGCGGCCAGCCCGGCCTTTTCCATCAGGCCGTGGGTGCTGTTCGCCTGCTCGATGGCGCGGATTTGCGCGGTAGTAAAAACGGGGAGCATCTTGAGCCTTAGAGCCTATTTCAGTAGGCAACGAATGTGCGCCGACCATGCATTGCGCGCAGGGCTAGGCGAGAGCCGCGACATTTGGTCATTCCAAATGAGCGGTGAGCAACAACACCATGCGCGCAATGCATGGTCGGCCCGGAGGGTTTGAACACAAAAGAACGTCTGCGGCGTTGCAGGCCTTGCGAATGGAACAACCATTCGCTGCGCCCTGCGCCTTGCATCCATTTCTTTTGTGTTCAAACGCATCTTTCGTTGCCTACTGAAATAGGCTCTTAGTCATGAGGTGGTTTGATGAGCCGGTCCGGGTCGCGCAGCAGTTGCTCGATATCCTCTCCCGGCAACGGCTTGCTGAGGTAGTAGCCCTGGATTTCATCGCATAGTCGCGCCCGCAGGAAGGCGAACTGCTCGCTGTTTTCCACGCCTTCTGCAATCGTCTTGAACCCCAGGCTTTTCGCCAGGCTGATGATGGCAATGACGATGGACTCGTCGTCGGGGTCATGCACCAGATCACGCACGAAGGATTGATCGATCTTGAGTTTGTGCACGCGAAAGCGCTTGAGGTAGGCCAGCGACGAATACCCCGTGCCAAAGTCGTCGATGGAAAGAGTCAATCCCATTGCGTGCAGTTTATCCAGCGCAGCGATGGTATGGGCAGAATCCTCCATCGCAATGCTTTCGGTCAGTTCGATTTCAAGATAATGCGGCTGCAGGTCGGCCTCCTGCAGGTATCTGCCGATATCGTCTATCAGGCTGATCTGGCGGAATTGTGCGCCGGAGACGTTGACGGCGATCGGTACGATCTCGATGCCCGCGTCGCGCCAGCACTTGTTTTGCGTGATGGCATGGCGCATTACCCAATCGCCGATGTCGCCGATCAGGCCGGTTTCTTCCGCGACCTCGATAAAGGTGGCGGGCGACGTCAGGCCCCACTCCGGGTGTTGCCAGCGCACCAGTGCCTCCAGACCGACGATTTTGCCGGTGGATGTTTCAACTTGGGGTTGATAGTGCAGGCGCAGTTCGTCGCGTTCCACGGCGCGGCGCAGGTCATGCTCGACGCGCATGGTTTCTGCGGCGCGGGCGTGCATTTCTTCGGTAAAAAACTGGAAATTGTTGCGCCCGGCCTTTTTGGCACGGTACAGCGCCGAATCGGCACAGCGCGACAGGGTGTAGAAATCGGTGCCGTTCTCGGGAAACAGGGCGATACCCAGGCTCATGGTCAGATTGAGTTCGTATTGCTGGATGACGAAGGGTTTGGCGATGGTTTCCAGGATCTTTTCCGCAACATGGCTGGCGCCGTTATCGGTGGTGTCGGGCAGTACGATGATGAATTCGTCGCCCCCCATGCGCGATACCGTATCCACATCGCGCAAGAGGCCGGTAAGGCGTTGCGCAACCTGGATCAGCAGCTCGTCGCCGACCTGATGCCCCAGGGTGTCGTTGACCGATTTGAACCGGTCAACGTCGAGAAACAGCAGCGCGGCGTGCTGGCTTTCGCGCTGGGCGATGGAAAGCGCGGTTTGCACCCGGTCTTGCAGCAGGGTGCGGTTGGGCAGTTTGGTCAGCGGATCGTAGTGTGCGAGCTGGTGGATTTTCTCCTGCGCGGCCTTGTATTCGGTAATGTCGGCCATGACGCCGATATGGTGGGTGATGCGGCCTTCTGCATCCTTGACGGTGCTGATCGAAATCCATTCAGGATAGATTTCGCCGTTTTTGCGACGATTGAGGATTTCGCCGCTCCAGGTGCCGGTGGCTATGAGTTTTTGCCACATCGTGTCGTAAAAGGGGCCGTCCTGATGGCTGGAGGCGAGAATGCGCGGGTTCTTGCCCCGCACTTCCTCCTCGCTGTAACCGGTGATTCTGGTGAATGCCCGGTTGACCGAGAGGATGTTGTTGTAGGCATCGGTGATCACAATGCCTTCGCTGCTGTAATCAAAGACCTGGGCGTTGAGCCGCAACTGGTCTTCGGCCTGCTTGATATCGGTGATATCCAGCCATGCACCGATGATTTCCACGGGCTTGCCGTTGCTGTCGCGCTCCAGGATCAACTGGTCGTCGATCCAGCGGTACTTGCCATCGCCGTGCAGAAAACGATATTGGTGCCGCGCCGTACCATGGGCCATGAGGTTTTCCTGCGCTTTCAGCGCACTGTCCCGGTCGTCCGGATGCACATGCTGAAACCAGAAATCCTGGGCAGACAGCCACTGGTCGATGCTGTAGCCGCTGATCATCTGGATCTGGCCGCTGATGAAGTTTGTGACGAAAGCGCCATCCTGATGAGGATGTGCCGTCAGCGTGTAGATCAACGCGGGGTTGACGTCGAGAATATGGCTCAGCCGCGTCCTGGCGCGTTCCAGTTCTGCCTGCAGTGCCGCGCGGTGGTAGTTGGCGTCGAAGCGATCCAGCGCGAGGCTGACATCGGTTGCCAATTGTTCGAGCAGATTGCGTGCGGCTTCGTCAAAGGCGTTGGTTTCAGCCGAGTACATATTAATGGAGCCGATGACACCACCGTTGCGATGGATGGGCAACGACGCCGATCCGCGCCAGCCATAGAGGCTGCTTTCCCTATGCCAGAGGCTGGTGGCTACGTCATGCTGGAAATCCTGGCACCAGTAAGGGCGATCTTCGCGAATTGCCGTGCCGGTCGGGCCGTGGCCGTAAGGGCTGTCGGCTGAGATCGAGATGTTGATGTCGTCGAGGTATTCCTCCCCGGTACCGAACGAGGCAACGGATTTGACCATTTTGTCTGTATCGGTCAGCCCGACCCAGGCCAGCTTCATTCCGCCAAGCTCGACGATATGGCGGCACACCAGAGAAAAGAGCCTGCCCTCATCGGTGCAGCGCGCAATCGCCTGGTTGGCCTGATTGATGGCGGCGTAAAGCCGGTTGAGACGCAGAATGCTGGCTTCGGCAGCTTTGCGCTCGCTGATGTCGTGCATGATGATGTGGATGTAGGTCTGGTCGCCAACGTCGATCAACCGCGCATTGACCTCGACCGGAAATGTAGTGCCGTCCTTGCGCTGATGCACGGTCTCGTAGCGCATGGATTTCAGGCGCTGGATGTTGTCGAGCAATTCGTGATAAGTGTCGCGCGTATCCCGGGCGCGCAAATCCTCGCCGCGAAGGTGCGGGACTTCTTCGCGCGTGTAGCCGTAGATTTCGAGTGCCCGCTCGTTGACGGAAACCGGCCTGCCATCCAGCGTTGTCATGATGATGATGTCGTTGGCAAATCGGCTCAGCAAATCAAGTTGCTGCTCCAGGGATTCGCGCTGGTACTCGCTCTGCAGCAGGTTGAGCCGGGTGCTCAGCGCCTGGCTGCGCCAGTGGTTGCGCAAAAGTGCAACCACCATCAGGATCGTCGCCAGCATGGCGAGCACTGTGCCGAAGGCAATCTCGTAGATTTCGTCATAGGCCTCGCGCTCGTCGATCTTGCTGATCAGCAGCCAGGGCGTGCCCTTGATGGCAGAGGCGTAGGTCAATACCTTCTGGCCACGGTAATCGTGTCGGCCTTCGATCAGGCCCATTGGGCTGAGGGCCGCGGCGACGGCAGAAAGCTCCGAATTGGCAATGGAGGCGGTATACGACATCGGCGGGATATTGCGGTGGCGCAGGCGGCTGAGAAAGCGGAACTGGTCGTTTTCTCTACGCAGCAATATGCTTTCAGCCGTACGGCTATGCGTCGGCCATTGCTCGACCATATCGAACAGGGCGGTATCCGGGTTTGTCGAGAAATACATCGCGCCGAGAGCCCGACCATTTGATAACAACGGCGCTATAAAGCCGACAACAGGTTTCCCCGGGCGCGTATGCATGTGAAAGTCCACCAGTTGGACGGTGCGGGTGCGCATGGCCGTGTTGGCAATATCGCTATGCCAGCTGCTGGTGTCTTCCGGTTCGCCTTCGGAGAAGCGTACTCTGGCCGCGGTATCGTAAATCGTGATGGTGCTGTAGCCATGGATGCGCAGGTGATTCTGTAGTTTCTGACGGACGCGTGAGAGGCCGATTTCATTGTCGTTGCTGGCCAGCCAATCCAGAAAGGCCGGATCGGATTGCCACTCGGAGGCCGTGAAAACGGCATCGGTGCGCCGTTCATCCAGCCAGTACTGGATATGCTGGCGCTTGAGCTCGGCAATGGCTTGCAGATTGTCATGCACGTCGTACCGAACCGCGCTTCGCAGTGCGGAGAAAAAAACCAGCCCGGCGATCCCGATTGCAACGGTCAGTGCGGCCAGCGCCAACCGCTGTCTTGAAGTTCTCGGCGGGATTTCAGCGTGTACCGTCGGCAGCCGGTTCTGCACCAGCCAGTAGAGGAATATGGCGGTAATCAGGACGAAGGCAAAGCCTTTGATGCTTTGCAGGCGGGCGACGATAGCAGGGTCGTCGACGGCCCACAGCAATGCGGAGTCTGAAAAGAAAATCCACAAGCCCGCAGCGACCAGGTAGGTCAGGCTGATGCCCAGTGCCGTGCTGCGATTGAATATGACCAACGGATTCATCGATTCCATTTTCGTGGATGGCGCGAGCCTCCATATTACGACGATTCGGCTAGAATGCCATCCATGCGCCTTGCGATTCTAGACAACTTCGGCAGGAGAATGGCCGTGCCTTTCAGACTTGATCTGGTCGGCATGGCTGTGGTCGCAGCGGCCATCGTCGCGGGCAGCGCGATCTACCTGAGCGAGCCCCTGCCTTTGCAGATCCTGCGCAATACCGTGTTCGACCAATACCAGCGCTGGCAGCCGCGTGCGTATCGTCCGCAACCGGTGCGTATCGTTGATGTCGATGACGAAAGCCTGGCAAGGATGGGGCAATGGCCGTGGCCGCGTACACGCATCGCCGAGTTGATCTCCCGGCTGCAATCAGCCGGGGTGGCCGTCATCGGGTTTGACGTGATCTTTGCCGAACCGGACCGGACATCGCCCCGTGCCGTGCTCAAACTGTGGGACCTGCCGCCGGATGCTGCCAGCAGCATCGAAAAACTGCCGGATCACGATGTCGTCATGGCCGAGGCATTGGGCCAGGGTCGGGTTGTTGTCGGTTTCTCGGTCGAGCGCACCGGGCAGGGTGGCGCGCTGCCGAGCCATCCGTACGGTGTGGTCACGGCGGGCGAATCGCCCCTGCCGTTTTTGCATGCCTTTTCCAGTTCGGTCACTTCCATGCCGACTTTCGAGGCGCGGGCTGCAGGTAACGGCGCACTGACCTTTGTTCCCGATGCCGACGGCGTGGTTCGGCGGGTGCCGCTGCTACTGCGTTTGCAGGGCCAGGTGTTTCCGTCGCTGGTTTCGGAGCTTCTGCGCGTGGAGCAGGGCGTAGCCCATTATGTGGTCAGGACATCGCCTGTCGAAAAAACCGGCATCGTGCAGCTCGGCATAGGCAAGTTCAAGGTCCCGACGACGCCCAAAGGAGAGTTCTGGGTGCACTATACCGGGCCGGTCGCCGAGCGCTATATTCCGGCATGGCAGGTACTGTCGGGCAAGGTGGCGGCAGAATCGCTCAAGGGTGGTATCGTGCTAGTGGGCGCTTCGGCGCAGGGTTTGATGGATCTGCGCGTCAATGCCCGGGGCGAGATCATGCCTGGGGTGGAAGCCCATGCCCAGGCGCTGGAGCAGATGCTGGGCGGGACCTATCTGGAACGGCCGGCCTGGGCTGATTCGATCGAGATGCTGGTAATTGTGGCGGGCGGCCTGCTGTTGGGCCTGCTGACATTGGCGCTGGGGGCAGTGTCTTCTGCCGGGCTGGCGGCGATCATGATTGCGGGAACCGGTTGGGGTGCATGGATTGCCTTCTCCCGCCACGGCTTGTTGCTCGACCCACTCGCGCCTGGCCTGTGCCTGCTGGCGATTTTCATCCTGGCCAGCGTTATCCATCATCTGGCCAGCGAGCGCAAGCAGCGCTGGATCAAGCAGGCGTTTTCGCGCTATGTGTCACCCAACCTGGTCACGCATCTGGTGGAGCATCCGGACGACCTGGAACTGGGCGGCCATCGTCGGCAGTGCAGTTTCATTTTTACCGATCTCGCCGGGTTTACCGGTTTGATGGAAAAGATCGATCCGGGCGAGGCGGTGGCGATGCTCAATACCTATCTGGATCGAATGATTGCCATCGCCTTTCGCCATGAAGGCACGCTGGATCGCATCGTCGGCGATGCTGTCGCCATCATGTTCTCTGCCCCGGTGGCGCAGCCCGATCACCGGCAACGGGCTTACGACTGTGCGCTGGAAATGCACGCTTTTGCCTCTGCATATTCCGCCGAACTTGGCACCAGAGGGGTCGCATTCGGGCAGACGCGGATTGGCGTCCATAGCGGCGAAGTGATTGTCGGCAATTTCGGTGGTTCGACGATTTTCGATTACCGGGCACTGGGCGACACCGTCAATACGGCGGCAAGGCTGGAAGGCGCCAACAAGCATCTCGGCACCATCGTCTGTGTTTCGCAGGCGACGCTGGATGGATGTGCGGGTGCTGCGGTACGCCCGGTGGGCAGGCTGCTGCTCAAGGGAAAAACCGAGGCGCTGATGGTGTATGAGCCTGTTTCGACGTCAGTCGTGCCAACGGCGCCGGAAACGGAATATCGCCACGCCTATGGGCTGCTGAAAAACCAGGATTCCCAGGTGTTGGCCGTGTTCGAGCAATTGGCGGCAGCCTATCCAGAGGATCCTTTGCCCGCACTTCACCTCCGGCGTTTGCGTGCGGGCGAGCGTGGCGAATTGATCGTAATGGCCGAGAAATAGGCCCTTAGCGTACGGTAATTTCTACCCGGCGGTTACGTAGCTCGTCCGTATTGTCCGGCGTGGCGATCAGCAGGTTGTGTTCGCCGTGCGAGGTGACGGTGATATCGCTGGTCTTGAGCCCGGCGGCCTTGATCATGCTGGCAATCGCCTGCGCCCGTTGCTGCCCGAGTTCGTCGTTATCCCTGGCAGACCCCACGGTATCGGTGTGGCCGATGATGGAGACATCGGGCGCCGCATGATTTTCAACTTCTGTCAGCACGTCCTGGATCAGCGCTTTGGATTCCGGGGTCAGTTTAACGTCGCCACTTTCGAAATACAGCATAAAGGAAACCGGCAGTTGCGGCCGTGCAGCCGTCGCATCAAAGAAGTCTGCTGCAACTTTTTCCGGCGGTGCGGGGTACGCACCTGCAGCGGCTTTTTCCAGATGGACTGAGGTGCCCGGCTCGTCCAGCGTCACGGCTTTGTTTTTGTTGTCGCTGTATGTAATCTTGCCGCTGCTGCCATCGGTGTTTTCCATGAGCACGACATAAGAATCGCTGTATTTCGGTTTGTGCGCGCAACCAGCCATCAGGATAACCAGCAGGCTGTAGCAGAGTATGGATCGCATGATGGCCTCCTAAAGAGCAGTTTGTGCGGCGGCGGTGTCGGCACTGCCTTGCGGCGTTTCCGTCGGCTTCCCGGTTGATGGAGCATCCACCTTGACCAGAAAATGCGTGCCTCTTACGCCGATCGTGCCGGTTGGCGTCTTGATGGCAACGGCCTCAGGCTTCAGCTTGGCAATCACGCCGGAAATATACTCCAGGGTGCCACGGGCGATTCGTGCACTCAGCTTGAGGTTGTCCGTGCTGGGGTTGTACAGGTATTCGTCCACGGTGATTTCGGTGCCGGGGCCGAAAGACATGACGGTGTTATCCTTGAACGTTACCCCCATCGCGCTGCCTGCGCCGGTCTTGAGCGTATTGTTCATGCGGATAGGCGTGCCGGGCTCGGCTGCGGTGGCTGCCCCGGCATTTACGATGTATGCCGTCCCGGATACGGTTTTGACGTAACCGATGATGCTGTCGTCGGCATAGGCAGCCAAGGATAACAGGGGGAGAATGGCCAGGATAATCAGTCGCTTCATGTCGATCTCCTTGATGGATTCTGGATCAAAGTCTGAACGTCGTCATTTTTCACTAAATAATAGCCGACTTATAAACAGGTGGACTAGAATCATGCTCAAAAATGTAAATCGGTATAGATTCCAGAGGGTCAACGTGACGCTGGATCATGATCAAACCGTCATCTATTATTAAGAGGTGAGTATGGCGCTGGCGAATATCAATCGCTTTATCCAGCTGTTTTCCCAGGCTTTCAGAGAGATGGGAATCGATGTGCCGATGCACGAAGTGGAGCAACTGGCCATGTTTGTGCATAGTTCTATGGACCAGAAATGGCGTGCCTACCATACCTCCAGCCACGCATTCGATATGTGCGAGAACATGAATCCGCGTCAGGTGCTGGTCGGGTTGTTTCATGATGTCGTGTATTACCAGCTTGACAACGGGTTCCCGCCGCGTGCCGCCAAACTGCTTGAGCCAGTGGTGCGGATCAGGAACGACACCCTGATTCTGCGGGATATCGACCCCGAGGATTCGATGCTGTGGCTGTGCGCGAACATCTTCGGTTTCTTGCCGGGGCAGACCCTGCCGGTATTCTGCGGCATGAACGAATTTCTCAGCGCGGTCGTCGCAGTTCGGCTTCTCCAGCCATTTGTTTCAGCCAGGGACATGATCGCCATTGTCAGCGGTATCGAAGCAACCATAGCGTTTCGCGGTGACGACAGCCACGGCCGGGGCATGGCCGACGTTCTCGCCGAGCGCGTACGCGAGCAGTCCCGCCTGTGCCTGGAGGGAAGCTCGATTGAGGAAATCGACAGCTTTGTCGATGAAGTCGCCCGCGATGCAGTGCTGATTGCCAATCGTGATGTCGGAGGTTTCTCCGAGCCCAATACCGGCAAGTTTCTGGCGGCTACCTGGTTGCTGATCGAGGAATCCAACGCACCGCTTGCCGCAGTGGGCATCTATTCAATGCAGGATTACCGCCGTGCCTTGACGCGCATGGAAAGGTTTCTCGGCAGCCTCAACCCGGAAACCGTTTTTCACCGCTACAAACATGACCCGGATGATGCGACTTTTGCCGGCCTGCAGGCCGCCGCTCGCAAGAACATTACCTTTGCCTGCGACTATTTGAGCGCAAAGATCGTATCCATAGCCATTATCGAGGCGCTGGCGCTTGAAACCGGCGGCAACTGCCCGGTTTCGATGTTTCTCGGTGATATTCGTAACCTCAAATGCAAGCCGGACCGGGTGGAAGACTTTCTCCCGTCCTGTACCGGCAAGGCCATCGTCAATCCGGAAGTCCTGGGCGTGCTGGAAAAAGGCCGGGCGACAGAGTCGAGCAACGATCTGACGGCGTCGCCGCTGACGGCATATATTTACCGGCATTTGGGGGCGGATGGCGTCAACGAAACGCTGTCGCAGGCCAAGCGCATGTTCGATGAGGAACTGGCGCCACGCGAATTCCTGCAAAGGCTCGATCACGGGCTGGTGCGCATCATCATCCACGCTTGCGCGCAAATTGCAATTTCGCGCCGTGAATTACTGCAGGAGTTTGAAGAAACCTTGAATTAGGGCGTGGCGGCAGCCTTGGGCATGCCCAAGAAGGGTTTGCAGCGGGTCTGCCCGGTTTCCAGCGCGGCGCAGAATTCGCTGGCTTCCTCTTCCGAGTCGAAACGGGTCACATACAGACGGTACAGCGATGCCTTGCCATCGGCGGGTTCGCCTATGGCTGCCTTGCTGGCGAGACGTGGCACGATGGAGCGCTGGTCCATCCAGTCAGGAAAGCGCTCACGGAGATCGCGCCAAACCGGGGCGATGCGCTCGCGTTCGTACATGCCGTCAAGCTCTGCCAGCCAAGGATTGGCGTCGGGGTCGATCAAGGGATCGGTTGCCTGCTCCGGTACGTCGGCCTGAACCGGCAGGGTCGCCGTCACCGTTCCGCTGTCGCCTTCCTGTGGCGGCGCATCCACACCACCGCCCAGTGCCTGGAACAAATCCACCATGGCCTTGTAGTGTTCCATGCGCATGCGGTGCAGTTCGTCCAGGTTGCGGTGATAGGTGCGCTCGGTATCCAGCAGGGTCAGGTAGTCGATGGCGCCAGCGGTGTAGGCCTCGTTGCTGAACACGTAGGCTTCGCGTGCGGCAGCGGTGGATTCGAGCTGGTTTTTTACGCTTTTTTCCGTCATCTGGCTGGCGTTAAGCGCGTCTTCGACTTCGCGTACCGCGAGGTAGATGCTGCGGATATAGGTTTCCACCATTTCCTCATGCACGGCCTTGTTGAATTCAACTTCCTTGTCGCGCTTGCCCTTGTCGAAAATGGTGCCGACCAGATTGGCGACCAGATTCCACATCAGGTTTTGCGGTTGCAGCAGTTGTGCAAGGTGAAGGCTGCTGTAGCCAATCTGGGCGGAGAGGTCCAGTGGCGGCAGAATGCGCGCGCGCGCGACGGAAATATCCGCTCCGGCCGCCAGCATGCGCGATTCCACGGCACGAATATCGGGGCGGCGAAACAGGAGCGAAGAGGGCGTGCCGGGGGTGATGGTCGGGTAGGCCAGCGTGTCGAGACCGCCGATTTTGAGTTGCAACTGCCCGGGGAAGGTGCCGGCAAGCTGAGCAATGGCGTTGAGTGCGGCCGTACGCTGCTGTTCCAGTGTCGGTATGGTGGCCTTGACGGCGTACACGGCTGCGCGTTGCTGCTGTACATCGATCGCGGTAGCGTCGCCTTTTTGCATGCGTGCCTCTACTGAGGCCAGCATCCCGCTCAGTACTTTCTCGGTCTCGCGGGCGACCTTGATGCGGTCTGTCAGCGACAAATATTCAAGATATTTCTTGGTGATATCGGAAACCAGCTTGCGCTGTACGTCGTCGCGCTGGTATTCGGCGCGCCAGACCTGCTGATCCGCCGACTCCAGCAATCCGGCTTTTTCGCCCCACAGATCGGGGCGCCAGTCGCCCCGGATACTGGCTTCGAAAACCTTGCGCGAAGGCACGTCATCGCCCCTTCTGACTGTGCCGACGCCATCTGCAGGTGCTTCCATCATGGCCTTGAGCGGCACGGTTACGGTTGGATAGCGGTCGGCATCGGCCTGGTCCGACCTGGCTTTGGCCTGTGCAATACGCAGATTGGCAATTTTAATATCCTGGTTGTTAGCCAGGGCACGGTCGATCAGGCTGTTAAGCTCGCGATTACCCAGCAGTCGCCACCATTGTGGCAATGCTTCGTCAAGCGAGAGCGCCTCGATCGGGCTGTCCTCTACGGCAGGGGCAATGTCGCCGGAGTGGGTGGAGTCGGCGACGGCTTTACCGGGTGGTGATAGCGGCGATTTTTCAAGCGGGCCAACGGGCCATCCGCGTATTGTTCTGGCGATTTCGGCTGCGGGCGAGGTTGTTTGCTGCAGGTTTTCTTCAGGTGCATTCTGAAACTGCTGGGGCAGGCCGACGGCAGGGACGGCGCCGCGCTCCGGGTTGACGATACAACCACTCAGCGGCAATGCGACTAAAGCCGCGCCGATGGTGGCCGTCAACGGGAAGTGGAACAATTTCAGCATCATGCTCTGGTTTATGAAGTGCTTTGTTACGATTCTGCCATAAATATAAGTTTGAATTGCATTTTTTGTTGCAACAGGCTAACAAATTCTAGTATAAGAACAATATTAAACCAAGTTTCCGGCACAAACTTGCAAAATTTATAAAGTGAGCGATTCCAGACAAAACCCACAAATTGGCGCGACCGACGAATTATCACCGCGTCAGCGACAGATACTTGCCTTGATGCAGGCGGGCAAGGTCAACAAGGAGATCGCGCGCGAACTCGGCATCAGTCTGGGCACGGTCAAGCAGCACGCCGTTGCCATTTTCAAGCGGCTTAATGTCAAGAATCGGACCATGGCTGCCTATCGCGGTGCCGAACGCCGGGCGGGTTCTCGTGAAGATACGGTCTTGCCACCGGTAGTGGATGGGCAGTTGGAGCGCCGCCCTTGCGTCGTGCTGAGCCTGGCGCTGCCCAACGATGCCGAACCGCGCGAGGCAAGGCTGTTGCATGGGTTCATGGCCTCGGTGGCGTTCGATCACGATGCCCTGTTCCTGGCACGGCAAGGCCAGGCCGGAGATATTATTTTTGGGGTGCGCCGGGTACTGGAATACGATGTGCTCACGGCGCTGCTCACCATACGTCAGCTTGCGGCCGAACTCGGCAATCCGACCAAATTGCGCGGCAGCCTGACGGCAGGGGTGGCGGTGGCCAGCATGTTGCGACGCGGCGGCTGGTCGGGCGAGGCGATTGCGAGCGCAACGATTGCGGCGGCGCGCGAACTGCTCGAACAGGCGGGAATGGGGACGCTGGTGCTGGACGAAGCCGTGCGCGATTTGATGCTGTCATTCGGTATGAGTCGCAGTCATGAGATCCCGGCGAGAATGGCATTGAGCGAGATTGACCAATTGGTCTGGACCGGAGAGCGTGCGACTTTCGGCATGGTCGGCAGGCAGGCGGAGTTGGCGCGCATGGAACGGATTCTCGATGCCGGGTACGGCCGCCTGGTACTGCTGGCGGGCGAGACCGGCATGGGTAAATCCCGTTTGTGCCAGGAAGTTGCCAGCCGGTTCGAGGTGCGTGGCGGCAAGGTAGAGTTCTTTCGCTGCCTGCCCGGCGACAATGCGTTGCTGACCGATACAATTGCCGGTGGCGCTTTGACATTGACCGAAGTAGTATCGCGCATGCAGCATCCGGCAACCTCCGGAATGCTGATGATCATCGACGATATTCATGTCGGGAACGAAGCCACTGTGGAAAGCCTGTTGCGAGCCGCCGCCGACAGTGCTGCCGCGGGTCACGTGGTGGTGGTGTCGGGGCGCAGGCGCCTCAGTTCGCCAACTGCCGAGGTCATGACCCTAGGCAGGCTGTCGCCTGACGAGTCGGGCAGATTGGTGGCGCAGGTGGCAGGTTCGGCAACTGCCGGATTGCAGGCGATTGTCGACACTTCTGCCGGGGTGCCTTTGTTTGCGGTTGAAATGGCGCGCCATGCGGCAGATGAGGTGCCCTTGTCGCTGTTCGTCATCGTGTCAGCCAGACTCGATGGTCTGGGGCTGGACCGACAGTTGCTGCAGCGAGTGGCACGGGCGGAAAATGGCCTTGATGAAGGCCATGCCGGAGTCGATGCGCCAACGCTGGAACAGGCGATTGCCAGCGGCGTGGTATCGAAGCGATCTGATGGCAGGTTGGTGATAACGCATCCGCTATTGCGGCGGGTCATCGAACATACGGGAGTGGAATGAAGTCACCCTTTTCTTTTTTGCGCCGCATGACGAAAGACGATTCTTCGGCAAGCGAAGGCTACGAAAACTCGCTCAGACAGGTCATGCAGTCTTCGGAGCTGCGCCGCGTGTTTCCCGGACTGGCCTTGTCGGCCACGCTGTCCAACGTGCTGGCGATTGCGCTACCGCTGGCGATTCTGCAGATCATGGATCGTGTGGTCGGCAACCAGTCGATCAATACGCTGGTCTTGATTGCGCTGGGCGTGGTGCTGGCGATCCTGCTCGAAGAAGTGTTGCGTGCCATCAATAGCCTGATCACCTCCTGGCTGGGCGCGCGTTTCGAGCACCAGGCCGGCATGGCGGCGCTGGACCGCATGATGCATACCCCGATGCAGCGTTATCGCCGCGAAGAGCCGGGCGCTTATGCCGAGCGCATCCTGGCTGCCGCCAAGGTGGCGGAGTTCTATTCAGGGCGCGCGTTGCTCACCTTGTTCGACCTGCCGTTTGCGGTGCTTTTTCTGGCTCTGGTCTATGCCATCGGCGGCTGGCTGGTGATGGTGCCGCTGATACTGCTGATGGTGTTCCTGCTGATCACGGTGTTGTTCGGGCGTTCGATGCGCGACCGTATCGTGCAGCGGCATGTCATGGACGACAGGCGGCATAGCTTTCTGGCAGAAGTGCTGATCAATATTCATTCGGTCAAGTCCATGCTGATGGAAGCCCTCATGCTGCGCCGTTACGAGCGTTTGCAGGAGAGCAATGCCGAACTGGGCGAACTGCTGGTGCGTGGCACGGCGATGGCTTCCAGCATGGGCTTGCTGTTCTCGCAGTTGATGATCGTCAGCGTTATTTTTTTCGGGGCGGCCATTGTGACCATGGGCATGATGACGCCGGGCGGCCTGGCTGCCTGCATGTTGTTGTCGGTGCGAGCTTTGCAACCGCTGCGCAGCGGTTTTTCGTTCTGGATGCGCTATCAGGCTTTCGGCGCTGCGCACAAGCGGCTTGACGAGCTGCTCGACCTGCCGGTGGAAACGGGCGGAACTACCATGCAGCCCGTCAGACAGGGGCTGGAATTGCGCAATATCCGGTTGGCGCAAGAGAACGGTACGCCGCTGTTCAATGGCTTGTCGCTCAACGTGGCTGCCGGGAGTTGCGTTGCCATCAAGGGAGATAGCGGCAGTGGCAAAACCACGCTGCTTTCGCTGCTCAACGGTTTTGCGCAAGCCGATACTGGCGAGGTGCTGGTCGATGGCGTGCCTCTTGCGCAATGCTCGCCCGACAGTATCCATCGGGAAATCGCCTTGCTGTCGCAGTCCAGCACCATCATGGCGGGCACCATCCTCGAAAACATGACCATGTTCGACGATAGCCGGGTGCCTACGGCCTTGTCGCTGGCGCGCGAGCTGGGGCTGGACCAGGTGGTGGCGGGGATGAAACTGGGCTACGAGACCCCGCTGGGCGAGGGTGTGTCTGAAACCATGCCGGAAGGCATCCGTCAGATGATATCCATCGTGCGTTCGCTCGCGACCAACCCCAGCGTCATCCTGTGCGACGAAGCCAATATCGCCCTCGACATGCGCTGCGACAACCTGCTGCGCAATTATTTTGCAACTCAAAAGGGCAAGCGCACCTTGATCCTGGTGACGCATCGCCCTTCGCTGCTGTCGCTGGCCGATACCGTGCTTGAGCTTGCAGACGGCCAACTGCGGCCCGCAGATACTTCGGTGCAAGCGCAGGATGCCGCGGCCCAGGCGACGGCCAACATCAAGCCGGTTGCCGGGCGCCCTGATGCCGCCAACGAATTGCAAGACATGGTGAGCCGTCAGTTTACCGAGGCATCTGACCTTTCCGTCTGCCTGCTGCCTCTGCTCGAATCGCTGGGCTGGAACGGCGATGCGCGCGAGCTGGCCGAAGCCTTGCCACATCTTGCGCATCATCTCGATACGTCCGATTTGTGCTCCCTGATGACCAACCTGGATTACGTGCCCCGCCACTTTTCCGGTAACCTGGCGCAACTGGATGGTCGGCTCATGCCATGCCTGTTTGTCGCTAACAAACATCCTGCGCTGGTCGTTCGCGAAGTGCTGGCGGATGGCACGCTGCGTGCCTTCGACAGCGGGTCGCGCCAACTCTCCACGATCCCCGCCGAATCGCTGTCGGGCGAGGTCTATCTGTTTAACAAACCGGATCGCGATGCCCAAAAGAACCTGCCGCAAACCAGTTGGTTTGGCAGCCTGTTCTGGCGCTTCCGGCGTCATATCGTGCTGATATTTGTGCTGACTATCGCCAGTACGCTGCTGGCACTGGCGACGCCGCTGTTCGTCAAGTCGGTTTACGACAGTGTGATCCCTTCGGCGCATATCGGCATGGGTGCTTATCTTATGATGGGGGCGCTGCTGGCAGTGGGGCTGGATCTGATACTGCGCACGCTCAAGGGCAGGATGATGGCATTTGTCGGCGGGCGTACCGAATTTTCGCTTGGCCGCAGCGTATTTCAGCGCATTGTGACCTTGCCGATCACGGCGATCGAGGGTGCGTCGGTCAGCCGCCAGGTCGGGCGGATCAAGAACCTGGAAGGCTTGCGGGAGTTTTTCCTTGGGCCCCTGGCCATGCTGGTATTCGAGTTGCCAGCCACATTGGTGCTGGTGCTCGCTCTGGTATTTATCAATCCATGGATCGTAGGCGTGACCGCGTTGTCTGCATTGGGATTTGCGCTGCTGGGTTTTGCCACGCGCCAAGCCGCTAATAAGGCTAATGCCAAGGCATCCAGCCTGTCGGCGTTGCGCTGGGAGTTCTTGAACGAGACCCTGACCAATATGCGTGCGATTCGTGCCGTCGGCGCAGAGCAGCGATGGCTGGCGCGTTTCCGCGAACTCAGTGGCAAGGCCGCCATGGCCAGCTTCAAGGCCAGCCAGGTGCAATCCCGCATCGGCGGCGTGGCGCAGGCGTTGGGCACCATTACCGGCCTCTCGGCCCTGTCGGTTTCGGCTTATCTTGCGATTCAGGGCGAGATTACCGGCGGCGCATTGATGGCGACCATGATCATCATCTGGCGCCTGACCGGCCCCATGCAGAATATTTTCCTTGCCACAACATCGCTGGAGCAACTGCGCGGGCAAATGCGCCAGATCGAAAACCTCATGCGCATGCCGGGCGAACGCGACGATAGCACGCGGCTGACTATACGGCCGCAACTGCACGGTGACCTCACCTTTGCCCGCGTCTCGTTCCGCTATGCCAATGACGCCGACCCGGCATTGCTGGGGATCAACCTGAACATACAACCCGGCCAGGTTGCCGTGATTGCCGGCGAGAATGCCGCGGGCAAATCCACCCTGCTCAAACTGGTGCTGCGCCTGTACCAGCCGCAGGCCGGGTCCATCCGCCTGGATAATGTCGATATCCGGCAGTTGACGGCTGAGGACCTGCGTTCCAGAGTCGCCTACATGCCTCAGAATTGTGAGATTTTTTACGGCACCATCGCACAGAATATGCGGCTGGTACATCCGGCGGCAACCGATGCCGAGATCGAATGGGCGCTTGAGATGGCAGGTTTGATTGCCGATGTTCGGGCTTTGCCGCAAGGGATGGAAACGCGTATTTCCAACAGCCGGTCCGAGCAGTTGCCATACGGTTTTCACCAGCAGTTTTCGCTGGCGCGCGTGATGCTCAAGCCTGCTGCGGTCGTGTTGCTGGATGAACCGGGCGCGGGCCTCGACGACGCAGGTGAGGCCGCTTTGATGCGCTGCATTCAATGGTTGCGCGAGCGTTCCACGGTTCTGATGATTTCGCATCGGCCCAGCCATATGCGGGTAGCCGATGTCGTGATTTATATGGAACGGGGCGCGATTACCGCCATGGGTAGTTACGACCAGATTCAGGAAAAAATGAACGCCAGGAGAGCGGCATGATATTCAGCAAGGGTAAAACGGAAAAGCAAAATGCGGTGCATGTCGGGCGCGTCCCGCTGGGCCGCCGCCAGCGCAGGCTGTTGTCGGAAACCTCGCATATCGAGGAAGAACTCATTCCGACTTACGTCAAGCCGATACTGATTTCGGTTGCTATCGTGGTGGCTGTCTTCGCCGCGTGGGCGGCTTTCACCCAATTGACTGAAATCGCCCATGCCCCGGGTGAGATCATTCCATCGGGGCAGAACAAGGTCGTGCAGCATCTGGATGGCGGCATTGTCGCCGAGATTCCTGTGGAAGAGCACAAACTGGTTCAGCAGGGCGAAGTGCTGCTACGCATGGATGGCACCCAGATCAAGGGGGAACTGCGCCAGATGGAGACCCGGCTGGCCGCCTTGAACCTACGGGCAGAACGGCTGGCGGCATTTACCGAAGGACGGCAGCCGGATTTTTCGGCCTATGAAGCCGATTATCCGGATCTGGTCGCCGGGCAAAGGGAAATTCACAAAAACCAGGTAGCGGCCCTAGGGTCCAGCCTGTCTGTGCTGGATCGCCAGGTTGCCCAGCGTAACGACCGCCTTGCGCAACTCAAAAAATCGCTCGAATCCGCCAAACAGCATCAGGTGTTATCGGGTGAATTGAGTGATATGCGCGAGGACCTCGCCTCGCGTCATCTGGTCAATCGCTCGGTACTGCTGGAATCCCAGCGTGCCAAGGTGACTGCTGACGGTGAAGTCAATCGTATCGGCGAAGAGCTTAACGTCACCGATCAGGAACGCGCCGAGGTGAGCAGCCGCCGTGTCGATACGATCAACCAGACCAAGCGCGATGCGCTGGCCGAGATGGGAACGGTCAAAGCCGAAGCCGCAGAGGTCGAAGAAACCATCAACAGCCTCAAGGCGCGCGTGGAACGGCTGGTGATCACTGCCCCCAGCCGCGGTTACGTGCAGGACATCAAGGTGCAAACCGTGGGGCAGGTGGTGCAGCCCGGCGCGCTCCTGATGCAGATTGTGCCGGACGATGCCCCGCTGGAGGCGATGATACGTATCGCGCCCAAGGATATCGGCTATGTCAGGGTGGGACAGCCGGTCAAGCTGAGGGTCACGACCTTTGACTATGCGCGTTTCGGTTTGGCCAGGGGCTCGCTCAAGCGGGTGACGGCTTCCAGCATCATGGGCGAAGACAACAAGCCTTACTACCGCGGATGGGTCAAGCTTGATAAGCCTTATGTCGGCGATATCCCCGGGCGCTACCCCTTGCAGGCGGGCATGGCGGTTGATGCCGAAATTATCACTGGCGAAAAAACCTTGATGGCGTATCTTGCAAAACCGGTGATCGACGCATTCTCTACCGCGTTTCGTGAAAGATAAAACGGCAGTGGGCTATAACTTCTGGCTGACTACCGGCCGGCACTGCCCAAAGATACCATTCAGTCATCGGTAATGGCGCGTATCCATAAAGCGGGCGCCAGGAATCAGATGAACTTGCGGAGCGGTGAGCATGGCGGAGCAAAACGAACACGGTCAACACAACGGGCAACCCAGTACCCAGAGCGAAGCGTCGCTACTGGATGATCTGACCGTTCTGGGCCGAGGGCAGGCCGAAGACAAGGGCGTCAGGCCGGAAGACAATGCCGGGCCGCAGCCGCCGGTCGAAGGCAACAACAACGAAAACATCCTCACGCGCATCCTGATGGATGCAAATGGCGAGTTGCAACGATTTGACGAGGGCGCCCCAGGAAACGACGAAATCGGGATTCCGCGCCATGGAAATCCCCCCACGCCAAGACTGCAGTCGCAAGAAACCGATAGTAGCGGACATCAGGCGCCATTCCCTTTCGTCGATCAGCCGCTCCCCAAGGCAGAAATCGACTTCGACGGCACGCAACAATCGAATGCAGGCGATCAGTCCCAGCGCTCGCTTGAAACAGTTACGCCGATAGGTGCAACTGGAGCACTATCGGACGATGACTCGGACTCGGATACCGACACAGATACGGATACCGACACAGATACGGATACCGACACAGATACGGATACCGACACAGATACGGATACCGACA
>WBZX01001234.1_pt1 | contig 19692 bp, 11 predicted proteins | sample 5204211 | NCBI WGS metagenome assembly WBZX01 (sample SAMN12344362, study PRJNA552823) | activated sludge metagenome | biome: Activated sludge suspended growth; feature: Nitrification reactor; material: Wastewater; isolation source: activated sludge from nitrification reactor of wastewater... | reverse complement strand
AAGTCGTCGTTGAAGCCCGGTCCGATGACGCCAGCCGGCAGCGAGCCGCGCATGTCGCCGATATTCTTGCGCACCTGATACCAGATGTCGGGCACCTTGTGCGGCGGGGTCGACTGCTTGAGATCGACGAAGATCGTTGTCTGGCCGGCCGTGGTGTAGCTGCGCACCCGGTTGAGATAGTCGGTTTCCTGAAGCGTTCTTTCCAGGCGTTCGGTGACCTGGTTCAGGGTTTCGTCGACGGTAGCGCCCGGCCAGGCGGCGCTGACCACCATGGTTCTAAAAGTGAAGGCAGGATCCTCGCCGCGTCCGAGTCGCTGGAAAGAGAAAGTCCCGGCGACCACCGCGACGATCATCAGGAAGATGACCAGCGAGCGGTTGGCGAGCGCCCATTCCGACAGATTCGGGCCGATCATGCTTGCTTCCCGAGCAGACGGACCTTCTGACCCGGGCGCAAGGCCTGCACCCCGGCTACGACGACAATATCGCCCGGATTCAGGCCTGCCGCCACCTGAAGCTTCGCCGGGTCGGAGGCGCGCACTTCGATCGTGCGCATGGAAACCGTCAAGGCCTGCGGGTCGACGACCCACACCGCCAACCGGCCTTCGGCGCGAACCAACGCCGACGCGGGAATCTCGATTCCCTGCGGGGCCCCGACCGGCATGCGACCGGTCACGGTGGTTCCCAGTCGCATCGCGACCGGCGGGTCGATCAGGCCGACGCGGACCGCGAAGGTTCCGGTCACCGGGTCGGCGCGCGGCGAAACCTCGCGCACCCGGCCCTTGGCCGTCACCGCCGGATCGGTCGCCAGGGTTACGGTGATTTCCGGATTTGCCGGCGCGCTGTCCTTGATCCGCGCGGACACATCAAAAACGGCATCGCGACCATCCTTGCGCGCGACCTGGACGACCATGCGCCCCCCCTGGACAACCTCACCGGGCTCGGCACCGACTGCGGTCACCACGCCGCCGGCATCGGCCAGCAATCGCGTGTAACCGAGCCGATTGCGGGAGATACTGACCTGCGCCTGCGCGGCATCGACCTGCGCCTGGGCGCTGTTCGCAACCTGCGTGATCCGATCGAAAGCCGCCTGTGAGATGAAGTTCTGCGCCAGCAGCGAACGGTTGCGTGCCTCGTTGGCGCGCGCCTCTATGAGCTGCCCACGGGCACCCTGCAGGGAGGCCTCCGCCGCGCGCAGACCGTTTTCCTCGTTTTCCGGATTGAGTCGCGCGATTTCCTGGCCGGCCGTGACCGTGTCGCCGACATTCACCGCCCGGCTGATCATGCGCCCGTCGATGCGAAACGCCAGATTGACTTCGGATTCCGCTTGTACCCTGCCGGTGAGCGAGACCGAATCGCCACCGTTCCCGGATTCGACGGTCACCACCCGCACCGGGCGGATTTCCGGAGCGACAGCCTCCTCGGCCGGCTGGCAGGCTGCGAGGAGCACCAGTACCGAACCGGCAAGCATCAGATCGAACTTCCGCACCATGCGTTTTTGGTCAGTCAATGACATAGATCATCCCAATGAAAATCCGGAAACAGACGGCAGTCTAGCACGGGGGTATTGCTGCAACATTATCTCCGCGTCGTGAAAGCGCCGCCGATAGGCAACCCGTAGCATTGTGCAACGCAGCATCAGCTGTGACTTGCTGCCGAATCAGCGCCGCTGCAGGACCACTGCGCCCAGCGGCGGCAAGGTGATTTCCAGATTAGCCGGGCAGTTCATCCACTCGCCGGCATGGGCATCGAGCGCGCCGCCATTGCCGAGGTTGCTGCCACCGTACCAAGCCGAATCGCTGTTGAGGATTTCGGCGTAGCCGCCGGGTTGCGGCACGCCGATCCGGTAGCCGGTTTTCGGCTCCGGTGTGAAGTTGACCGCAACCACCACGAAACTGCCGTCGCGCCCCCAGCGCAGCCACGAAAGAACCGAATGTTCACTGTCGTGACAGTCGATCCACGCGAAACCGCAGCTCTCGAAATCCTGCGTATGGAGCGCCGGGAAATCGCGGTACAGCCGGTTGAGGTCGGCCGACAGGCGCTGCAGGCCGGCATGGGCCGGCTCGTTGGCCAGCCCCCAGTCGAGTTCGCGGCTTTCCGACCATTCGCGGCGCTGGCCGAACTCGCCGCCCATGAACATCAGCTTCTTGCCCGGCGTCAGCATCTGCCAGGCCAGCAGTAGGCGCAGGTTGGCGAAACGTTGCCAGTCGTCGCCCGGCATCTTGCCGAGCAGCGATCCCTTGCCATGCACCACCTCGTCGTGCGACAGCGGCAGCACGTAGTTCTCGCTGTAGGCGTAGATCTGGCCGAAGGTCAATTCGTCGTGGTGCCAGCGGCGATGGATCGGATCACGCTGGAAATAGCGCAGGCTGTCGTTCATCCAGCCCATGTTCCATTTCATCGAAAAGCCGAGGCCGCCGACGTAGGTCGGCCGCGACACCTGCGGCCAGGCGGTCGATTCCTCGGCGATGGTCAGCGCACCCGGGAACTCGCCATGCACCATCGCGTTGAGTTCCTTCAGGAAATCGATGGCCTCCAGGTTTTCCCGCCCGCCGTACTGGTTGGGCAGCCATTCGCCGGCCTTGCGCGAATAGTCGAGGTAGAGCATCGATGCCACGGCATCGACACGCAGGCCATCGAAGTGGAATTCGGCCAGCCACCAGTGCGCGGACGACAGCAGGAAGCTGCGTACCTCGTGGCGACCGTAGTTGAAGATGTGCGTACCCCAGTCGGCATGCAGCCCGAGGCGCGGGTCTTCGTGCTCGTAGAGCGCCGTGCCATCGTAGCGGGCGAGCGCCCAGTCGTCCTGCGGAAAATGGCCGGGCACCCAGTCGAGGATGACGCCGAGACCGGCCTGGTGGCAGGCGTCGACGAAAGCGCGCAGTTCGTCCGGCGAGCCGTAGCGCGCCGTCGCCGCGAAATAGCCGGTGGTCTGGTAACCCCAGGACTCGTCGAGAGGATGCTCGGTAACCGGCAGCAGTTCGAGGTGGGTATAACCCTGGGCGACGGCATAGGGAATCAGGCGTTCGGCCAGTTCGCGCCACAGGTAGGGGCGGCCATCCGGATGGCGCATCCAGGAGCCGACATGGACTTCGTAGATATTGACCGGCGCGCGCTGCCAGTCCCAGGCCGCGCGCCGTGCCAGCCAGTCGCCATCGCCCCAGGCATGGCCGGAGGGCGGCACGACATAGGCGGCGGAACCCGGCCGCAACTCGAAGCCGCGGCCGTAGGGATCGGACTTGACCAGCTTTTCGCCGCTATGGCGATTGACGATCTCGAAACGGTAGAGGCTGCCGGCCACCGCGGCCGGTACGGTCGTTTCCCAGACGCCGGAAGCGCCGAGCGAGTGCAGGGCATCGACACCGCCCGCCCAGCCGTTGAAGTCGCCGACGACCGAGATGCTGCCGGCGTTGGGCGCCCAGACGCGAAAGACGGTGCCCGCCGGCGTCAGGTGCGCGCCGAGGAGGCGGTAGGCCTGATAGTTCCGCCCTTCGTTGAACAGATAAAGCGCATCCGATGACTGCATTTGCCCTCCCTATCGCAGTATCATAAGACTTAAAACAGTGGACAGGGAGATCCGCCATGCCGAACAGCCTGCAGTGCCCGCATCAGGCCTATTGCGAAATGCGCGACCAGACCGACATGCGTTTCATCAGCCACCTGACGCGCAACACCTTCGCCATCATCCTGGCCGGCGGCCGCGGCAGCCGCCTCAAGCAGCTCACCGACTTCCGCTCCAAGCCGGCCGTGCCGTTCGGCGGCAAGTTCCGTATTCTCGACTTCACGCTGTCCAACTGCGTCAACTCCGGCATCCGCAAGATCGGCGTCGCCACGCAGTACAAGGCGCACAGCCTGATCCGCCACATCCAGCGCGGCTGGAGCTTCCTCGACGGCCGTTTCGACGAGTTCATCCAACTCCTGCCGGCGCAGCAGCAGATCGACGAAACGCAGTGGTACCAGGGCACCGCCGACGCCGTCTTCCAGAACATGCACTTCCTGCGCCGCTACAACCCGGAACACGTGCTGATCGTCGCCGGCGACCACATCTACAAGATGGACTACGGCCGCATGCTGGCCTTCCACGCCAAGCACCAGGCCGACATGACCGTCGCCTGCATCGACGTGCCGCTCGCCGAAGCCCGCGAATTCGGCGTCATGGGCGTCGATGAAGACGATCGCGTGATCGATTTCGTCGAAAAGCCGCAGCATCCGCCGCACATTCCCGGCTACCCCGAGCGCGCACTGGCCTCGATGGGCATCTACATCTTCAACGCCAAGTTCCTCTTCGAGCAGTTGCAGCGCGACGCCCTGACCGAAGGCTCCAGCCGCGACTTCGGCAAGGACATCATTCCCTATATCGTTCCGCGCTACCGCGTCTTTGCCCACCGCTTCGGCGAATCCTGCGTCGGCAGCGACCACCACCGGCCCTACTGGCGCGACGTCGGCACCATCGACGCCTACTGGGAGGCGAATATGGAGATGACCAAGGTGACGCCGGAACTCAACCTCTACGACAAGGACTGGCCGATCTGGACCTATCAGGAACAGCTGCCGCCGGCCAAGTTCGTCTTCGACGACGACGACCGGCGCGGCACTGCCGTCGATTCGCTGATCGCCGGCGGCTGCATCATCTCGGGCGCCACGGTCAAGCGTTCGCTGCTCTTCTCCAGCGTCAACGTCCATAGCTGGGCCAGCGTCGAGGATTCGGTCATCCTGCCCGGTGTCGAAATCGGCCGCCACGCGGTGCTCAAGCGCTGCGTCATCGACAAGCGCTGCCACATCCCGCCCGGCATGGCCATCGGTGTAGACCCGGTCGAGGATCGCAAGCGTTTCTTCGTCAGCCCCAAGGGCGTCACCCTGGTCACCGCCGAAATGCTCGGCCAGGGCGCCAACCACGGCTAGGCCATGGCTGACCTAGCCTTCCTCTGGCACATGCACCAGCCGGATTACCGGCACCCGGAAAGCGGCCATTTCGTCCTGCCCTGGGTGCTGCTGCACGCCATCAAGGATTATTCCGACATGGCCAGCCACCTGGAACGGCACCCGGGCATCCGCTGCACAGTCAACTTCGTGCCGGTGCTGCTCGACCAGATCGAGGATTACTGCGACCAACTGGCCACGCGCCAGTGGCGCGACCCGCTGCTGCGCATCGCCGCCCACCCGGAACCGGACACGCTGAGTGCCGACGACCGCGCCTGGCTGCTCGACATGGCCTTTCGCTGCCATGCGCCGACCATGCTCGAACCCTTCGCCCCCTACCGCCGGCTGCGCGACCTGCTGGCCTTCGTCAAGGTGCAGGACGCCAATGCCCTGAGCTATCTCTCCGGCCACTATTACGCCGACCTCGCCACCTGGTTCCTGCTGGCATGGAGCGGCGAGAGCCTGCGCCGCGACGGGCAGGTGGTGCCGGAACTGATGGCCAAGGGCGATGCCTTCACCCTCGCCGACCGCGAACGTCTGCTGGCCGAACTCGGCGGCGTGCTGGAGCAGCTGATTCCACGCTACCGGGCGCTCGGCGAACGTGGCCAGGTCGAACTCAGCTGCACGCCGGCCAATCACCCGTTGGCGCCGTTGCTGATCGACTTCAACGCCGCCCGCGAAGCCTGGCCGGAAAGTCCGCTGCCGTCGGCGCCGGAATACCCGGGCGGCCGTTCCCGCGTCGAGACCCATCTGGCTGCCGCCCTGGCCGGCCACGAGCAGCGCTTCGGCAAGCCGCCGGCCGGTTTGTGGCCGGCCGAGGGCGCGCTGTCGCAACCCTTCCTCAACCAGATCGGCGATGCCGGGTTGCAATGGACGGCCAGCAGCCACGGCGTTCTCAGGCATTCGGCCGGCAACCAGGCGGCGACGACCATTCCCTGGCAGGCCCCCGAGGGCACGCCGGGCGACCTGACGCTGTTCTTCCGCAACGAACACCTTGCCGACCTGATCGGCTTCGAATACGCCAAGTGGCACGGGCGCGACGCGGCCCAGCATTTCATGACCGAGCTTAAGGCGCTGCACCTGCAGAACCAGAACAGCCTGATCACCGTCTTCCTCGATGGCGAGAACGCCTGGGAATACTACCCGTACAACGCCTGGTACTTCTTTTCCGACCTCTACTGCGCGCTGGAAAAAAACACCGCCATCCGCACCGTGACCCTGAGCGAGGCCGCCGCCGTCCATCGCAGCCGGCGCGCCCGTCTGCCGCGCCTGACCGCCGGCAGCTGGGTCTTCGGCACGCTGTCGACCTGGATCGGCAACCCGGACAAGAACCGCGCCTGGGATCTGCTGTGCGAAGCCAAGCTGTGCGCCGACCGCGCGCTGCAAGGCGAGCGCCTGACGCCCGAGGAGCGCGCCACGATCCTTCAGCGCCTGGCCGTCTGCGAAAGTTCGGACTGGTTCTGGTGGCTGGGCGACTACAACTCGCCGCAGTCGGTCGCCTGCTTCGACACCCTGTTCCGCGAAAACGTCAAATCCCTCTATCGCCTGTTGCGCCTGCCGGTTCCGGTCAGCCTCGACCACCCGATCAGCCAAGGCGGCGGCACCCCGGAAAGCGGCGGCACGATGCGCCGCGCCAACTGAAAAACAAGTCGATGACTCAAGCTGTCACCCTATTGCTCGGCGTCCATGCCCACCAGCCGGTCGGCAATTTCCCGGAAGTGATCGAGGACGCGCACCAGCGCTGCTACAAGCCCTTCCTGGAAACCCTGTACGCCTACCCGGATTTCCGTTTCGCCGCGCACTTCTCGGGCTGGCTGCTCGACTGGCTGCGCGAACGCCACCCGGCCGACATGGAATTGCTGGCCCGGATGGTCAAACGCGGCCAGGTCGAACTGTTCAGTTCCGGCGACACCGAACCGGTGCTGGCGGCCATTCCGCAGCGCGACCGGATCGGCCAGCTCAACACGCTGAACGCCAAGCTGGCCGCCTGGACCGGCGCCCGACCGCACGGCGCCTGGCTCACCGAGCGCGTCTGGGAATCGTCGGTGGTGCCGGCGCTGGCAGAAACCGGCATCCGCTACGTGACGGTCGACGACTACCATTTCTTCTGCACCGGCAAATCGGCCGACGAACTCGACGGCTTCTTCAGCACCGAGGAAGACGGCCAGCGCCTCGACCTCTTCCCGATTTCCGAAGCGCTGCGCTATCGCCTGCCCTTCTCACCGGCACACGAAGTCGTCGGCTACCTGGAAGGCCTGGCCGACCAGGGCCACGCCGCCGCCATCTATTTCGACGACATCGAGAAATTCGGCATCTGGCCGGAAACCTACGACTGGGTCTACAACCGCGGCTGGCTCAAGGCGCTGATCGAGGGCGTGCTGGCCAGCCCGAAGATCCGCACCGCCACCTACGCCGACTTCCACGCGCGAAACACGACGCGCGGCATCGTCTACCTGCCGACCACCTCGTACAGTGAAATGAACGAATGGACACTGCCGATGCCGGCGGCGGGCATTTACTCGCAACTGCTCGCAAGCGAGAAAGCGGCAGGACGGAGCGACGTGCACCGCCCCTTCCTGCGCGGCGGCATCTGGCGCAACTTCCTGACCCGCTACCCCGAAGCCAACTGGATGCACAAGCGCATGCAGTCGCTTTCCGCGCGCCTCGCCGCACTGCCGGCGCCGCCGCCGGCGCTGACCGCCGACCTCTACCGCGCGCAGGCCAACGACGCCTATTGGCACGGCCTGTTCGGCGGCCTTTACCTGCCGCACCTGCGGCGCGCCGTGTGGCGCAACATCGTCGCGCTGGAAGCCGGGCTCGACGCACTGCAGCCGCGCCCGGCGCTGGTTGCGGTCGACCTCGATTTCGACGGCAAAACCGAAATCCTCGCCCACAGCGCGCAAGTGCAGATCGCCGTGCGCGACGACGGGCTAGCCGCCGTGCACGAACTGGTCAGCTACCCGCTCGCCCACAATTTCGGCGACAGCCTGCGCCGCTACCACGAGCATTATCACGACAAGATCGGCAGCGGGCCGAGCGAGCACAACGGCGAAGGCATCGCCTCGGCGCATGACATCGTCCGCTTCAAGCATCCGGTCGTCCCCGCCGACGTCGTTCCCGACGCCCTGCCGCGCGCCCTCTGGCTCGACGAACTCGATGGCGTCCCGCTCGCCGACTACGCGCCGGAAGCCCCGGCAGCGCTCGCCTTCGGCCGCCCCGGCCTGTACAAGACCTACGTCGTGGACCGAGCCGGCGTCATTGTCGCCTGGCAGTGCCGGGGGCTGGCCGGCCGCCGCCTGACGACCCGCCTCAACCTCGCCATGCCCAGTTGCGACGGCTTCCTCGGCCGCTACGTGCTGGCCGACGGCAGCATCCCCGGCGGCTTCGGCCAGCCGCTCGACCTGACCGACGCCACCTGGCTGACGCTGGAGGACGGCGTGCTCGGCGGACGCCTCGACCTGCAAACTTCATTTTCGGCCCGAATTGCCGGTCGACCGCAACAGACAGTCTCCCAATCCGAGGCCGGCTTTGAGAAAATCATGCAGGCGGCGGAGGTGAGCTTCACCTGGATCATCCCTGCCGACGACTGCACCCTGCAACTCCAATTGACCATCGCACCGAGCGCACCATGACCGGAACCGTCTACAAACTCGAAGTCAATCCGCGGATTCCGGCACGCCTGGAACGCCTGGAGGAACTCGCCAACAACCTCTGGTACAGCTGGGACCGGCCGACCCGCTCGCTCTTCGCACAGCTCTCAGAACCCCTGTGGAAGGCGACCAACCACAACCCCAAGGCCTTCCTCAAGCGCGCCGACCAGAAGCGGCTCGAAGCCACCGCCGAGAATCCGGTCTTCCTCGGCACGCTGAACCGCGTCGTCTCCGCCTACGACACCTACCACGAACTGCCCAACATGACGCACGTGCATGGCCGGCCGTTCAAGGACGACGACCTGATCGCCTATTTTTGCGCCGAGTTCGGCTTCCACGAGAGCCTGCCGATCTATTCCGGCGGCCTCGGCATCCTCGCCGGCGACCACTGCAAGGCAGCCAGCGACATGGGCCTGCCCTTCATCGGCGTCGGCCTGCTCTACCGCCAGGGTTACTTCCACCAGACGCTCGACGCCGACGGCAAGCAGCAGGCGACCTACACCGATTCCGATTTCGACGACCTGCCGGTGACGCCGCTGCGCGATGCCGCCGGCCAGGACGTCATGGTCGACATCGAATTCCCCGGCCGCACCATCCACGCCAAGGTCTGGGAAGTCCGCGCCGGCCATGTCCGCCTGATCCTGCTCGACACCTGGCTGGCGCAGAACGCGGCGCACGACCGCGAGATCACCCACCGCCTCTACGGCGGCGACCGGACGACGCGCATCGAGCAGGAAATCCTGCTCGGTGTCGGCGGTGTCCGCGCCCTCGCCGCGCTCGGCCTCAAGCCGACGGTCTGGCACGTCAACGAGGGCCACGCCGCCTTCCTCATTCTCGAACGCATCCGCGGCCTGGTCAGCGGCGGCCTGCCCTACGCGGCGGCCGTCGAAGCGGTGGCTGCCAACGTCGTGTTCACCACCCACACGCCGGTGCCGGCCGGCCACGATCATTTCTCCGAGGAAATGATCCGCCACTATTTTGCGCAGTGGTGCCACGCCCTCGGCCTGCCCTGCGAGCAGTTGCTGGCCATGGGCGCCGAACCGGGCAAGAGCGAGTTCAACATGACCGCCCTCGCGCTGCGCGGCTCGCGCCACCACAACGGTGTCTCGCGCATCCACGGCGACGTCTCGGCCAGCATCTGCCGCTACCTGTGGCCGCAGATCGACCCCGACGAGAACCCGATGGACTACGTGACCAACGGCGTCCATTTGCCGACCTTCCTCGCCACCGAATGGTTCGAGACCTTCGAGCGCTATCTCGGTACCGGCTGGCGCGAGCGCCAGACCGAAGCCGCCACCTGGGACGGCATCGCGCGCATTCCCGACCAGACCTTCTGGAGCATCCGTCAGCAGTTGAAATCGAAGCTGCTCGAAGTGGTGCGCGAACGTATCCGCGGCCAGCACCTGCGCAACCAGGGCTCGCCGGCCCACCTCGACCGCCTGCTCAAGTTCGTCGATCCCGAGAACCCGAACATCCTGACCATCGGCTTCGCCCGCCGCTTCGCCACCTACAAGCGCGCCGCCCTGCTCTTCCACGATCCGGCATGGCTGAGCGAGATCATCGCCGAGGCCGGCCGCCCGGTGCTCTTCCTGTTCGCCGGCAAGGCCCACCCGGCCGACCAGCCGGGCCAGGAAATCATCCGCAAGATCGCCCAGATGGCCAAGCGGCCGGAATTCGAGGGCCGCATCCTGCTCGTCGAAGGCTACGACCTGCACCTCTCGCGCTCGCTGGTCGCCGGCGTCGATGTCTGGCTCAACAACCCGATCTACCCGCTCGAAGCCTCCGGCACCTCGGGCATGAAGGCGGCGATGAACGGCGCCCTCAACCTCTCCGTGCTCGATGGCTGGTGGGGCGAAGGCTATGACGACGAGGGCGAGGTGCTCAACGGCTGGGCGATCAAGCCCGCCCCCGGCCATCTCGATGAAGCCCAGCGCGACGCCGAGGAGGCGCGCACGCTGTACGAACTGCTCCAGGACCATGTCATCCCAACCTACTACCGCACCGGCCCGATGGGCTACTCGCCGGAATGGGTCAGGATGGCCAAGCAGTCGATCGCCAGCATCGCGCCACGCTTCAACGTCATCCGCATGGTCGCCGAGTACGTGCGCAAGCTCTATGCGCCGGCCGCCCAGCACGGTCGACGCTTCGCCGGGGCCGATTTTGCCGTCGCCCGCGCCGTCGCCGAATGGAAGGCCAGGGTGCGCGCCGCCTGGCCCGGCGTCCGCCTGCACCGTCTCGACACGCCGGAACGCCGACTCGCCTTCGGCACCTCGCTGCGCGTCGAGGTCGCCGTCCAGCTCAACGGCCTCAGCCCGGATGACGTCACCGTCGAGGCGCTGATCGGCCGTCCCGGCCCCAACGGCAGCTTCGCCCGGCGGGCGCGCCACTATCCGCTGGCGACCGCGGGCGTCACCGGCAACGGCGAGATGCTCTACACCATCGACCTGACGCCGGAACTGTGCGGCAAGCTGGAATACCAGATCCGCATCTTCCCCTCGCACCCGGCGCTGATCCACAAATTCGAACCCGGCCTGATGATCTGGTTATGAGCCTTGTCGATTCCCCCATCTGGCGCGCCCTGGCCGCCCACGCCGAGGCCTTGCGCCCGCAGCACCTGCGTGAGCTGTTCGCCGCCGACGACCAACGCTTCGAGAATTTCTCGCTACGCCACGATGATCTGCTGCTCGACTTTTCCAAGCAGCGCGTCAATGGCGAAACGCTCGCCCTGCTGCGTCAACTGGCAGCCGCCGCCGATCTCGACAGCTGGAAACGGAAGATGGTCGCCGGCGAGCCGATCAACCATACCGAGGGCCGTGCCGTCCGCCACATTGACCTGCGCGCCGGCGACGCGGCGCCGGCCGAAGTGCGCGCCGTGCTGGCGCGCATGGCGCGCTTCTGCGATGCGGTTCACAGCGGCCGCTGGCGCGGCTTTTCCGGCGAACGCATCACCGACGTCGTCAATATCGGCATCGGCGGCTCCGATCTCGGCCCGCGCATGGCTGTCAAGGCGCTGGCCGCCTGGCAGCAGCCGGACATCGACGTCCATTTCGTCGCCAACGTCGATAGCGCCGACATCGCCCCGCTGCTCGCCCGCCTCAACCCGCGCACGACCCTGTTCATCGTCGCCAGCAAGACCTTCACGACGCTCGAAACCCTGACCAACGCCCGCACCGCGCGCGACTGGCTGGTCGCCGCCGCCGGTGACCCGGATGCGGTAGCCCGCCACTTCGTCGCGCTGTCGACCAACCGCGACGCCACCTGGGAATTCGGGATCGCCGCCGAGAACGTCTTCGAGTTCTGGGACTGGGTCGGCGGCCGCTTCTCGCTGTGGTCGGCGATCGGCCTCTCGATTGCGCTGGCCGTCGGCTGGCGGCATTTCGAGCAATTGCTGGCCGGCGCACACAGCATGGATGCGCATTTTCTCGGCGCCCCCGCCGCCGCCAACCTGCCGCTGACGCTGGCCATGCTGACCGTCTGGAACACCAATTTCCTGGGCGCCGGCACCCATGCCGTACTGCCCTACAGCCAGTCGCTGGCGCTGCTGCCGGCCTACCTGCAACAACTCGAAATGGAAAGCAACGGCAAGCAGACCGACCGTGCCGGCAAACCGCCCGGCGTCGCCAGCAGCCCGGTGCTCTGGGGCGAGGCCGGGACCAACGGCCAGCATTCCTTCTATCAGATCTTCCATCAGGGCGGCCAGACCATTCCCTGCGATTTCATCGCCCTGCGCGAGGCCGATTTTCCGCTGGCCGGCCATCATGCCAAGCTGCTCGCCAACTGCCTGGCGCAATCGGCGGCGCTCGCCTTCGGGCAGACGCGCGCCGAGGTCGAAGCCGCCGGCGTTCCACCGGCTCTGGTTCCATACAAGGTATTCCCCGGTAACCAGCCGTCGACCACGCTCGTCCTGCCGCGCCTGACGCCCTACACGCTCGGCCAGCTGCTGGCGCTCTACGAGCACAAGGTCTTCTGCCTTGGCGTGCTGTGGAACCTCAACTCCTTCGACCAATGGGGCGTCGAGCTCGGCAAACAGCTGGCCAACCGCCTGACGCCGCTGCTCGCAGGCAAGGGCGACGACAGTGCCTTCGACGCCTCGACGCGCGGTCTGCTGGCAGCGCTAAAGACACCGTGAGCCGACTTTCAATTCTCTTCGTCACCTCGGAAATGGCCCCCTGGGTCAAGACCGGCGGCCTCGGCGACGTCGCCGCCGCGCTACCCGCCGCGCTGCATCGCGCTCGCCACGACGTGCGCGTACTGATCCCGGCCTACCCGGCGCTGCTCAAGGCCTTCCCCGATGCCCGTCAGGTCACTGAACTGCCGTCATTGGCGCCGGCCCTGCCGCCTGCCCGCCTGCTCGCCGCCGAAGCCGACGGCCTGCCGCTGCTGCTGCTCGATTGCCCGGCGCTGTTCGACCGCCCCGGCAACCCGTATCTCGATGCCAGCGGCCACGACTGGGCCGACAACGGCATCCGCTTCGGTCTCCTGTCGCGGGTTGCCGCCCGCCTCGGGCAGCCGGCATCGCCGCTTGGCTGGCAGCCGGACGTGGTCAACCTCAACGACTGGCAGAGCGCCCTCGCGCCCGCCTGGCTGCACTACGAAGGCGGCGCCCCGAGCGTCGTTACCGTCCATAACATCGCCTTCCAGGGCAATTTCGCCGCCGACCTGCTGCCGGCCATCGGCCTGCCGGCCCACGCCTGGCGCTTCGATGGCGTCGAGTACCACGGCCAGCTGTCCTTCCTCAAGGCCGGCCTGCAACTGGCGACGCTGATCTCGACGGTCAGCCCGACCTACGCCCGCGAAATCCAGGACGAAGCCTTCGGCTTTGGCCTCGCGCCGCTGCTGCGCCACCGCGCCGACGCCCTGCGCGGCATCCTCAACGGCGTCGACAGCGCCCTCTGGAACCCGACGGCCGACCCGTCGCTGGCCGTTCCCTACGCCGCCAACCGGCTGGCCGCCAAACGCGAGAACAAGCGCGCGCTGCAGCAGGAAATGGGGCTGGATGTCGCTGCCGACCGCCCGCTGCTCGGCGTCATCAGCCGCCTGACCGAGCAGAAGGGGCTCGACCTGGTGCTGACGCTGGGCGAAGGTATCACCCACCTGCCGGCCCAGTTGGCCGTCCTCGGCAGCGGCGACAAGGTGCTGGAAGCCGGATTCCGCAAGCTGGCCGCGCGTTTCCCCGGGCAGATCGCCGTCAAACTCGGTTTCGACGAAGCGCTCGCCCACCGCATCGAGGCCGGCGCCGACTGCTTCCTGATGCCGTCGCGCTTCGAGCCCTGCGGGCTGAACCAGATGTACAGCCTGCGCTACGGCACGCCGCCCATCGTCCGTGCAACCGGCGGCCTCGCCGACACCGTGGTCGACGTCAACGAACAAACGCTGGCCGACAAGACCGCCAACGGCTTCGTCATCGCCGACGCAACGCCGCACGAACTCTGGCTGGCGCTCGAACGCGCCACCCGCTGCTGGCACGACCGCAAGCTCTGGCAACGCATCCAGCAAAACGGCATGCGCCGCGACTTCTCGTGGGAACACGCCGCTCACGACTACGTCACCCTCTACCGCGACGCCATCGCCGCCCATCCCTGAGCCGACCATGCCCGAAATCGTCATCATCGCCGCCGTCGCCAAAAACCGCGTCATCGGCCGCGACAACCAGCTGATCTGGAACATCCCGGAAGACATGGCCCACTTCAAGGCGCTCACCGCCGGCCACACCGTCATCATGGGCCGCAAAACCTGGGAATCCCTGCCCCCGCGCTTCCGCCCGCTCCCCGGCCGCCGCAACATCGTCATCACCCGCCAGCCCGACTACGCCGCCCCCGGCGCCGAACGCGCCGACTCGCTGGAAAACGCCCTCAAACTGGCGTCGACCGCAACCGTCGCCTTCATCATCGGCGGCGAGCAGATCTACACGCAGGCAATGGCCGTCGCCGACCGCCTGGAAATCACCGAAGTCGATCAGGCCCCGGAAGGCGATGCGTGGTTTCCGGAGATTGCTGCGGTCGACTGGGAAAAAGGGGCAAAAACCGAGGGGAATGGGTTTGCGTTCGTGACCTATCGCCGCCAGGTAGCTTGAGAAAAAATGTGACCCTCGCCCCTTTAATCCGGAAAAAGAAAACATGAGCGATTGGGATTTTCTTTATGAAATGCACGAGCGTGGCTATAGTCCAGAGGAAATAGCCGATGCAGCGGGCTGTGGCCTAGCACCTTGGGAGTGGGAATACATAAGCGGAGAGTGGATCGACTCTCACCTTGGGGATGAGCCAAGCACGCCTTTTCAGAGTAGGGATGGATTTCCCTTTAGCATCCTAGAGCAGACTGAGATATTCGAAGATCTAGTAGATTGCGCTAGACGCCACTTCGAGAACACAGGTCGGTATCTACAAGTCTGGGGCGAACTCGGAGAAATCTACGCAGAGATCAAGTTCGGACTTCGCCGTCATGGGACACACGAGGCCGGTTCCGACGGCACAATTGACGGAAAGCTTGTTGAGGTAAAGACCATCTCGCCGGAGAAAGCCAGCGACCGCGTGTTCGTCAAGAGCCAAGGAAACTTTGAGAAGTTGCTCATCGTTCGCATTGATCGGGATTTCCAGTTCCAATGCAAACTCTTTGATAGAAGCGAGCTAAATGGAGCTGCGGGAAAATTCCTTAGAGGGCGACTCAAGGATGACCCTAGTAATGCCTAAAACCAAAGAGGCCAGGCTCGGATAATTTCCAAACCTTGTAATGCAATCCCGACCTGAATACCGTTGGCAATGCCATCGCTGCCGGACGATCAACGATCCGGGCGTCGCCAATTGCACCGAATGCGGTTTCGCGGCTTACGCCACTGGCTATGAGATTCTCGGGCAGGAAACCCCCTTGTCTGCCTCCGGGTCGGAATCGAAGCAGTTGCTCATGGAGCGCGTCGCCCGCGCGATTCACCTTGTCGCGGGATGCCTGTTCCTGGGCGCCAGCGGGTGGTCGCTGTTCATTGCCGCCACATTCAATCCCTGGGTTTTCTGGGCCGGCCTGCTGATCGGCGCGGCGCTTTTCGCCATCGGCATCTTCGGCAGCAGGAGAGCAGTGTTCGATCTGTTCTATGTCGGCTGGGTGTGAGCCTGCACGTCATCATGCGAGGCTGATACCCGGTTTCGGGCGCCTGTTGCGGTCAACCACCAAAAATTGGCAAAAACCGAAACGCTTCAGGTCTGCGCCGGAATCACCAACCCATGGCGGCGCAACAGGGTTTCGAGATCGTGGCTCTCCATCGCCGGGCGGCAATAGAAGCCCTTAAACTCGTCGCAGCCCTCGTCACGCAGTGAATCGAACTGGCATTGCGCTTCCACGCCTTCGGCGACGACGGTCATCGACAGTCCATGCGCCATGGCAATGACGGCGCGCGTGATGGCAAGATCGTCGCGGTTGTGCGGGAGATGCTTGACGAAGGCGCGGTCGACCTTGAGGACGTCTACCGGCAATTCCTTCAGGTAGGCGAGCGACGAGTAGCCGGTACCGAAATCATCGATGGCGAGGCGAACGCCGAGGGCGCGCAGGGACTCGAGCAGGGCGGTGGCCTCGACCATGTTCTTCATCACCGCCGTTTCGGTGATCTCGAATTCGAGCATGGATGGATCGACGCCGCTGGCCCGCAAGGCCCCGGCAACGTGCTCCGCCAGCGACGGGTCGGTCAATTGGTTGGTCGAGAGGTTCACCGCGATCGAAAAGTGCGGCAGGCCGGCACGCTGCCAGGCACTGGCTTGGCGGCATGCCTGTTCGATGACCCACTGCCCAAGCGAAATGATGAAATTGCTGGACTCCGCGACGTGGATGAAGCGGTCGGGGCCAAGCACGCCGAGCGTCGGATGGTGCCAGCGGATCAGCGCCTCGACGCCCAGCAACTTCCCGGAGCTGAACTCGATCTTCGGTTGATAGTAGAGGTGGAACTCGTTGTTGCGCAGGCCTTCGCGCAGCCCCTTCTCGATTTCGAAACGTTCGACGACGCTCTCGCCGAGGTCAGCCGAATATTCGGTGGCGCGGTTGCGGCCGAGCGCCTTGGCGCGATACATCGCCATGTCGGCATTGGCGAGCAGCGTCGACACATCGCTTCCGTCATCGGGGAACACGGCGATACCGATACTGGCCGTCACCGCGACCTCGTGGCCCTGAAGCCGCATCGGCTCACCGGCCGCGGCGAGTATCTTCGATGCCAGCAATTGCAGACCCTGGCGGTCGCTGACGGTCTCGACCATGATCACGAACTCGTCACCGCCAAGCCGTGCCACCAGGTCGCTTTGGCGCACCCGCGCGCGCAAACGCTGGGCGATTTCGCGCAACAACTGGTCCCCGGTCGCATGGCCAAGGGTGTCGTTGACCGACTTGAACCCGTCGAGGTCGATGAAAAATATGGCCAGGCTCTCGCCGCCGCGCCGCGCCTTGCTGACGGCGTGCTCGAGCGCGTCGGTCATCGAGGCGCGGTTGTGCAGGCCGGTCAGCGAATCGTGCGTTGCCATGTCCTGAATGGTCCCCAGCGCATTGACCAGTTCCGTATTGGCACGCATGATGCGCGCCCGCATCACCCCGATGCGCGCGCCGATCCACGCAAACGGTGGCAGCAGCAGTGCCAGCCAGGCCCACTGATACCACTCGATCAGCACATCGACCTTGTCCGGCTTCAAGCTCATCAGCAGGTTGATGACCAGCGCGTACCCGGCCAGCATGTACAGCGTGGTGGTACCGAAATCACGGGGCTTGAAACGGAACACGCCGAACAGCATCACGACCAGGCACCAGGCGAGCACCAGGCTGCGGTCACGCTCGAAGTGATAGGCGACGAACATGATCACCGTGATCGCTGCCAGCGTCTGGGCGAGCGTCAGGGCCGGGTCGGCGAAGCGCTCGTTGAACTTCAGCTTGAACGCGGCAAGCAGCGCCACGTTCACGATGGTGATCAGCGCAACGCTGGCAAGCAGGCCACGCAGGCCGATGAGCCCGGCAGCATGACCAAGGAAGAGCAGCAGCGAACCAACCAGGTAAGCGCCCACGGCAAGCAGGAAGGCGCGCCAGCGTTTGTCGCCGTGCGGGCCGCCGGAAATTCTCGCGAGGAAGTCGATGGGGTACCCCTTTCGTTATGCTCTGCCGCTCGCAGGCACTTCGGCGAACGGCGGATTTTTCAAGAGCATAGCAAAAGGGCAATCAGGCGTGTGAAGCTCAATTCGACGTACCCGGCCGCCGATGTCAGGAATCAGCGCACGCAGTCGACGTAGTAGCTGCCGTCAGCCCCCTTGACCAGGCCGTGGATGTCGGTCTCGAATCCGGGGAAGGCAGCATTGAACTCGCGGGCGAATTTCAGGTAGCTGCAGATCGTCTTGTTGAAGCGCTCGCCCGGGATCAGCAGCGGGATGCCCGGCGGATAGGGGGTCAGCAGCACGGCGGTGACGCGGCCTTCGAGCTCGTCGACCGGCACGCGCTCGATCTCGCGGTGGGCCATCTTGGCGAAGGCGTCGGCCGGGCGCATCGCCGGCACCATGTCCGACAGGTACATTTCGGTGGTCAGGCGGGCGACGTCGTTCTGCTTGTACACATTGTGGATCTGCGTGCACAGGTCGCGCAGGCCGACCCGCTCGTAGCGCGGGTTCTTCTGCACGAACTCGGGCAGCACCTTCCACAGCGGCTGGTTCTTGTCGTAATCGTCCTTGAACTGCTGCAGCGCGGTGACCAGCGTATTCCAGCGGCCCTTGGTGATGCCGATGGTGAACATGATGAAGAAGCTGTACAGGCCGCACTTCTCGACGATGACGCCATGCTCGGCGAGGTACTTGGTAACGATGGCAGCCGGGATGCCGAATTCGTCGGCGAAGTCGCCATCGACATCCAGCCCGGGGGTAATGATCGTTGCCTTGATCGGGTCGAGCATGTTGAAACCGTCGGCCAGGTTGCCGAAGCCGTGCCAGCGCTCGCCGGGCTTGAGCATCCATGCTTCGCGTTCCTCGATGCCCTCTTCGGACAAGTCGTCCGGCCCCCATACCTTGAACCACCAGTCGACACCCCACTCCTCGTCGACCTTGCGCATGGCGCGGCGGAAGTCGAGGGCTTCGGTGATCGACTCCTCGACCAGCGCCGTGCCGCCCGGCGCTTCCATCATCGCCGCCGCCACGTCGCACGAGGCGATGATCGAGTATTGCGGCGAGGTCGAGGTATGCATCAGGTAGGCTTCGTTGAAGATGTCGCGGTCGAGCTTGCGGTTCTCGCAATCCTGCACCAGGATCTGCGACGCCTGACTGAGGCCGGCGAGCAGCTTGTGCGTCGATTGCGTCGAGAAGATCATCGACTCCTTGCAGCGCGGACGGTCGGCGCCGATGGCGTGGTAATCGCCGTAGAAGTCGTGGAAGGCGGCATGCGGCAGCCAGGCTTCGTCGAAATGCAGGGTGTCGATCTTGCCGTCGAGTTCGGCCTTGATGTCTTCGACGTTGTAGAGGATGCCGTCGTAGGTCGACTGGGTAATCGTCAGCACGCGCGGCTTGGCGGCCTTGTCGGTGATGAACGGGTTGGCGGCGATCTTCTTCTGGATGCTTTCCCAGGCGAATTCGCTCTTCGGGATCGGCCCGATGATGCCGAAGTTGTTGCGCGTCGGCATCAGGAAGACCGGCACGGCGCCGGTCATCATGATCGAGTGCAACACCGACTTGTGGCAGTTGCGGTCGACGACGACGATGTCGCCCGGCGCCACCGTCGAGTGCCAGACGATCTTGTTCGATGTGGACGTGCCGTTGGTGACGAAATACAGGTGATCGGCGTTGAAGATGCGCGCCGCGTTGCGCTCGGAGGCGGCGACCGGACCGGTATGGTCGAGCAGCTGGCCGAGTTCCTCGACGGCATTGCAGACGTCGGCGCGCAGCATGTTCTCGCCGAAGAACTGGTGGAACATCTGGCCGACGGGCGACTTCAGGAAGGCGACGCCGCCCGAGTGGCCCGGGCAGTGCCAGGAGTAGGAGCCGTCGGCGGCGTAGTGCGTCAGCGCCCGGAAAAAGGGCGGCGGCAGCGACTGCAGGTAAGCCTTGGCTTCGCGCTTGACGTTGCGGGCGATGAATTCCGGCGTGTCCTCGAACATGTGGATGAAGCCGTGCAGCTCGCGCAGCACGTCGTT
>WBZX01001233.1_pt1 | contig 19698 bp, 16 predicted proteins | sample 5204211 | NCBI WGS metagenome assembly WBZX01 (sample SAMN12344362, study PRJNA552823) | activated sludge metagenome | biome: Activated sludge suspended growth; feature: Nitrification reactor; material: Wastewater; isolation source: activated sludge from nitrification reactor of wastewater... | reverse complement strand
CGCGATGCCAGCGGAAGTGCAGACACCTTGGCACAGATGGATGCGTGGCTTTCTCAGCGAGCAGGTGAATGATGAACCTTGCGACACAGTTTCTAGCGGCTCATGCAGCGCTTCACAAAACCAACGTGGATGTAGACGATGCAGCGCGAGCCAGGCTCGGTGAAGGACTCGATCGCATCTTGCAACAAGCCAAAGCGAAGTGGCCAGCACTTGCGATTCCCGATGCACGATTCTTGACCTATTTGGCGCAGCGGACAGGAGCAGATCCGGTCGGGGGTCTTGACGCGTTGCATGCTGCGGATCTGTATCTTACGGAAATGAGCGCGCAATATTAGATCTACAAGAAGCCTATTTTCCTGGTGTAGAGCGTGCGCTCGCGCGGACAGGAATCGATGCAACGCGACGAAGGGAGCTGCAAGGAGAGCTGATTCCGCATCTCTTTGTGGCCGATGGTCGAAGTCCGCGCATCGCGAGCTATCGAGGAACAGGTCCACTGCAAGGATGGCTGCGCGCAGTAGCAGTCCGACGAGCACTTGCTACCGCTGCAGCAGCACAGTCAGAAGATCGCGCGCTGGCGGATCAGCCAGGGACACTCGATCTGGAAGCGCAGTACTTCAAAGCACAGTATGGTCCGCTGTTTGAATCTGCCTTCGCATCCGCCCTGCGAAGCCTGAGTCCGCATCAGCGCAACTTGCTGCGTCGTCATCTGCTGGACGGACTACGGATCGATGATCTGGCGCTGATTCATCGGGTGCATCGTGCGACGGTGGCGCGCTGGATTGAGCGAGCCCGCGAAGATCTGGCAGCGCGTGTGTATGAGCGGCTGGCGAAACAGCTTGGACTGCCACAAGGAGAGCTTCGGAGCCTGCTTCGAGCGATCCGCAGCCACATCAACATCAGCTTGGGAAATCTACTGCGCTGATCGAATCGAGCGAAGACACGCACGCAATATGAGTCCTATCAAATGCTTCATATCGGGGCGTTCCAACGGAGAGATAGGAAGGATGCTTAATGCATTCTCTGGATCAGCGATTGACAGCTGCGCGTGCAGCCAGACGCAGCGAACGGTCCGTCGGTAGCGTAGTCAGCATCGCCAGTGCAGAAATCACCACAAACGGCAGGATCTTGCTCGGCTGACGACTGCCCATGGCTACGACAAAGCCCAAGACGGCAGCCGACTCTGTCATCGCCATCCGAATGATCCACGGTGAAAACACCCGTGCCGTGAGATCTTCGATCGACAGCGCTTCTGGATCATCGTTCCCGATCGCCTTTCCCAGGAGCTTCTTGGGAATCACAAAGGACAGACTGAGCGTACTCAGGGCCAAAAGGGCCAGCACCAGCTCGAACGCGCCCAGGTCCTCCGGCTTTTCACCGGGAGGGATCGTCAGATAGGCAATCGCTACGTAGCCAACCACCGTCGAAAGCAGCGCGCCCCACACAATCTGAATGCTGAGCAGACGAGCCGGGCCGGGTCGTCCCTCTTCATCGCTCGAACCACTACCGCTGCCGCTGTGCTGGTTTTGAGAGTTCATGGCGAGATCGTAGCACGAACTGTGCAGGAAGGGCTTGCATCTGTGAGCGTCAGTGATTAGCCATGACGCCATGAGCGAAGAACAGAGCCAAACCCAAGCCTCCGAACAACGAACGTTTTCTACCGAAGTACAGCAGCTGCTGCACCTGATGGTTCACTCGCTGTACAGCAAGAAGGAAATCTTCTTGCGTGAGCTGATCTCGAACTCATCAGATGCAATCGACACGCTGCGCTTTCTGGCGCTGACGCGACCAGAGCTGTCCTCTGCCGTCGAATCGCAAGAGTCCGCGATCGAGATTGTCCTTAACAAAGAAGACAAGACGATCGTGGTGCGCGACACCGGCATCGGCATGACGCGCCAGCAAGTGATCGACAATGTCGGAACGATTGCACGCTCGGGAACGGGAACGCTGCTCAAGAAGCTAAAAGAGCAAGGCCCCGATGCGAGCAAGTCGCTGGATGTGATTGGTCAGTTCGGCGTCGGATTCTATTCGGTGCTGATGGTCGCGCACAAAGTCGAGCTGGATACGCTGTCGGCAGAGCCCGGCGCACAGCCGATTCTGTTCCGCTGTGATGGCGGCGGAACCTATGAGCTGGGAACGGGAACGCGTACCAGCGTCGGAACAACGGTCACGCTTCACATCAACGACGATGCGACGGAATACCTGGATGGCTGGCGCATTGAGAGCATCGTGAAGCAGTACTCGAACTATGTGAAGTGGCCGGTGCGGCTGGAAGGAAAGCAGCTCAATCGCGCCACCGCGCTGTGGTCGAAGCGATCGAACGATGTCACCGAAACGGAATACGACGACTTCTACAAAGAGCTGTGCGGAGGCTTCTCTGCCGACGACGTTCCTCTTGGGAAGCTGCATCTGTCGATCGATACTCCCTATCAGTTTCAAGCGCTGGTGTTCGTTCCCAAGAAGCCTCCGTTTGACATGATGATGGATCAGAACCGTCGTCGCGGCATGCAGCTGTATGTCCGGCGCGTGTTCATCTTGGATCATGCCGAAGAGCTGCTTCCTCCGTGGCTGCGCTTTGTACGCGGCGTGGTAGATAGCGAAGATCTTCCCCTGAACGTCTCGCGTGAGATCCTGCAAAAAAACCAGATCATCACGACGATTCAGAAGCAGGTCGTCAAGCGCCTACTTGATGAGCTGAAGCGTCTGCGCGAACAGAAGCCGCAAGAGTATCGCGACTTCTTTGAGGAGTTTGGCGGAATCCTCAAGGAAGGAATCTTCCTGGATCACGCAAACCGCGAAAAGGTTGCGGAAGTGTGTCTGTGGTCGTCGCTGAACACGCCCGCGACCGAGCGAATCACGCTGCCGGAATACATCGCGAAGATGCCAGCCGGACAAGAAGAGATCTACTACATCACCGGACCATCGCGCGCAGTGGTGGAGCGCAGTCCGCACGTAGAAGCCCTGCGCAAGCGCAAGCTGGATGTCCTGCTGTTTATCGATCCGATCGACGAGTGGGTGGTGCAGTCGCTGCTTGAGTTTTCCGGTAAGAAGCTGCGCGCCATTCACAAGGGAGACTTCGTTCCGCCCAAGCTGGAAGGTGAAGCAGAGCCGGAGACAGAGAAGGAAAGCGCGGAGCACACAACGGAAGTGCAGTCTCTGCTTGCGCACCTGCGTGTTCGCTTTCAAGAGCGCATCAAGGAAGTGCGACTGTCCTCTCGGCTCACGGACTCGGCCTCTGTTCTCGTCGCAGAAGAAGGCGACATGGGTGCACACCTAGAGCAGCTTCTTCAGCGAGCCGGACGCAAGGTAGACGTAAAGAAGCCGATTCTGGAGCTGAATCCGAAGAGCCCGATTGTCGAAAAGCTGGCGCATCTTCTGGCCACGCGTCCGGGCAGCGAAGAGGTCAACATCTACAGCGATCTGCTGCTCGAGCTTGCGTACCTGGCGCAAGGAACCGTTCCTGAACCGGGTGCGCTGCTGTCTTCGCTCAACCGCGTGCTGGCGCGGGATCTATCGACGCTGGCTGGCTAAAGGAAGCTGGTTCTTCCGCGATTCCTATCCAAGTCTTACGGAGACGTATTCTTGGAAGGAATCGCAAGCGTCAGCACCCCACCCAGCGTCAGCACTGAGCCCACGCCCATCAATCCCAGCCCAATGCTTTTGGTTTCATAGTAGGGACTGCAAGTCTCTGCACTCATCGATTCATCTTGGCACTTGCCCTGATAGCTCAGCGCAGATCCACCAAATCCCACCATCAGCAGTCCGGCCCCCAATAGAACGCTTCCAGTGATGATGCGCCACTTGGGACGTGGCAGCGGCGCATCCGGGGTTCGCACCAGTGCAATGTGGGTCGTCGTAGTCTCTCCCGATTGAATCGAGACAGACTGCTGCTGCGTGATGTAGCGAGCTTGCGAGATGTCCAGCACGCGCGTACCGAAAAATACTTCCTGCTGAAGCGGCGTCGTTCCGATCAAGCGACCATCCAGTCGAACCTGCGCTCCCGCTGGCGCAGAGGTGACCTGGATCATTCCGCGAGGCCGAGCGAGCGTATCTTGTAGAAGCTGCGCAGTCAGCTTGGCCGCAATCACAGACAGCTCATTTGCGCGACACGGCGTGGCTTGTTCTTCCGCACGCGCACTCACTTCCCGGGTTCGCAGATCCAGCAGCGCAGTCCGCACCAGACAGGAAGCAGAGACATCCGGGGTTCCGTTTTCCACTCGCAGCGACAGCGCATACGACACTTGTCCTTCAGGAATCAGCGAAGCATTGGATGCGCATTCTTCAAAGCACTGGCGCAGATCTTTTTGACGCGCAAGATAGAGCGCCTCGCGCTCACCACTGATGAGAACCGAGTGCAGCCTGCGCGCCGTCTGCGCAACCGCATCCGCGAGCGTAGAACGAACCGATTCAACAGACGGATCCCGCAGCCACAACAGTCCATCGGTAATCCGCAGCGTCGCGACCAGCGTGCGACCCGACAGCGTCAGGTTTAGCTCTGCTTGTCCGCTCCCTTGAAAGCTCAGCGGATCACTTTCCGCCGCTTGCTTTCCCAGCTGAAGACGGAAGCGATGAGAGCCCGAAGGAACGCTCAAGTTCACCTGCAACGGAAGCGTTCCCTTCGCCTGTCCGTCCATCAAAAGGAGTGCGCCCTGGGGACCATTTACCACGACATCCATCGATTCCTGAAGTGCTTGCGCACGGATCGATGTAGCGAGCAACCCCAGCAGAGCCAGCGTCGCAAAGAACGCGTTTCGCAGTGCGCCTACTGACATGCCATCACTTTGTTGATGCTCCCGAGTGTTGCGTAGATGCTACGGGTCTGTCCCTTGCCAATGCTGATCTGCTGCTGACCAGGTGAAGACCAGATCTCGCGCGTGATCACACACTGTCCATCGACCAGGGTGAAGACTTGAATTCGACTGACTTTGCTAGACAGTCGGCCTTGCGTCGCTTGCAGCGCAGCGTTGAGTTCTGCCCGACGCTGACCGGCTGGAATGTTGAGCACACGATTGTATTCCATCAGCGCGAGATCAAGCTGATCACGCGACTCATGAAGGCGTGCCTGCTGAAACGAAAGATCTGCCTGCATGCTTTGTGGCGCTTTGCCGCGCTGAATCATGCGCCGAAGCTGATCCAGCGACTCCTGTCCGTGAATCAGATCCTTGCGATCCAGTGCAGCGCGCGCGTCTTGAACCATCTGCTCGGCCAGCGTGACCGGAATCCGTATCTTGGTCACTTGTCCCGCCAAGATCGTGACATCCTGCTGCCCTCGTAAGTAGCCGATGCGATGCTTTCCGATCGCTACCGGAATCGCGCGTCCCGTGATGAGCTGCATGGCTCCTTTGTCGATCTGAAAGCGAACCAGCTCTTCTCCTTCGACCAACAGATCGCCCATGCCAGTAGCGACGGCAGGACTGGCAGTAGGACTCGCAGCAGGACTCGCGACTTCGCCGTCTTTCTTGCTTGCTTCAGCTGAACCAGAAGATGGACTGACTGGTGCCAACGTGGGCGTAGGCACCGACTCTGTATTCACAGGAGTGATGGCTGCCAAGTCTTGAAGCAGCACCACCACTTGCGCACGAACAGAGACATCTGGATCGTTGCGCAGACTCCGAACCAAGCGAAGGTAACGAAGCTGTGGATCTTTCTTAAACAGCTGCGCGGCCACTTCTGCTGCGCGACGACGGATCACAGAGACGGGATCCAGCATCGCGGTCTTGACCAGCTTGAGCTGAAGCTCAGTCTGCGAAGACAGCTCGCGTACTGCATCAAGCACCGACAGCCGCGTCGCCAGATCTCCGCTCGTCAGCAAGCTCAGGAGTCCGGGCGGAGCGGCCACTTGTTCCCCCAGCACGCGCAGCGAAAGGAATGCCTGTAGCGCTTCTTTGCTGCCACTCTCTACCACTGCGCGCAGGACGCTTGCACCGTCAGACAGACCCTGCTTTGCCAAGCGATACGCTGCTGCCAGTCGCACCGATGGATCTGCATCTTCCAGTGCGCTGACAAGCTGCGAGCGATCCACATCACCAACTTCAATGGCCAGGCGGCGAAGCTCTGCATCCTTGGCTCCGAGTCCGTTACGCAGCACCGCAAGCTCACCCACGCGCGCTTGTCCGAGCTGCAACAGGACTCCGCTTGCCACCAGCTTTTCAGACTCACTTCCTGTGCTCGACATCTGACGCAGATCCTGAATCACAGATCCGACGATCGCTCCGTCCGCACGCTTGCCAAGGGTCTGCACCACTTGACCGAGCGAGCGAATCGCCAGGCTCCGCACTTCGGAGTCTGCATCACGCAGCGCAGGACGCAGCGCAATCACCGCACCACGCAGGTTCTTGCGACCGAGCGCTTTGGCAGCACTCAAGCGGATGACACGCTCTTTGTCGCTCAGCGCTTGTCCCAGCAGTCCAACCGCTTGTTCGGAGTCCACCTGCGACAGCATGGAAATCGCCAGCTCACGCATCGACTGACTGTCACTTCCCAGCGCACCGCGCGCTGCCGCCAAGCTGTGTTCTCCCATCTTCGCCAGCTCACCCGCAGTGATTCGCAAGATCGCGCCCGCCACCGCAATCCGCAGCCGAGGACTGGTTCCGCGATCTTCCAGCACGACCCCCAATGCATCCAGACTGCCGGAGTTGTTTCCGTCGGACAGACCTTCCACGGCTTGCTCACGAAGCGAGTCCGGCTGCTTTCGATCGAGCATCACTTCACGCAGCTTCACATCCGAGTCCGGCTCACCAAGTGCTGCCAAAAATCGCAGCGCCAGGAGCTGTTCGAACATCAGCTCTTTCTGATTCGCTGCATTCCTCAGCTCCGGCCACGCGCGATCATCACCACACTGCGCAAGCCACAGCGCCACACGAACACGCAGCTCGCGAAGCGGCAATCGCGACAGCTGCGACAGCTCTTCCCACAGCCTCTGCTTGGCCCGCTCATCGTCGGAACGTGCCAGTTTTCCCAGCACTTCCAGTCGCTTGTCCAAAGACAGTCCAGAGGTATCCACGCTCTTCCACAGAAGGTCTGCGCCCATCGCATCTCGATAGGAAACAAGGCGCAGCGCTGCTTCAATCTTGGTCAGCAGATCACCATCCACGAGCAGCTCTCGAAGCGCTTCTTGACCGCGTGGATGTTGCATTTGAGACAGCGCATCCGCCGCCGCCAGCTGCATCTGAATCGGCTCACTTCTCGATAGAAGAGGAAGAATGATCGGTGTGGTATCCAGTGCGCCGATCTGTCCGAGCGCGCGCACCAAGGACTCCCGAAGCTTTGGAGTGAACTGATTCCACTTCTGCGAGTCCTTGAGCAGTGGCTCTATCAAGCTGCGCTGTTCCAAGTCGCGACTCTGTCCGATGACCTGAATCGCTTGCAGCTGCAGTGCACTGTCCTGACCTTGCAGCGTCTCTGAAAGTACGTTGTGACTGCGAATCCGTAGCTCTGCGGGGGACTGCGCACGATCCATTCGCAGCACACCGATGAGCAGCGCACCAACCAGTACCCCAATGACTCCCGCCAGCGCCACCAGTCGTCGTCCCGTGCGAACGTGCGAGGACAGCATTGCGTCCAATCGCGAAGCCACGACATCCATCGTCGGACGATCATCGCGACGCGCGGCCATCATCTGGTCCACCAGCTTCGACAGCTTCGTCGAAACCGCAGGATTCAGCTTCGCAATCGGCATCGGAGTCCGCACCAGCAGACTCAGCGAACTCTGTTCAAACGGAACCGTTCCTGTCAGCAGCTCGTACAGCACCACGCCCAGCGAAAACACATCCGCGCGACCATCGACATCCTCCGCGCGACCATGCTGCTCCGGCGGCATATACAGCTGCGTTCCCATAAACGAGCCATACTGCGTGTTCACATTCGTCTTGTCGGTATCCGCCTGCGCGTCACGACCTGCACGAAACTTCGCAATCCCAAAGTCGAGGATCTTGACCCAGTACTGCCCCGCATTCACCGGATCCACCTCAAGCATCAGATTGTCCGGCTTGAGGTCTCGGTGAACAATTCCGGCCTTGTGTGCGGCGCTGAGTGCTCGGGCGACTTGGGCACCGATGGCGATCGCTTCTTCGACGGGAAATGGACCTTTTTTGGCATCGATCCGCTTGCGAAGAGAGTCTCCCTTCAGTAGCTCCATCACGTAGTACAGCGTTCCATCAGGAAGCTGACCAAAGTCCGAAATCTCGACGAGCCCGCGATGACGAATGACGTTGACAGAGCGTGCTTCGTTTAGGAATCGCTTCGCATATTCTCCATCCTGTGCAAAGCGAGCATGCAGGAGCTTGACGGCCGCACGGCTGCTTATCTTTGGGTTTTCAGCTTCGTAGACAACGCCCATTCCGCCTTCGCCCAGCTTCCGAACAATGCGGAAGTTGCCGAAATAGGAACCAATGTGGGGATCTGTTTGCGGTGACGGCATATGCACACAGCCAAGCGCTGAAGAGGGTCTGCCAAATTATACCGTAGATTCATGTGAGCTTTCAGCCAAATACATCCATCAATTGTGCGACATCACGCAGCCGGACCCTCGCTTCGAGGTTCACTCTGCACGATACAGAATGGTTCCTTTGTCACCGACGGTCCAGACGTGCGTGGGATCGGCTGCCCACACGCCGTAGATGTCTGAGCTGGTTCCCGTTTCCATCGGCGTCCACAGTCCGCCGTTCCAGTACGCAGCGACGCCAGCCATCCCGACGACCCAGACGCTCTGTGCGCTGACTCCCGACACACCCCGCAGCGCAGAAGTGCTTGCGACACCGATGTTTTGGCCAGCCCATGAAATCGGTGAACCTTGGCCGCGCTTGACGATGACGGCATCGACTCCCACGGCAAACAGGCTGTTTGCATCGAAGCCACCGATGGCGTAGAGCGCTTTTGTCGTCCCAGAGGTCTCTTCGCTCCAGTTCATTGTGCCGCTACGAACCAAGATCTTTCCACTGTCAGCAACGGCCCACACCGCATCCTGTGCGCCCCAAATCCCGTTGAGGCGCTGCGAAATTCCTGATGCATCAGGACTCCACACTGAGCCGCTCCACTTCAAGATGGTTCCTGCGTCACCGACGGTCCAGACAGTGCGAACGTCCAATCCCCACACGGCCTGTAGGTTGGCTGTCGCAGTGGATCCGCCGGGACCATTCCAGCTGCTGCCATTCCAGTTCAGGATCAGACCGCCATCACCGACGGCCCAGACATTGCTGGCGCTGCTTCCCCACACACCTCGCAGCGTTCGTCCGTTGGCTGCACTCTGTGCGCCGCCCGTCCAGCTCTTGCCGTCGTAGCGAAGGATGACTCCACTGTCCCCAACGGCAAAGATGTTTTGAGCATCAGCGCCCCAGATGGCCCGCAGCGGTGACATCACTGGAGTCTCCTGCGAACAGAAAATCCCGCCTCCGCATGTCAGCTCTCGCGTCTGCAAAAACGGCGACCACAGTGCGTCACAGCCCGCCGTCACCCCCAGCAGTCCCAAGCAGGCTCCCACAGTCCACGAGCGGAGTCGTTTCAGCATCCGATCATCTTGCCACGACTTGCGGCGCACAGACCAGGAATCCGCAGACCGTACGGACCTCTCAGCCCGCGCAGCCAACGCCCAAAAGGAATCGCTTAGGAATTGCTTAGGAGTCGCTTAGGAATCGCTTAGGAATCGCTTAGGAATCAGGAAAAGGCGACTCCCAACGATGGGGAGAAGTCGCTACAGCGTACCTTCTTGGATGAACTCGATCTTGTAGCCATCGGGATCTTCGATAAACGCGATCACGGTGCTGCTGTGCTTCATCGGCCCGGGCTCGCGTGTCACCTTCCCACCGAGTCGTCGGACCTCCTCGCAGGCCTTGTACGCGTCGCTGACACCGATGGCGATGTGACCAAAGCCATTTCCCAAGTCGTAGCTCTTGGTATCCCAGTTGTGGGTCAGTTCCAGCACCGTGTGCGTGCTTTCTTCGCCGTAGCCAATGAAGGCCAGCGTAAACTGTCCGCCCGGATAGTCCGTCCGGCGCAGCAGCTGCATCCCCAGCACTTGGGTGTAAAACTGGATCGATCGATCGAGGTCTCCGACGCGAAGCATGGTGTGAAGTAGGCGCATAGTCAGGGTCTCCTGCCAAAATCCTAACCCATGCCAGCCGCAACTTTGCTGCACTTCGATTGTCTTTTTCAGGACTCTGCGCTTTACTGCCCGATGATGAGAACGGGCAAGGTAGACACTTCGCAGTTCAACAAAGGCGGCGGGCCAGCGGGAGCAGGCAGCGACGCCAATGTGCTGCAAGTGTATGCCTACGCGTTCGCTGCAACGTTTCGACTGCGTGACCTCGCGTCCGTGTTCGCCGATGCATCGGTAGAGCATGACAAAGACTGTCTGGTGGCGCGGTTTCCGTCGGAAAAGACCCAGATTGCGGTTCTGTTCGACTTCGGCTCCGTGGTGCTCATCGGCCTGCGCAAAGAAGAGCGCGAGCGTCTGATTGCCGCGATTGGTGGAAAGATTGGACCGGAACCGCATCCGCCACTGACCGAAGACTTCATGGTCGAAGTCCGTCCGGGCGCAGCGGTGGAAGTTCAGTTTGATCGCGTGATCCTTTCGGAAGCCTCTGTGCCTGCGCTCAAGGTCATCAGCTTGGTGCTCGCACAGTCCGCAGCGATGGATTACTACGACGAAGACGTACACGAGATTCAGCAGCGAACCCATGTCATCACGCGCGCGCTGCAGCTGGATGGACGAGTGCCAGGTCGACTCGATAATCTGGTGAAGTTTATTGGCTCGTGCATCGAAACAAAGAACGGCATGATCGCTACGCTCGCGCTGTTCGACAAACCTGACTCAACGTGGGAGGATCAACAGATCGATCGGCTGTACGGAGGGCTGCGCAACGAGCTGGAAATCGATGATCGATTCCGCGCGCTGGAAGCCAAGCTACGCATGATTCAGGAAAACCTGGTTCTGCTGGCGGACCTCTATCACTCCCGAAGCACTTGGCGACTGGAGCTGACCGTCGTACTGCTGATTCTGTTCGAGATCCTTCTTAACCTGTGGAACTTGTTCCGTGGCGGTACACACGCTTGAAAAATCGCGACTGATCCTCGATGTGCTCATTCCTGCGCTCAATGAAGAAGCCGCAGTGGGAGCCGTCGTATCGTCGCTGAAGTCATTTGGTCATCCGATTCGTCACGTTGTGGTGATCGACAACGGATCGACCGATCACACCGCAGAAGCGGCGCAAAAAGCGGGCGCTTTGGTGGTGAAGGAAAGTGCGCGCGGATACGGTGCAGCCTGTCTGCGCGGTATGGCGTTTTTGGCCAAGCAAGAGGTTCGGCCCGACGTGGTGGCGTTCCTAGATGCCGATGGCTCCGATGATGCACAAGACCTGCCACGCATGATTGACGCAGTGGTCGGAGGCGCCGATCTCGTGGTCGGTTCCCGAACGTTGGGAGTCGCTGCACCACGATCTCTGTCCACTGCGCAGCGTGTTGGGAATGCTGTGGCCACGACGCTGATTCGCGCGGTGTATGGTCAAAACTACACCGATGTCGGTCCGTTCCGCTTGGTGCGCTATCCTGCGCTGCTTGCGCTGGGAATGACCGATGAAGATCACGGCTTCATGATCGAGATGCAGGTGAAAGCGGTCCGTCGAGGACTCCGCATCGTCGAGGTTCCCGTTCACTATCATCCGCGCGTGGCGGGCGAGTCGAAGAACGTCAAGGGAAGCATGGCGGCTGGACGCAAGATGCTGTTTACGATCTTGCGGCACTCGACCCAGCGCTAGTCAGGCACTCTGTCCGCTTACGGAGCCACTGGATCGTAGTCGATCTTGGCCTTTCCTTTGGCGCTTTTTCCGACGGCAGAAGCTCTTCCATCCAGCTTGCTGGAGGTCTTTCCCCTGCCCTTTGCTGAAGGCCGCTTCCCACCGTGACTGGCGGACTCTGTTTCGCTCCCCTGACCGCTCTCTGAAGACGCATCCGCCGGCTTGGGAGTCTGTCTTGGAGACGTAGGCTCTGTCTTGGGTGACTCTGGTGGCTTGGCCGTCGCTGTTGGCTCTGGATTTGCATTCCCAGTCGTACGATGAAGCAACACAAAGAGCCCAGCACCGAGCATCGGAATCAGCAGCAGCAGCAGCAACATCCAGCGCTTCCTCGTTCCTGGTGATGCCCCTGTCTTCGCGACTTGCTCTGTCTGTTTTGCCTCTTCTACTTGGGTACTCGTGCGATCCGTCGCTCGGTCTTCACCTGCTTCTGTCGAAGAAAGGGTCGCTGCAGCCACCGACTTGGTGTTTCCAGGCGCGACGCTCGCAGCAGTGGTCGCAGAGACCTTTGCATCTGCGCTGGACGGGACTCCGCCAGCCAGTGCGTTTGCACGAACCGAGCGCGGAAGTGCAGACAGACGCGAGACACTGTGCTCTACATCCGGTGGCGAGACTTCATTCACACGCGCCAGCAGCGACGGCGGCGGAGTCACAGAGTCAATCCAGTTTGGCTCTACAGACAGAATCGTGGCCAGCGCTTCCACTTGCTCCCGAACGGAGGCAAAGCGCGCAGGAAGCTCGCGCGAGCACGAACGGAAAAACCAGGCGTCAAACTCCTTCGACAGCGATGGAACAACTTCCGAAGGTGCAGGCATATGTCCCAGCGCAATCCGCGACAGGAGCATTCCCAAGCTCGGCACTTTCCAGTAGTTGTCCCCCACCAGCATGTCGTACGCGATCATTCCTATCGCCCAGACATCGGTGCGCGGACAGATCTCTTCACGACTTCCCAACACCTGCTCTGGCGCCATATACAGCGGCGTCCCAAGCAGCGTGTTGTCTTGCGTCAGACGAAGCTCGCCACTTTCCAGGCGTGTCTTGAACATCGCAATTCCGAAGTCGAGCACCTTCACCATCAGCCCAAACTCTTCACTCCGATGCAAAAACAGATTCTCGGGCTTTAAGTCTCTATGAATGATCCCAAGTGCGTGGGCTTTGTCGAGTGCGCGGGCGGCTTGACCCAGAATGAAGATGACCGATTCGCTATCAAGGGGATGCTTCTCTGTGAGGAGCTTTTCGACATCTGCACCGTCGAGAAGTTCCATCACCAGATACATCGCGCCATCTAGTTCGGGAGCGGTGTCTGCATCAGTAATTCGGGTCACATTGTCGCTGCGCAAGATCGCAGATGCTTTCATCTCACGCTTGAAGCGCTCGACCGCTTCCAGCTGATCAGAGACATCCTTGCGGAGCACCTTCATCGCGAGTCGCTCGTCGGTGTTCACGTGGCGAACCAGATACACCGTTCCCATTCCGCCAGAGCCAAGCTGACGGATCATCTCGTATCGTCCTGCGACGATTCTTGGACTGACCGTTATCTCTACCGTGTCCATGGGATTCCTAACCGACTCCTCAAGCGACTCCTGCACGCTTCCTAATCGACTCCTACACGATTCCGAACCGACTCTGCATCGGCTCCTATGCGATTCCTCCGTGATGCCTTTCCTGCTTCATCAGCGACAGCGTAGACGGTCTTCTGTGGCCTTTTGGACATTGCACGGATAGCCCTCAAACCAGTTTCCAGGTGAGCAGTAACAGATGGCGACTTTGGATCCACACATCGTGTCATCACAGGTCACAATCTTGGGCGTTCCCGATTGCGAGGCTGCCTGACAGTTCTTGTTGTCGCCGTTCATGGTCTTGCAAATCGACGAACAGACTGCGCTGACATCACTTGTGCAGAGCGATGCCGACTTGGGGCAAGACTGACAGATCTGGGTTCCGTTGCTGTTTAAGTAACAGCATGCGCGCTCGACGCTGCCATCGCAGTTCCAGTCTTCCGAGCTGTAGCCATTGGGCGCATCGTTGTAGATGGACGTGTTCCAGTCGCTGGGCTGTCCTGCGAGCGCGGGACACACTGCGATGTTGTTCTGACACGAATAGGTCGCAAAGCGTCTGCATGCACCTTGTCCCGCCTTGCACTGCATTCCTGCGATGGAACAAGAGCACTCTCCGTTTGTAGATCCCGTGATGAGAGGATTGCGATCATCACAGTCTGTTCCTCCGCATCGACTGTCAGGAAAGCCATCCCGATCCCAGTCACGCGGAGCTTGCACACAGCGCTGCGTTCCGCGATCGCACTGATACGGCATGCAGTCATTGGGATCTTTGTTGAACTTGTCACATGGATCGGTGGTCAAGCTGGAAGCCGCTGGATCGCAGTTTGCAACTTCGTAATTTCCGACGGTGCAAGCCAGCAAAGAGAGCGCGAACAAGACGCCTACAGCAGAAAAGACTCTTTGCGTACGTGCGATTCCCAATCGATCAGCGACAAGCTGTGCGGCAGGCTTCATCAGACTAGTACCTCCCGAGCAGAGTGACTCCGACACCTTGTCCAGACAGATGCGGAAGGAGTCGCAGACTGGCTCGCTTTTCTGATTCCGAACGCTGAACAGAGGGCGGATTCCTTCGCACCACAGAGACAATCCCAAGCACTGTGGCGGCGCCCCCAAGCACTCCGCCCACCGTGAGCATTGTCGTCGCCAACGTGGCGTGATTTTGAACCGTTGACTGCACCGATCGATCACGCAGCAGCGGGTCCAGTGCGGTCTGCTCGTTGGCTCCTTGCAGCGCCATCACTCCGAAGCCGGTTCCGATTGCAAGCGCAGCCACCGCCGCACCGCCCAGGCTCAGCGCAACCCAGCGAAGCGGACCCGGTTCCGCACGCAGAGACACCTGCACTTGCTGCGTTTCCTGATCCACAAGGGAACGCTGCCACTGAAACGGAACGTAGCCCGGAACGCGAACCTCTACTTTGTGTTCCCCAGGAGTCACCCACTGCGACTTGTCAAACTGTTCAGGAGAGAGCGGTTTTCCGTCGACAAACGCCGCCATTCCTGCCGGTTTGTTGGCAAACACAAGCTGAAGTTCCGCTGCCGGAATCCGCTGCATCGAGATCGTGACACTGACCGATCCGCCAACAGACGCAGAGAATCGCTGCTCATGGTTTGCATAGCGCGGCGCACTGGCGACCAGTCCGTGCGAGCCTGGATCGATGGGAATCGGTCGCGCAACGCTCTCTCTTGGGACTTCGGTTCCGTCGATCACCAAGTGCAGATCATCGGGCAGCGGGCTCGGTAGCTTGAGCGACAGACGTGGCACCGACGCATCCAGCGCCTGCGCTTCTGCTTCCGCTGCATCTCGAGTCGGTGCGTAGCGCGCTTCGCCGGTCGCATTGATGCGGTCCTGGGCCTCGTGAGCGGTGCGATGAAACTGCACAAACGCGCTCCCGATCTGACCCAGCGCCTTGTAGCAGCGCGCAACCTTGATGCGCGTGTTCGGGCTCGGCTCCAGCGTCATGCTGATCTGGAATTCCTTCAGTGCATCCGCGTAGCGACCTTCGGCAAACGCTGTCGTTCCTTGATCAAAGTGCGCAATCGCGGCCCCAGGCTTGACCGGCGATGCATAGACCGGACCGACGGGAACCAGGCCGCCAAGGAGCAGCCCAAGGATCCATCGCTGCGCGGCTCGATCGTATGGCCTACGCTGGACCCAAGTCAGCAGTCCTAAATCTGCCATTGGGTCAGCGTATCAGCGGAGTGACGGCTTCGTCTAGCGTCTGCGTCGATGTTGACGGTCCGCCGCTCCCCAGCGTGCGCCGAACAGCGCGAGCGCAGCGCGCACAGCGTGAGCCAACGCGCATCGTGACACGTTCTGCGGACCGCGCTCGCCGGACAGCGCACAGTCGCTGCGTGTTCTATCCGTCAAGGCATAGCAATTGCTGTCTGCCGCATCGCCCGCATCCAAGTCATCAGCACAAGGAGTCCATCATGGCCAAGACTGTTGAGTATGAACTGTATCGCACATCCGATCTGGCAGATCGCATCAATGCCGTTGCCAAAAAGACGAACTTTTTTGAATTCCCAGAGAGCTATCAAATCCGCTTGGTCCTGGAGTGCGACGAAAAGAGCGATATCAACAAAGCACTCAAAGAAGACCCTCGCCTTCATCAAGAAATCATTGATGCAATCACAGGCCACAAAGGAACAGCATCCAAAGAGCTCAAAAAGCTTGTTGATAAGTTTGGTGGTGCACTAGAAGACATCAATCAGTTTGCAGAGCAAGGCAAGGTTGAAGAAGCAGATCAGGCATTTACTCGCTTCTTCAATCAAGACATTTTCATTAGCAATTGTCAGCCTGTCATTGACGCAATGGTCAATGATGCCAAGGCAGCTTGGGACAACCTTTGCAAAACCAAGACCGCCTACAAGCGCTATCAGATTCGAATCGTGGCAAACTACACGATCATCACCGCTGGGATCGCGGTCAACATCGGTGTCAACGCTGCGGTGATCGCATCATCAGGCTTTCACTTTGGTGCAGGCACCGTGCTTTCGGTGCTGGGACTGATTCGCAGCACGATGTCGCTGGCCAAGCTAACGGTCAATTGCTTCAAGAGTGTCGATACCGCTATCAAGGAAGCACTGGACGCACTGCTGAGTGTTCAAAAGAAAAAAGATCGCAAGTGGATTGGCAATGCCGAGCTGTTTACCGAGACGATGGCCAACGAGCTGGCTGATGAGCTGCTGAAGCTTCCAGGATTTTTCGATACCATCAAAAAAGTCGAAGAAAAAGTAGAGCTCGCACGCAGCAAGCTCAATGGAACTGAGATCCAGCTTCACACGCTGGCAGAGTCCATCCAAAAGACCATCGAAGCGCAAGATCGGATGCTCGAAAAGCTAGAGATCATGCGAAACGCAGGCGCACTGGAGACCATTCCAAAGAAGCTGCGATTTGACAGCAAGAAGCTGGTTGAAGATCAAGCAAAGCTCAAGAAGCTGCTAAACAAAAATGAAGTCAAAGACACCAAGTTTAAGCTGCGAACCAAGGTACTTGGTGACATCGAGAGCCAGCTTGCGGAGCTACAAAAGCATACCAGCTCAAAGGCAACCGAAGCCGCGCGGCTGGCGCTATCGGGAACGCTCAAGGCCATCAACTTGGGCGTCAGCTTGGCGACCATGGACTTCAGCGCAGCGGCGGACATTGCCTCGCTGAGCGTCGATCTGGGACTGACTGGGCTCGACAAATCGGTCGACGGTGCGCTGAAGCTGGCCGAAAAGCTGAAGCTGCACTCGGCCAAGCAAAAGTGTGGCTGGAAAGCTGCGGCGGAAACGTAGCAGCGAGCGTCGCTACAGCATACCCGGGGGCAGACCCATTCCCATCGCGGTGCGACGCATCTCTTCTTCTTCCAGCGACTTGGCCTTGGCCAGCGCTTGATTCACCGCAGCGACGATCAGGTCTTGCAGCATCTGCGGATCTTTGGCGTCGATGACCTGCGGATCGATGCGGAGCTTGACCAGCTCACGCGTGCCCGTCGCCACAGCTGAGACCATGCCACCACCAGCGCTCGCTTCGACCGTCTTTTGGCCCAGTGAGTCGTGCGAGCGAACCAGCTCCTCTCGCATCCGCTGCGCCTGCTGCATGATCTGGCCAATGTCGGGCATGCCGGGAAGAGAACCAAAGGGATTGTTCGAATCGGACATGTCAGGACACCTCGTCGAGTAAAGTCGGAGACTGAAACGATACATTACCAAACGCAGCTTTGAGTAGCTGTCGTGCCGGATGCTCTTCGGCTTCGCGCTTTCGGGACAGCTTGTCGTCGGTGCTCGCCTGAAGCTGCGCTTCGTGCCGCGACCACCGCGATGGGTCTGCCGGTCGAGCCGCCTGATCGAGCTTCAGATCGATCGAAATGTTCGCACCCAGCACCGACACAAACGCGTCTTTGATGCCTTCGCGCTTGTGCTCTGCCATTTCCAGCTTGGTGTCTTTTTCAAACCCAAGCACCACCTCGTCCGAGCGCCACACCAGCGGGCGAGCATCGTCCAAGATCGCGAGCAGTGGATGGCTATCCATGATCTTCGCTATCGTCGTCTGAAAGTCCGGCAGCGACGCAGCCGTCGATGACGAGGCTGCAACTGACGACGAGGCTGCAACTGACGACGAGGCTGGCGAATCGGTCGCTGTCGATGGCGCAGGCTCTACCACGACGGGCGCAGGCTCAGGACCCCGCACAGGCTCAGGCAGCACAGGTTCCGGTGCGGAAGCAGCGACGACGGGAGCGGCTGCCACGATGGGAGCTGAGGCCACGACGGGAGCGGCCTGCGGAACCATCGCGGGGGCAAGGTGCTCAGCCACTCGTTCCGCCGGGGCTTGCGCCTGCGCGACCTGCATCGCGACGGCAGCAGACGGAGCAGCACCGACCGAAGCACGCGACGGCTCTTGTCGCGGCGCGGGAGGTCGACCGGTGCTAGCGACGAAAGGGCGCGGTTCTTCGCCTCCGACAGAAGCGCCCGCTGCGGGACCGGCTTGGCGAGGACGACCACCGCCCCCCAGACGATCTTCCAAAAGCTCCAGTCGATCGACCAGCTCACCGATGGGCTGCATCGGCTCGATCGCGCACAGCTCGACGACGCCCACTTCCAGCACATAGCGAGGCAGCGCCGCTCGGGACGTCTCATCCGCGACGCGCATCATGCGATTGAACAGCTGCTCGGCGCGACCTTTGGCCCGGTCCGACTGCGCTCGCAGCTCTTCCAGCTCAGACGGTGTCGCTTCGAGCAGCGGCAGCGGATCTTTGACCACCGCGATCACCAGCAGGTCGCGAAGGTGCCCAAGCAGCGTCTTGGCAAGCTGCGACAGATCGAAGCCTCGACCGTACGCGCTGTCGATAAGCTGGAGCGCCGTCGCAGGATCTCGCTCGGTGATCGCTCGACCCAGACCGACAATCAGCCCGCGATCCGCAACGCCGAGCACGCTCGACACATGCGCTTCGGTCAGCGTTCCTTCCGTCGACGCCAGCACTTGATCAAGCAGCGACAGCGAGTCTCGAACCGATCCCTGCCCTTCCCGCGCCACCAGCTGCACCGCCGAGGGCTCAAACGAGATGCCTTCTTTGGTCAGCACGCTGCTCAGGTGTTCGCCGAGCCGTGCCGTCGGAACCAGCTTGAAGTCATAGCGCTGCACGCGCGACAGGATCGTCTGCGGCAGCTTGTGCGGATCGGTCGTCGCAAACACAAACAGCGCGTGCGGCGGCGGCTCTTCCAGCGTCTTGAGCAGTGCGTTAAACGCGCTCGTCGACAGCATGTGAACTTCGTCGAGGATATAGAGCTTCTTTTTGCCTCGCACCGGCGCGTAGCGAATCGACTCTCGCAGCTCGCGGATGTCTTCGACGCGGTTCTGGCTGGCCGCGTCGATTTCCTGCACATCGACCGACGTTCCGTTGGTGATCTCGATGCAGGCCGGACACTGGTTGCACGGTTCCGGCGTCGGAGCCTTGTCGCAAGACAGCGCTTTGGCCAAGATGCGCGCCGTCGTGGTCTTGCCTGTTCCGCGACCGCCACAGAACAAAAAGGCGTGATGGATGCGACCGCGCCGAATGGCGTTTTGCAGCGTGCGGGTGACGTGTTCTTGACCGATGACGTCGGAAAACGTCTGCGGTCGATACTTGCGCGCCAAAACCAAATACGACATGGCCCAGGGTTAAACCATCGCCCCGCGCAAGCTGCAAGCGACAAACACGGGCCATCCGCCAACGCAGCGAGCCCAGCCAATTTGTGCGCTACAGTTCCCAATCGATGCAGCTTACGGAAGAACTTCGGCTTCCTGATCGCGCAGAGCGGCTCTTTCACGCGCTCGATCGCACCGTCCAGCCCGGGCGCAGCTATCGTCTGATGGAGTTTTGCGGAGGCCACACACA
>WBZX01001231.1_pt1 | contig 19711 bp, 19 predicted proteins | sample 5204211 | NCBI WGS metagenome assembly WBZX01 (sample SAMN12344362, study PRJNA552823) | activated sludge metagenome | biome: Activated sludge suspended growth; feature: Nitrification reactor; material: Wastewater; isolation source: activated sludge from nitrification reactor of wastewater... | reverse complement strand
GGCGGCGGTGAAGGCGGTGAAGCTCGCGCGCGAATATACCGAGGACGTCGAGTTCTCCGCCGAGGACGCGGTGCGTTCCGAGATGGACTTCCTCGTGCGCGTGTTCGACGCGGTGATCGAAGCCGGTGCCAGGACGATCAACGTGCCCGACACCGTCGGCTACTCGATCCCCGCGCTCTGGGGCGAGCGCATGAAGCAGCTCATCGCGCGCGTGAAGAACGCGGACAAGGTGATCTGGAGCACCCACTGCCACAACGATCTCGGCATGGCCGTCGCCAATTCGCTCGCTGCGGTGATGAACGGCGCGCGCCAGGTCGAGTGCACCATCAACGGTCTCGGCGAACGCGCCGGCAACGCCTCGCTGGAAGAGATCGTGATGGCGGTGCGCACGCGCCGCGACGTGTTCAACTGCGATTCGAACATCGACGCCACCCAGATCGTGCCGGCGTCCAAGCTCGTCTCGACCATCACCGGCTACCCGGTGCAGCCCAACAAGGCCATCGTCGGTGCGAACGCCTTCGCGCACGAATCCGGCATCCACCAGGACGGCGTGCTGAAGCACCGCGAGACCTACGAGATCATGCGCGCCGAGGACGTGGGCTGGCACGCCAACCGCCTCACCCTCGGCAAGCTCTCCGGCCGCGCCGCGTTCAAGAGCAAACTGGGCGAGCTCGGCATCGTGCTCGAGACGGAGGAAGCGCTCAACACCGCGTTCGCGCGTTTCAAGGACCTCGCCGACAAGAAACGCGAGATCTTCGACGAGGACCTGCAGGCGCTGGTGTCCGACGAGGGTTACGCTGCCGAGCACGAGCGCTTCAAGCTGGTGTCGATGAAAGTCTGTTCGGAAACCGGCGAAGTGCCGCACGCCCGCGTCGTGTTCACCGACGAGGGCAACGAGCAGCGCGCCGAGGGCGACGGCTCGGGGCCGGTCGACGCCGCCTTCAAGGCGCTCGAATCGGTGGTGGCGAGCGGCGCCAACCTCCTGCTCTATTCGGTGAACAACATCACCAGCGGCACCGACGCCCAGGGCGAGGTGACCGTGCGTCTGGCCAAGGACGGCCGCGTGGTCAACGGCCAGGGCGCCGACACCGACATCGTCGTCGCCTCGGCCAAGGCCTACCTGCATGCCCTGAACAAGCTCGACGCCAAGCTCGAACGCGCGCACCCGCAGGTGTGAGCGGCATCGGCCGGGACGCGTGGCGCGTCCCGGCCGGCGCTCAGGACTGGATCGTCCGCGTCATCTGCCAGTAGAGCCAGAGCCACCAGCCGACGCTGGCCAGGGTGAAGACGGCACACCAGAAGCTGTCGAGCCAGTTTGCGTGATGCGGCTTCATCGCGCGGCTCAGCTGCCCGCCAGCTGGTCGCCGTGCTTCTGCTTCAGCGTCTCGAGCAGGTGCAGCGCTTCCTGGCGCCGGCCGGCATCGGCGTCCTCGCGCCCCGGGCGCGGCGGCGCGGCCAGGGCGCGCTTCAGGTGCGCCGCGGCCTCGGCGTATTCGCCTTCGTCTGCAAGCAGGTCGGCATAGAAATAATGCGGATCCATGCCGTCCGGATTGAGGGCCAGCGCCTTCTCGAAATAGGCGCGCGCCTTTTTCTTGTCGCCAAAGCCGATGGGCCAGCCCGGCACCTTGGCGTACAGACTGCCCAGCGAGTTGTAGATCGAGCCGTTCAATGCCGCGGGATTGATCTTCTCCGCCGCCAGCAGCAGGTCGCGCGCCTCCTTGGCCTTGCCCAGTGCGCCGAGTCCCCCCTGCGCCTTGGCCGCGCTGGACAGGACGATGGCTTCCCAGATCATCGGCTCCGCCCGGTCGGGGAAGGATTGCGCCACCTGCCGGGAATACGCGATCAGCGGGACGAAGGCGGCTTCGCGCGCCGATTCGGGCGTCTGGTAGGACACGTGTGCCCAGCGGTGGCCGATGTCGGCGATGGCGTCGCCCAGGACGAGCGGCGCGGCCTGGGCAGTGGCGGTGAGACTGGCGAACAGCGCCAGGACGGCGAGGGCGGGACGGAACATGCGGACCTCCATGGGTTAGCGGGTGGATTCGGTGGCGAAGGGGCGCATCAGGCCGGCCTGTTTCATCAGGCTCGAGTCGACCAGACGCGGCAGGACGGCGTTGATGCGCACGAAGAGCTTCTCGGGCCAGCCGAGGTAGCGGTCGCGACTGTCCTGCTCGATGGCGGCGACGACGCTGGCCGCGACCTGCTCGGGTTCGTCCTGGTTCATCTTCAGGGCGTCCGCCATGCGGTTCACCACGCTGCGGTTGAAGCCGGTCCGTGTGAAGCGCGGCGCGACGTAGGTGACGCCGACGCCGCTGCCTGCCAGTTCGCGTCGCAGTGCTTCCGAGTACCCGCGCAGCGCGAACTTGCTCGCCGAGTACGAGGCGAAGCAGGGGAAGCCGATCGAACCGAAGATCGATCCGAGATTGACGATCTGCCCGCTGCCCCTTTGCAGCATGTGCGGCAGGACCGCGTTGGCCAGCGCGATCGGCGCCACGGTATTGACCTGGAACAGCTGAGCGGTATCGTGCGCGGCCTCGTCGGCGGACAGGCCGAAGGTCTGCACGCCGGCACAGTTGATCAGGATGTCGATCGCGCCGGCGTGTGCCAGCGCAGCCGCGATCAGGCGGGCGGGTTCGCCGGGCAGGGCCAGGTCGCCGGCCAGCGCCGTGACCTGGGCGCCGTCCTTGCGCAGCGTCGCGGCGAATTCGGCGAGCCGGGCCGGGTCCCGGTTCACCAGGATCAGGTTGGCGCCGCGGCTGGCGAGTTCGCGGGCGATGGCGCCGCCGATGCCGCCACTGGCGCCGGTGACGAGGATGCTGCTGCCGAAGATGTTCATGCGCGCTCCTGCAGCTCGATGCCGCGCAGGACGTTGCCGTAGAGGCGGAAGAAGACGCGCGCACTCGACACCACGGCGTCGCGGTCCACGGACGTCTCGAGGCGATTGACCAGGCGCGCGTAGTCGTCGATGTGTTCGCGGTCGAGCGTGCCGTGGCTGCTCAGGTAGGTGAAGGCGGCCTGCGGCAGGCCGAGCGTGTCCTGCAGCACGCGTGCCGCTTCCGACGCGAGGCTGACACTGGTGCCCTCGAGCACGTAGACCATGCCGAACATGCCGACCGGATTGCGCCGCGTCACCGTGTCGTAGGCGTAGGCGACCATCTGGTCGGTATCGAAGTCGGGCGCGCTGTCGCGCACGGCGTCGGCATCGCCGCCGGCTGCCGCGATGTCCGCAAGGATCCATTCGTGGTGGCCGATTTCCTCCTCGATGTAATGCGCGACCGCGCTCCGCAGCCATTCCTGGTGGCCGGGCAGGCGCGACCCGCAGGCCATCAGCAGCGGCACCGTATGGCGGACGTGGTGGTAGGCGCGGCCGAGGAAATCGAGATAGTGCCGGCGCGTCACCTCGCCTGCGAAGGCGGCGGTGATCAGCGGGGCGGCGAGCAGGGTGGCGCGTTCGGGCGCGGTGGCGTGCTGGAGTTGCTGGTAAAAACTCATCGTCAGTGTTCCATCTGGGGTTGATACAGGGCGTCGATGCGATCTGCGTAGTGGCGGCGGATCGCGTCCCGGCGCAGCCTGCCGTTCGGCGTGGAGAGGCCGGCAGCCGGGGTGAAGGGGGCGTCCGCGGGGAGCCAGGCATGCACGCGCGCATAGTCGGGCAGGCGCTGGTTGGCCGCGTCGATGGCGGCGTCGATGGCGTCGTGCGTGGCGCCCGCGCTGGGCACGATCACCGCACAGTTGAAAGGGCGCGCCTCGCCAAACAGCACCGCCTGCGCGATGCCGGGGTGCGCCACCAGCTCGCCTTCCACCCATTCCGGCGCGACGTTGCGGCCGAACGCGGTGATGAACAGGTTCTTCTTGCGGCCGGTGAGGAAGAGATAGCCGGCCTCGTCGAGGTAACCCAGATCGCCGGTGGCGACGACCGTCGTGTCCGCGGCTTCCCCGCCGAGATAACCGCGCCAGCGCGGGCCGTGCACGAGGATCTCGCCGTCGGCGGCGAAGGCGAGGCGGACATGGGGCAGGGGGCGGCCGACGCTGCCTGCGCGTTGTGCGTCCGGCCCGCTCGCGGCGACCACGGACGCGCACTCCGACAGGCCGTAGCCCTGATAGACCGGCAGGCCGAGCGCGTGGGCCTGATCGACCAGATGGGCGGAAACCGGCGCACCGCCGACCGCCAGGTAACGCAGCGAATCCGGCAGCGTGACGCCCATGCGGCCGGCCGCCACCAGCGCCTGCAGCATCTGCGGCACCAGGATGGCGGTCGTTGCCTGCCAGGCATGCAGGGCCTCGTTCATGCGGCCGACGTCGAGCGTGGAACTGCCGCGCAATCCGACCGCCGCCAGCGGCGGCAGGCAGGCGGTCGCCCCCGCCAGCAGCGGCGTGTAGAGGCCGCCGATGTTTTCCAGCAGCGTGGCGAGCGGCAGCAGGCTCAGATGGCGGTCCCCGGCATCGGCCGCACTGGCCTGGCACAGCGACTCGGCCACGGCTTCCATCTCCGCGTAGCCCAGGCACACGCCTTTCGGTTCGCCGGTCGTGCCGGACGTGAAGGTCACCTTGCGCGTGCCGGCCGGCAGGGCGCAGCGCGGGCCTGCGTCTGACGGCAGGCGCAGGCGGAACAGGTTGCCGTAGAACGGCGTCGCCACCAGATCCGGGCGCTGCAGGGCCTGCTGGATGCGTGCCGGCTGGTCGGTCAGGACGAGATCGACGCCCGCCGTGCGTAGGGCGTGCGCAAGTTGCGATGCGGAGAAGAACGGCGGCAGGGGCACGATCGGAATGTCGGCGGCCAGCGCGCCGAGGTCGGCCAGCGCCCAGGCCATCCCGTTGTCGGCGAGCAGGGCAAGGGCGCGCGGACGCAGGGCGTGCAGGCGTTCCGCCAGGTGCGCGATTTCGGTGGCCAGGCTGCGATAGGTGAGCAGGCCGTCCTCGTCGCGCAAGGCGGGCCGCAGGGGCGTCAGCGCGGCGTGACGCCGTACCGCATCGACGATGCGGCTCACGCGCCGGCCTCCGTCGCCATTCCGGCGCGCACGCAGGCGGCATGCATCGCGCGGTAGCCCTCCTGTACATTGCCGACCAGCACGCGCGGCGCGTGATCGTAGTAACTGCCCCAGGCCGTCTGCGCGGCGGCCGGCAGACGGTCGATCGTCGCGGCCTGCAGGTCGAGCGGACGCAGTCCCAGGCGGCCGAAGGCATTGCGCAGTTCCGTGGTGCCGGTGAAGGCGACCCAGGCGCAGCCGTCCCGGTACAGCCGCTCGGTCAGCAGCGCGATCATCGCGCGCACCGCGCCCGGGAACGCACCGGAGAAATGCCCGACCTCCACGATGCGCTGGCGTTCGACCGGCGCCGCGAGGCGGGCAGCGAGAAGACCCTCGATCGGCTGGTCGAGATAGTGTTCGAGGAAGAGCGGCTCGTGCGCGTCGCGCAGGCCGAAGGCACCGCAGATCTCGCCGGCGCGGTTGCGCACGCTGAACAGGCGCGGCATGAAGGACTCGATCCGGCACCCGTAGCTGGACGCGAAGCGCGCACGGATGAAAGACTCCACCGCGGCGCGGTCGGCACCCCGGTGCTCGACCAGCTCGAAGGCCGGGCCGTCGTGCGCGCGGCGGGCGGCGGCGCGCGACCTGTCGGGCAGCAGCAGCGCGTGCAGGGCGCGGATCGGGGCACCGAATTCCAGGGCGGGCAGGAGAGCGGGCGTCAGGGCGGACATGGATTTCCTCGGCAGGGCCTGCGCACGATGCGACAGGCGACAGCTCTCCCAACGCAAGGCCGATGCCAGCTCGCCGGGCACGCCGGAAATCCGGGACAAACTATTGATTCGTCAGGGGTAAAGCCGTCTCACCCGGCGCGGGGAACGGGCCGCGGCGGGCGCCGGCCCCAGGTCTGCCTGCAAGTTGTGTCGACCAAACTTGCAGCCGGGCTCAGTGCGGGCAGGCCGGCAGCTCGCCCACCGCGAACACCACGCTCACCCTGTGTTCGGGCACGCAGGTCGACACGTAGCCGATCGCACCGGGCGTCGCGGCGACGAACAGCAGCACCGCCTCCTCGGAGGCGAGGACGTGCGGCGGCAGCACGCCGTGGAAGTACATCTCGCGCCAGTACTCTTCCATGTCTTCGGGCAGCGTGCCGAGGACGGCCTGGGAGAAGACGCGGCGCAGCGGGTGGGCCGGCGGCAGGTTGACCGGCTGGATGCGCGTGCCGTTTTCCCAGTAGTTCTGCTTGCGCCGGTAGATCAGGGAAAGATTTTCGCGGCTCAGGCGGTGCGGCGCGGCGTCCGGGTTCACGATGACCGCGAACGGATGCTCGGCGGCGGCGGACGGGGGCGCGGTCAGCAGCAGCCATGCAGCCGCCAGCAGGGGGGCGAACGAAGTCAGGCGCACGTTCAGAACAGCACGCTCAGCGAGGACAGGAAGCCTTCCGGCGCGTCGACGCGGTTGCCGCGCGCGTCGACCCACTCGGCCTTCAGCACGATCGCGGGGGTGACGCGATAGTTGAGTCCGGCCACGCCGAGCCGGGTGATCACGCTTTCGCCGGCCCGGCGGAACAGTTCGTAGCGGGCGACGCCGTAGAGCCTGTCGGACAGCGGCGCGACCAGCTGCGCGAACGCGCCCTTCTCGTCCCGCGCACTGCCCTGGTCGGAATAGCGGTAGACGCCTTCCGCGCTGAATTCCCAGCGCTTGCGTGCCCAGCGGAAATCCGCGCCGATCAGCTGTTTCCGCTCGTCCGGCGTCCGGTCCTGTTCGAATGCGGCATACGACAGCCCGAGCTGGCTGCTGTCCGACAGGCCCAGATTCAGGTGTGCCCCAAGCGCCTCGTTGAACGGATCGAGCGCGGGATTGGGCCGGATCTCGCTGTCCTTGGAGGCATAGAGCGAATAGTCGAGCCCGCTTGCCACGCCGGGCAGCGTGCCGTTGAGCATCAGGCCCGTCGCGTTGGTCGGGAAGGTGCGTACCGTGACCAGCGGGCGCGACGTCGTCCACACCAGCGGCGTGGCATGGATCTGGTTCCAGCGCCCGATCGGCGTGAGGAATTTTCCGGCGCGCAGCGTGGTCGTGTCGCTGAGCGCGTAGTCGAGATAGAAACGCTCCAGCGCCAGGTAGTGATCCTCGCCGTCCTGGCCCGCGGCGTTCGACGCCAGCGCGTTTTCGTAGTCGAGCTCGGAAAAGAACTTCCAGCGGCCGTCGTTCTGCCACCAGACGAACAGGCTCAGATTGTCGAGTGCGACGCGGCTCGGCGCGTCGCGCAGTTTCGCGAGGCTGGCCGTGGCGTAGCCGCCCAGCGACAGGCCGGTGTCGGCGATCTGCAGGCCCTCGCCGAGGCGGTAATTGATGTCGGAAGACGGCGCGTCGCCCGCGAGCGCCGGCGCCGCCGCGAGCAGCAGGCCCAGCGCCGCCAGCCAGCGCGACAGGAGGCCCACGCAGCGTGGCAGCGGCGAACCCGGTTTGGCTTTCCCATATACTGCGTGCGCATTCATTTCGTTTCCTGCACTCATTCGGTGATCATCTTTCCGTGAGCATACGCAAGACGCTCCTCGTCGCTTTCCTCAGCGTCAGCCTGCTGTCCACCATCCTTCTGGCGGTGCTCGCGTTTGTCAAGGCGCGTGCTGCGGTGCAGGCCGAGATCGAGCGTACGCTGGCCATCCAGGCCGCAGGCGTCGCCGCCGACATCGACCGCATGATGTTCGAACGGTTGCAGAACGCCGTGACCTGGAGCCACCTCGACATCATGCAGGACATGCAGGTTCACGACGTCGACAAGCGACTCTCGCATTTTCTGTCGGACCTGCATACCGGCTACCGTGACGTCTACCTGCAGCTGTCCTGCGTCGACCCGCAGGGGCGTGTCATCAGCAGCAGCGATCCGGCGCAGGTGGGACGCAGCGTTCCGGCGCGGCCGGCATGGCTGACGTCCCTGTTGCCAGGGGGCCGCGTCGAGCTCGAGTCGCCGACGCCGCGCGCCAGCGCGCTGGTGATGCGCGTGGCGCTGCCATCGGCGTACGCGATCGGCAATCTCGGACAATTGCAGCTGACGCTCGACTGGTCGGAAATCTACGACGGCCTCGACCAGGCGTCGAGCGGCAGCGGTCGCATGCTGGCCGTGCTCGACCGCGACGGCCGCCTGATCGCGGCATCGCAGGCGCTGCGCGAGCGCGGACTGTTGCTGGGCGGGACGTTTGCCGACTGGCGCACGGGTCGCGGCAAGCATGGCGTGAGCGTGCGCGCCGGAACGCCGCTGACGAATTCCGACGTCATCGTCGGCAAGGCCGTGTCGCAGGGCTACGGCAACTTTGCCGGTTTCGGCTGGACCACGCTGATCATCCAGCCGGTCGACGAGGCACTGGCGCCGGTACATCGCATGGCCTTCATCTTTCTTGGGTTGCTCGGCTTCATCGCGCTGCTCACCGTCCTGATCGCAACGGGGGTCAGCCGCGAGATCGCCCGTCCCATCGTCGCGCTGACCGGCTTCGTGCGCGGCTATGTCCGCAACAAGGCGGTGCAGACGCCGCCACCCGTGCGCGGCGGCGAGGTCGGCGAACTGACCGACGCCTTCGTGCAGATGGTGCGCGACATCGACCAGTCGCGGCAGAACCTGGTGCGCGCCTCCAAGCTCGCGGTGGTCGGCGAGATGGCGTCGGTGATCGCGCACGAGGTACGCACGCCGCTCGGCATCCTGCGCTCCTCCGCGCAGATGCTGCAGCGCGAATCGGGCATCAGTGCGGAAGGCCGCGAGATGCTCGGCTTCATCGAGGGCGAGACCGAGCGCCTCAACCGCCTCGTCTCGGCCATGCTCGATACCGCGCGTCCGCGCGCCCCCGCGTTCGCGCCCACCGACGTGCACGCCCTGATTGCCAAAAGCGTCGCCCTGCTCGGCGCGCAGACCGAGCGCAAGGGCGTGGTCGTCGTCACCGAACTGCATGCCCGCGAACCCGTCATCGAATGCGACGAGGAACTGCTGACCCAGGTGCTGCTCAATCTGCTGATGAACGGCCTGCAGATTCTCGATCACGGCGGCCACATCGAAATCGCGACGCGCGACGACGGCGACGGGCTCATCGTCGAGATGGCCGACGACGGCCCCGGCATCGATCCGGCCGAGCGCGCGCGCGTGTTCGAGGCCTTCTTCTTCCGGCGCGAGGGCGGCATCGGCCTCGGGCTGGCGATCGTGCAGCAGATCGTGAGCACCCACGGCGGCGAGATCGAGGCGGCGGAAAGCCGGCTGGGCGGGGCGCTGTTCCGCATCCGCCTGCCGCGCGTACAGACAGGAGCATCATGAAGGACAGACAGATACTCGTGGTGGACGACGAACCGAAGATGCGTCGCGTCCTCGAAATCATGCTGCAGAAGATGGGGCACGGCGTGCTCGTCGCCGGCAACGGCGTGGAGGCGCTCGCGCAGTTCCAGGAACACGGGGCCGACCTCGTCATCACCGATCTGCGCATGCCGGAAATGGACGGCATCGCGCTGCTCGCCGCCTTGCGCGCGCAGGGTTCGGACGTGCCGGTGATGGTGATCACCGCGCACGGCACCATCGAGACCGCGGTGGCCGCGATGCGGCACGGCGCCTGCGACTACATCCTGCGCCCCTTCGACATCGACGTCGTCGAGCATGCGGTGACGCGCGTGCTCGACAATGCCGAGGTGGCACGGCAGAACGCCTTCCTGCGGCAGGAGGTCAACCGCGGCTGGGACGCCTTCGTCGGTACCAGCGCGCCGATGCAGGCCGTCTACGAACTGATCCAGCGCGTGGGGCCGAGCCGGGCCTCGGTGCTCATCACCGGCGAAACCGGCACCGGCAAGGAACTCGCCGCGCGCGCGGTGCACAACGCCTCGCCGCGCGCCGACCGGCTGTTCGTGCCGATCAACTGCGCCGCGATCCCGGCCGAGATTCTCGAGAGCGAACTGTTCGGCTACGAGAAGGGCGCCTTCACCGGCGCGCTGAAGGAGCGCATCGGCAAGTTCGAACTCGCCGACGGCGGCACGATCTTCCTCGACGAACTGACCGAGATGCCGCTGCCCCTGCAGGCCAAGCTGCTGCGCGTGCTGCAGGAGAACACGGTCGAACGGCTCGGCGGCAACCGCGTGATCAAGCTCGACCTGCGCGTGATCGCCGCGACCAACCGCGATCCGCTGGAAAGCGTGCGCGCAGGCCTGCTGCGCGAGGACCTCTACTACCGCATCAACGTCGTCTCGCTCGAACTGCCGCCGCTGCGCCGGCGCAGCGGGGACATCGCCGGCCTGGTCGAGCACTTCGTCGCCAAGCATGGCCACGGGCACGCCGCCGCCCGGCTTGCCCCCGGCGTGCTCGAACGCCTGCAGGCCTACGCCTGGCCGGGCAACGTGCGCGAACTGGAAAACATGGTCGAACGCGCGCTGATCCTCGGCGGCGGCGCTACGCTCGAGGCCGCGCATTTCCTGCTCGAGCCGCGGCCGTCGACCGTCCCGCCGGCGGCACCCGCGCAGCAGGCCGAGGACGCGCTGCCCGTGACGTCGCTGAACCAGGCCGTCGAGGCGCTCGAGGCCCGCATGATCGACGCGGCGCTCGCGCGCGCCGAGGGCAACAAGGCGCGCGCCGCCGCGCTGCTCGACATCAGCGAACGCACGCTCTGGTACAAGCTCAAGAAATACCGTCCTGAACAGGGCGGCTGAACGCCGCCCTGCAAAACCTGGCGACGAAGTTTGCGGGGAAGGCACGCCGATTTGCGTGCCGCGCTGCGCGGCGACGGAGCCTGGCCTGAAAATTCAATCACTTGCGCAAGCCCGGGCGCCTGGCATCGCGCTTGCTCATGTCGTCCTGCCGGCTGGCCACGCGCCATGCCGGGTTTCCCTTTTCCTACAGGACGACCCGATGAAATGCCTCTTCGCCATTCCCACCGCACTGTGCCTCCTTGCCTCGCCCGCCTTCGCCGGCGAGTTCTACGGCGTCGGTGAGGTCTCGCATACCAGCAGCAATCTCGACCGCGCGCATTTCGACAGTGCCCTCACGGCGGCCGGCGCGACCGGCCTGTCGAGCAGCGACTCGGGCAGCGGCAACCAGTGGCGGCTGCAGGGCGGCTACCGCTTCAATCCGAATTTCTCGCTGGAGGCGGGCTACATCGATTTCGGCAAGGCCAAGTACACGGCCAGCTATACGGGCGGCAGCGCCCAGGGTTCGCTGAAGGCGGGTGGGGTCGACCTGGCCGCGCTGTTTGCCCTGCCGGTGAGCGACAGCCTGTCCGTGTTCGGCAAGGCCGGCCTGGTCGCGGCAAAAGTCGATTCCAGCCTGGCGGCCGGCGCGCCTGCGGCGCTGGCGAGCGGCGACGCCACGACGCATGTCGTGCGGCCGCTCGTCGGCGTGGGCGCGCTCTACAAGCTGAGCGAGCACGTCGACCTGCGTGCCGACTACGACCACGTCAGCAAGCTCGGCAAGTCGGACAAGACCGGGACGATGGATGCGAACGTGGTGTCGGTGGGCCTCGCCTACAACTTCTGAACCGCACCTGCTTCAGCGCGCCATCCGCGACGGTGCGCTGAATCTGGCGTAGTAGATCGCGGCCAGGAAGAACACCACCGACAGCGCGATCTCACCCCACGCCAGCGCCTGCGACAGGCCGCGCTCGCTCCAGGCGCGCATCACGCCTTCGCTGAAATAGGCGAGGATCAGCATCGGCGCCCATTGATACGTATAGCGCCGGCCCTTGAGGATGCCCATCAGCGGCGCCAGCAGCGGCAGCGTCTTCAGCACCAGCAGCGAGCCGCCGGGACGCAGCGGCGCCAGCCACAGCTCCCACGCGAGGCAGAGGAAGACCAGCGCGACGAGACTCGCGCTGGCGAGGTTCTGCAGCAAGCCCAGGCGCGACGCGGCGTTCATGCCGCCAGCTTCAGGGCGGTTTCGGCGAGCCGCCTGCCGAGCGCGAGGCACAGCGTGCGCTCGGCGTCGGTGAGCGGCCGGTCGTCGTTCGGCCCCGCCCAGTGGCTGGCGCCGTAGGGCGTGCCGCCGCTGGCGGTGTGATTCACCTCGGGCAGGGTGTAGGGCAGGCCGAGGAGCAGCATGCCGTGGTGCAGCAGCGGCGTCATCATCGACGTGAGCGTGGTTTCCTGGCCGCCGTGCAGGCTGGCGGTGGACGTGAACACCGCGGCCGGCTTGCCGACCAGCGCGCCCTGCGCCCACAGCGCACCGGTGGTGTCGAGGAAATGCTTGAGCGGCGCCGCCATGTTGCCGAAGCGGGTGGGCGAGCCGAGGGCCAGCCCGGCGCACTGCTCGAGGTCGGCGAGTTCGACGTAGGGCGCGCCGTCGTCGGGCACCGGCGGCTCGGCGACCTGGGTGCGCGCCGCCACCGGCGGCACGCTGCGCAGGCGCGCACTGGCGCCGGGCACCTGGTTGACGCCGCGCGCGACGAGTTGGGCCATGCTGCGCACGCTGCCGTGCGCGCTGTAGTACAGAACGAGAATATCCATCATGCGGGGTTCGCCCTTCAGGCGAAAACGGTGAAATCGATGAGGTCGAAGCTCGGCGTGTGCTCGAGACGGCGGCCGAAGCTCAGGGTGTACTGACGCAGACTATGCCAGATTTCGGCGTCCATGCCGGCCGTGTAGAGATAGCGCGGCAGCAGCAGGCGGTCGGGCTGCTTCAGCGCCGTGAGACCGGGTACGAACAGCGCGGGCTCTGCCGTCTTGCGATGGCCGCGCAGCGGACGCACCCGGACCGGCTGCATGTGCGGCGCCAGACGCTCGATGCCGAGTTCGACGCGGCCGCCGTCGTGCATGACGATCCAGCGGATCACCGCGAGCGACCACGGCGTGGGCGCGCCGCCCTCGCGCAGGGCCAGCGCGTCGCCGACCTTGAGGTTGAGCGGCGCGGCCGGCGTGGCGGACAGGGCGAAGCCCGCGGCGCTGTCGTTGCGGATCGTCCAGACGCTGGGCTGCACCGTCACGCTGGATGCGCCGCCGAGCCCGACGTCGTCGATCGGCATTGCGTCGTCGGCCGCGGCCGGGAGGTCGTCGCCGGCCGGCGCCAGCAGGCGGTGAATCGCGCACACGCCGGCCACGACCTCCACCGTGCCCGCCGCACCCGTCCGGCGCGCGAACACCCGTTGCACGCTGTTGCGCCAGCGCTTCGACAGCCGCTTGGCCGTCAGCAGCGAGAGCTCGCCTTCCATCGTGTCCGGCAGGCCGAGCTTGCGCGGCGTGTCGCCGGTGCGCAGGCGCAGCGCGGTGTCGTGCAGTTGCCGGCACAGGGCGTCGGTGTCGAGCCACAGGCCGCCTTCGCCGGGTTCGCCGCCCGGCCCCTGGTCGCCGCCGGGATCGATCGCGAAGCCGGCCTCGCCCGGCGGTTCCGGGCGCAGGGCGGCGAGGCCGGCGTAGGCGCGCAGATAGGCGCGCGTATGCTGCAGCTCGCCGCGGCTCATGCGCGGCGGGTCGGCCAGCGCCAGCAGCAGGGCCATGCGGTAGACCAGGCCGGCGGGCAGGGCGTCGCCCAGCGCGGTGTCGGCCAGGTTGCCGTTGGCGGCCAGCGCGTACACGCGGTGCATGTCCTGCCACATGCCGGGCGGCAGCGGGCTGGAGGTGAGGTAGTACGCGACCTGCAGGTCGTGCAGGGCGGCGAGCAGGCGGGCGACGCTCTCGCCGAGCTGGCGGACGGAGCGGCGCGTCGTCGTCTGGCGGGCATCGACGCGCAGCAGGTGCTTGTGCGCGTACACGTTCTCCAGCGCCAGTTCGCGCAGCAGGGCCGCGTGCTGGCGCGGCTGCGCGTGCGGCGGCACGCCGGTCTCGCCGAGCAGGGTTTCCACCCCGGCGCGCGTGCGCGCCACCGCAGGCCGGATCAGCGCCAGCAGCGCGTCGCGCGTGGCGTCGTCGAGCGCGCTGCGGTTCATCGCGTGCAGCGCCGCGCGCAGCTGCTGGGCCGCATCGGCCGGGCTGGCGTAGGGCAGGCGCGCCAGCCAGGCCGACAGCGCCCGCGGCCGCGACTCGAATGCGTGGCTCAGGCTGGGGTCGACGGCCGGGACGCTGAGATCGGGCATGCGGACGGCGGCTTCAGTCGAAGACGACGGTCTTGTTCGCGTACACCAGCACGCGGTTGTCCAGGTGCCACTTCACCGCGCGCGACAGCACCACCTTCTCCAGGTCGGCGCCCTTGGTGACGAGATCCTCCAGGCTGTCGCGGTGCGAGATGCGCGCCACGTCCTGCTCGATGATGGGACCGTCGTCCAGCGTCTCGGTCACGTAGTGGCCGGTCGCGCCGATCAGCTTCACCCCGCGCTCGAAGGCGCGGTGATAGGGCTTGGCGCCGTGGAAGGCCGGCAGGAAGGAATGGTGGATGTTGATGATGCGGTTGGGGTAATGGCGGATGAAGTCGGGCGACAGCACCTGCATGTAGCGCGCCAGCACGATGAAGTCGATCTTCTGGTCGCGCAGGATCGCCATCTGCATCCGCTCGGCTTCGAGTTTGTTGTCCTTGGTCACCGCGATGTATTGGTAGGGCACGCGGTAGGCCTCGGCGAGCCAGCGCGTGTCCTCGTGGTTGCTGACGATGATGGGCAGCTCGCAATGCAGCTCGCCGCTCTGGTAGCGGTACAGCAGGTCGGCCAGGCAGTGGTCGAACTTGGACACGAACACCGCCATGCGCGGCTTGCGGCTCGACTCGGCGAGCCGCCAGGTCATCCCGAAACGGGCGGCGATGGGCTGGAACGCGGCCGCGAAATCCGCGAGTTCGAGATTGAAGCCGGCGAGATCCCATTCCACCCGCATCAGGAAGAGCTTCAGCTCGGCATCCTGATGCTGGTCGGCGTGCAGGATGTTGGCATTGTGCAACAGCAGGAAATCGGCGATGGCCGCGACCAGTCCCTTCTGGTCGGGGCAGGAAATCAGCAGGACGGCGGTGTGACGCATGGTCGGGTGTCGTTGAAATTATTGTTGGGCACTTTGTACCATCATAACCAAAATTCCCCTGTAAATCGTATGGATTGCCCTCGGCGGACGTGCGGCCCGGGCACGCATCGGGTTAAAATCCTTTTTGTTTATTAGTTAGTCTTAATAAACTTAAATTATCAGCCGGCCGCCGTTTGCAGCGCCGGCAGAACAGGGACCTTCCGTATGCCGACCATTACCCAATCCTTCGCCGTGAACCTCACGCTGGGCGTGTTGCTGGTGTTTTCCATCGTGACCTGGATGCTCATCCTCTCGCGCGTGTGGCAGAACCTGCGCAACAACAAGCGCGACACCGCCTTCAAGCAGGCCTTCTGGGCCGCCAAGGACCTGCGCGCCGGCGAGAAGGTCGCGCGCGCCCAGGGCGGCGACCTCGCCGCGCTCACCGTCGCCGGCTTCGAAGCCATCTCCGAAGACAAGGAAGCGGCGCTCTCCCTCGACAGCCTGGGCGACCGCAAGGACATCCTCGAACGCACCCTGAAGAGCCAGCTGCAGCAGATCCAGCATCGCCGCGAATACGGCCTGATGGCGCTCGCCAGCATCGGCAGCACCGCGCCCTTCGTCGGCCTGTTCGGCACCGTGTGGGGCATCATGCACGCGCTGCAGAACATCAGCCTGTCCAACTCGGCCAGCCTCAACGTCGTCGCCGGCCCGGTGGGCGAGGCGCTGTCCGCCACCGCCCTCGGCATCGCCACCGCGATCCCCGCCGTGCTGGCCTACAACTACGGCGTGCGCCGCGTGCGCACCAGCGTCGCCAGCCTCGACCAGTTCGCCACCGATTTCCTGCACCTCGTCATGAAGACGCCCTACCACGCCGAGAAGAAGGGCGAGGCGAAGAAGGAAGAGGGCAAGTAATCATGGCCCTGCTGCGCCCCAACGACTATGCGCCGATGAGCGAGATCAACGTCACGCCGATGGTCGACGTGATGCTGGTGCTGCTCGTCATCTTCATGGTGACCGCGCCCTTCCTGCTGCAGGCGGTGCCGGTCAACCTGCCCAAGACCGCGCCGGTGGCCAAGCTGGTGCCGGTGAAGAAGGTCGAGCTCATCATCGACGCCGACGGCAACGTCTACGTCGACCAGGACCAGGTCGCCGGCGACAGCCTCGAGACCCGCCTGGCCGACCGCCTGAAAGCCGACCCCGAACTCGCCGTCCAGCTCAAGGCCGACTACCGCGTCGCCTACGGCCGCATTGCCGAAGTGATGGCCGCGGTCAATCGCGCCGGCATCGTGCGCATGAGCTTCGTGACCGCCTCCACCCAGCCCGATGCCCAACGCTGACCGGTTCAAGTGGCTGCGGCGCGACGGTGCGCCGCTGGTCCTCTCGCTCGTCCTGCATCTGGTCGCGCTGATCCTCATCGCGCCCTGGCTGGTGATGCGCAGCATCCCGGCGCCGCAGGTCGAAGTCGAGGTCATGCTCGAGCCCGACAGGCCGGAACCGCCGCGCAGCCGTCCCGACCGCGCCGTGCGCCTGGCGGCCAAGCCGCGCCAGGCGCACCCCGCCGCGCATCCGCGGCCGCAGCCGGTGAAGCCGCCGCTGCCGGTGGCGCAGCCGAAGGAATTGCCCAAGCCCGCTCCCACGCCCGCCGCCCAGCCCGGCCAGGGCATGTCGGGCCGCGCCGCGCTCGCCGCACGCGAAGCCGCCGGCCTGTCCGCCCCGCGCGCCGTCGCGGCGCCGCGCACGATCGAACCGAAGAGTGCCGGCGACAGCGCGCTGCAGACCGGCAGCGCCGCCGCCAGCCCGACCGTGCCGCGCGCGCCCAGCCTCGGCAGCACGCCGCAGCCCGCCTCGCGGGCCATGGCGCTGGCGGCGCGTCCGGGCGAATCGCGCAGCGACGGGCCCGTCACGCTGGAAGGCCCGGCCTCGCTCGCGCAGTCGGCGCAACCCGAATTCCGCCAGGCCGCGCGCCAGGGCGGCCAGATCAACATGCGCGGCGGCAGCCGCGCCCTCGACGACGGCCTGGCCCGCCAGCAGGGCAGTCCCGAGCAGACCGCCCTGGTGGCCGCCCGCGCGGTGCCGCAGGCCACCCTCGGCAGCGGCGCCAGCCGCGGCGGCCAGCCGCCTGCCCTGGCCGCGCCGCCGGTTGCCGCCGGCGCCGGCCAGGGCCGGGTCGCGGCCGCCGAAAGCAGCCGCCCCGGCGTCGCCCAGCTGGCCGCCTCGGGCGCCGGCCAGGCGCAGACCGGCAGCGCGCGCGCGCCGTCCGCCAGCGGCCAGGGCAGCGGCAGCGCCGCGTCCGGCAGCAGCCGCAGCGCCGGTCCGGCCGAACGCGGCAACGGCTGGATGCAGGCCGGCGCGCCCGAATCCACCACCGGCAGCGGCGCCGGCATCGCCGGCGGCGGCAGCGGCGCCAGCGTGTCCGGCGAGGGCCGTGCGCAACAGCTCGCCGGCAGCGGCGGCGGCGCGCGCGAAGGCGCCACCCCGCTGATGAGCGCGAGCGGCGAAGGCCGCACCACCCGTCTCGGCAACGACAACGGCGAAGGCCAGCTGAGCGGTCGCGCCGACACCGCGGCCGCCACCCAGCCGGCGCGCGAGGCCCACGTGGCGGCGCTGCAGAACCAGCTCGCCGCCGGCGAGGCGCGGGTGATCGAGGAACGTTTCAGCGCGCCCGCGCTCAAGGTGAATTCGCCGCGTTCGATCTGCGAGCTGCCGCTGATGTTCGCCGGCTTCGACCGCAAGCCCATCCCCAAGGGCCTCGACTCGATCAACGCCACCGCCGCCAGCCTGCCCGACGAGACGCCGCCGCGCCACCGCCCCGACAACCAGCTGCCGCGCTATCCCCTGCAGGCGCTCGCCTCGCGCGCCGAAGGCCGCGTGGTGGTGCGCGCCGAGATCCAGCCCGACGGCGGGGTCGGCCAGACCTGGATCAAGCAGACCAGCGGCGCGCAGGCGCTCGACCAGGCGGCGCTGGAAACCGTGCGGTCGTGGCGCTTCTATCCGGCCCAGCGGCACGGCATGGCGGTGGCGATGTGGCTCGACGTCCCGATTGAATACAAGTTGCCCTGAGGAGTGCACCGATGAACCGACTGATCCTGGCTCTTGCCTGTGCGGGTTTTCTCCAGTTCGCCCACGCCGACGACGTGCGGCCGGACTGGATGCGCTACTACCAGATGGCCGCCGAGCGCGGCGATCCCGAGGCGCAGATGAAGATGGGCTGGGCCTATGAAAAGGGCGACGGCGTCGCCAAGGACGAGAAGCAGGCGGTCGAGTGGTATCGCCGCGCCGCCCTGCAGAACGAGCCCACCGCGCAGTACAACCTGGCGCTGCTGCTGATCGAGGGCCGCGGTGTCGCGGCCAAGGACCCCGCCACCGGCATCGACTTCCTCACCCGCGCCGCGGCGCAGAACCTCACCGCCGCGCAGAGCTACCTCGCCGCCGTCTACGAGCGCGGCGAACTCGTCGCCAGGAACGACGCCGAGGCCGCCAAGTGGCTGACCCGCGCCGCCAACAACGGCGACGCCGCCGCGATGAACAACCTCGCGCTGAAGTATGCCAAGGGCGAAGGCGTCGCGCGCGACCCCGCGCAGGCGAAGAAACTCCTCACCGCCGCCGCGCAGCAGGGCAACGCGCTTGCCCAGGCCAACCTCGGCACCCTCTACCGCGAAGGCCTCGACGGCACCGCGGTCGATTACGCCGAGGCGCTGAACTGGTTCACCCGCGCCGCCGAACAGGGCAACGCCGCCGCCCAGGCCAAGCTCGGCTGGATGTTCCTGAAAGGGCAGGGCGTCGCCGCCAACCCGGCCGAAGCCACCAAATGGTTCGTGCAGGCCGCGCAGCAGGGCGACCTCGATTCGCAGACCCAGCTCGGCTGGATGGCCGAACAGGGCCAGGGCGTGCCGAAGAACGAGGCGCTCGCCGCGCAGGCCTACCGCCAGGCCGCCGAGAAGGGCCACGTCATCGCCGCCAACAACCTCGGCACGCTCTACCGCGACGGCCGCGGCGTGCCCACCGACATGAAGGAAGCCGTGCGCTGGTACCGCGTGGCCGCCGAGGCCGGCGACGCCATGGGCCAGTACAACCTCGCCAGCCTGCTCGAAAGCGCGCCCGCCACCTTCGACGAGGCGCTCGGCTGGTACCGCCGCGCCGCCGAACAGAACCTCGCCGCCGCGCAGAGCCGCCTCGGCTGGCTGCAGCTGGAAAAGGGCCAGGACGCCGACGCCGTGCAGTGGCTGACCAAGGCCGCCAGCCAGAACGACGCGCAGGCGCAGAACAACCTCGGCGTGCTGTACGAAAGCGGCCGCGCGGTGGCCAAGAACCCCGTCATCGCCGCGCAGTGGTACCGCCGCGCCGCCGAAGCCGGCGACGCCGCCGCGCAGAACAACCTCGGCGCCCTGCTGCGCGACGGCCACGGCGTGCCGCAGGACCTCGCCCAGGCCGCCGACTGGTTCAAGCGCGCCGCCGACCAGGGCTACGCCAAGGCCATGCTCAACCTCGGCGCCCTGATGGAGCAGCAGGCCAAGGCCGCCCCCGCGTCCGTCATCCCCGCCGCCGCGCCCAAACCCGCCGCCCCGGCGCAGTCCATCGGCGCCACCGTCCCCCTCGCCGAACCCGGCGCGCCGGTCGCGCGGCCGTTGCAGTGAGGGTGAGCGGTGAGGCGGTGAGGCGGTGAGGCGGTGAGGCGGTGAGGCGGTGAGGCGGTGAGGGGATAGCGGTCTTCGCCTAGCCTTCTGCCACTCCCCACTCCCCACTCCCCACTCCCCGCTCCCCACTCCCCGCTCCCCACTCCCCGCTCCCCGCTCCCCGCTCCCCGCTCCCCGCTCCCCGCTCCCCGCTCCCCGCCTCACCGCCTCACCGCCCCACCGCCCCACCCATTGCGCAAAATTTCGGCA
>WBZX01001229.1_pt1 | contig 19744 bp, 10 predicted proteins | sample 5204211 | NCBI WGS metagenome assembly WBZX01 (sample SAMN12344362, study PRJNA552823) | activated sludge metagenome | biome: Activated sludge suspended growth; feature: Nitrification reactor; material: Wastewater; isolation source: activated sludge from nitrification reactor of wastewater... | reverse complement strand
CCGTCTTCATCCGCGCCGACGCCCTCGCCGAACGCCTCGCCGAGCTCGCCCGCAGCCGCCCCGAACTGCGCGGCGCCGACGGCAGCCTCGACCTCGCCGCCCTCACCTCGCGCGACGCCGCCAACCGCGGCACCGGCGAATGGATCTGGCGCAAGGTCACCGCCCTCGCACTGGGCACGACACCTTTCGCCGGCGAGGCGCGGGACAAATTCGCCGAACTCACCGGCAGCACCGTCGACGACATCGACGTTGCCGCCACCTCGGCGGCCGGCGCCCGCGCCATCGTGTGGGCCATCGAAGAGCGCCGCCCCACCCCGCCGGGCCTCTACCCATGGCGCGGCGGCGCCCTCGACAAGCACGCCCGCCTCGCCGACGACGACGCGGCCCTCAAGCAGCTCGCCGACAAGCCCGGCCTGATCTTCATCCACGGCACCGGCTCGCACACCCTCGGTGCCTTCGGCGAACTGCCCGCCAGCCGCAGCTGGACGCAGCTGGTCGACCACTTCGAAGGCCGCCTGTTCGGCTTCGAGCACCACAGCTTCTCCGAGAGCCCCATCGACAACGCGCTGGCCCTCGCCCGCGTGCTGCCGAAAGGCGCGCGGATCGCCCTCGTCACCCACTCGCGCGGCGGCCTGGTCGGCGACCTGCTGTGCCTCGACGCCGCCGACGACGCCACGCTGACGCCGCTGATCGCGGCCTACCGCCCGCGCCCGCAGGAGCGCCTCAACAACGCCCCCGATCCGCACACCCAGGCCGAACTCGACCGCTTCGCCGACCAGGAGCAGGCCAAGCTCGCCGAGCTCGTCCAGCTGCTGCGCCGCAAGGCCCTGCGTATCGAGCGCTACGTGCGCGTCGCCTGCCCGGCGCGAGGCACGGCGCTGCTCAGCGACAACCTCGACATCTTCCTGTCCGGCCTGCTCGCGCTGGTGCGCCGCGTCGGCAGCTGGGCCGCCGCCGGCATGGCGGCAGCCAACTCCGGCCCGCGCGCCGCCGCCGACGCCAGGCTGGCCACCGACAAGGGTCTGGCGGTGCTGACCCGCATCGTCCTCGAGATCGCCGCCCGCCGCCTGCAGCCCCAGCTCCTGCCCGGCATCGAAGCCATGCTGCCCGACGCCCCGCTGGGCATGCTGCTCGCGTCGGCGCCCAGCCGTCCGGGGCTGGCGATGGCGCTGATCGCCGGCGACGTCGAGGGCGGCGGCCTGGTCAAACGCCTCGGCGCACTGTTCACCGACTGGATGTTCTTCGACCGCGCCGACAACGACCTCGTCGTCGACACCGCCTCGATGTACGGCGGCCTGGCCGACAAGGCCCGCGCCCGGGCGATCTTCGTCCAGGGCGAAAACGTCAACCACTTCCGCTACTTCCGCGACGACACCACCACCGCCGACGGCCGTCCGCTGCCCGCCGCGGTGCACCGCTGGCTCAGCGAGGCCGAACCGGCCACACTCGCCGAATGGGCCACGCCGGCCCTGCCCGAACTCGACCCGCCGCCCCAAGCCACCCAATCCACCGCCAGCCGCGGCGCCGGGCAGGCGCCCGCGGCGGTGCTGGTCTACCTCCCCGGCATCATGGGCAGCCACCTTGCCGCCGACGGCGAGCGCATCTGGCTCGACCCGCTCGGCCTCGCCCGCGGCCGCCTCGCCCGCATCGCGATGGACACCGACGCCAGGGTCGTCGCGCCCGACGACTTGGTCGAGCTGGCCTACGGCAAACTCGCCCGCCACCTCGAGGCCAGCCACAAGCTCGTGCGCTTCGCCTACGACTGGCGCCAGCCCATCGCCAGCCTCGGCACCCTGCTTGCCGCGCGGCTGCGTCAGGCCCTCGCCGACGACCCCGACACGCCGCTGCGCATCCTCGCGCACAGCATGGGCGGGCTCGTGGTGCGCGCCGCCTTCAGCGCCGACAAAACCCTGTGGGACGCCATCGTCGCCCGCGACGGCAGCCGTCTGGTGATGCTCGGCACCCCCAACCACGGCTCCCACCTGTTCGTCGAAACCCTGCTCGGCCAGTCCGACACCATCCGCACCCTGGCCCGGCTCGATCTGCGCCACGACATGCAGGCGATCCTCGACATCGTCGCCGGCTTCCCGGGCGCCGTGCACCTGCTGCCGGCCCCCGACTTCCCCGACACCGGCAACACCGCCGTCCGCGACTACTACGCCCCGGCCACCTGGGAGGCGCTGGCCGCCGTCAACAACGACGCGTGGTTCGGTCGCCAGCTGTGCGGCAAACCCCGCGACGCGCTGCTGCAGGAAGCCGCCGCCTTCTGGGCCTCGATCGCCGACACGGCCTGGGTGCGCCAGGCGCCGGAACGCATCGCCTACGTCTTCGGCCAGAGCGACAACACGCCCTGCGGCCTCATCGACCAGCCCGGCGCCGACGGCCGGCCCGTCGGTCTCGCGCTGCGCGGCACCCCCGAAGGCGACGGCTCGGTGACCTGGGCCTCCGGCCACCTGCCCGACCTGCCGCCCGACCGCAAATGGCTGATGCCGGTCGACCACATGGGGCTCACCAGCACCGAAAAATATTTCGACGACATCCTCGCCCTGCTGACCCGCGGCAGCCCGCGCAAGCTGTCGGCGCTGCCGGTCAGCCGCGGCGACGGCGCCGCCACCGTGCGCACCTACCGCGCCGGACCGCCGGCCGGCTACCCCTCCGCCCCCGAAGCCACCGCCCGCCTGCTCGGCGGCCGCCTGCGCCGCAGCCCGGCGCAAGGCCGCAAGCGCACGCTGCAGGTTGCAGTCACCGCGATGGACCTGCGCTTCGTGCAGATTCCCATCCTGTGCGGCCACTACCGCGGCGACCCGATCGCCGCCGCCGAAGGCGTCATCGACCGCCATCTGGTCGACGGCGCCCTCAGCCAGCGCCAGCGGCTGGGCATCCACTCCGGCGAGTTCGGCAACGCGACCATCGTGCTGATGCCGCGCACCCCCGTAGAACGCCTGCGCCACAGCGGACGCGGCGCGGTGGTGGTCGGCCTCGGCGAAATGGGCAAGCTGTCCACCGACGGCGTCACCGAAGCCGTGCGCAGCGGCGTGCTGCGCTACCTGCTGCACGCCGCCGACCGCTACGGCGAGGAACTGGCCGCCACCCCGGCACCCGCCGCCGACGCCGATCCGGAGCTGCGCCTCAAGCTCGCCAGCCTGCTGATCGGCTCGAACTCCGGCATGCAGCTCGACGTCGCCGCCGCCGTCAAGGCGGTGGTGCTCGGCGTGCTGCTGGCCAACCGCGATTTCCGCGACGGCAGCGCCGCCGGCGGCGCCGTGCCGTCCAACCCGCGCCAGGCCCGCGTCGCCGAACTGCAGATCGTCGAGGTCTTCCGCGACACCGCGATCTCGGCGGCCTACGCCGTCAGCCAGCTCGGCACCACGCTGAAAAGCGAACTCCAGCACCTCGACCAGCAGCTTGACAGCGCCGACGAACTCGCCTTCGGCGAAGGCGTGCGCCAGCGCCTCAGCGTCTCGCCGTTCACCGACTACTGGCCGCGCCTGGTGATCTGCGACGCCGACCGCGACGACAGCCACTGCAGCGCCGACTGCTACACCCCGCGCTTCCAGTCGCCGATCCCGCCGCAAAGCCTGCGCCAGATCCTGCGCGTCTACGGTTGTGGCGACAAACTCGCCGACGGCCACCTGCCGCTTCTCACCGGCCTCGACGAAGCCCCCTCACTGCGCTACGCCAACCACCTCAGGTTCGTCTACATGAGCGACAAGGCGCGCGCCGAAAGCGTCGTCCAGCTGCGCCAGCCCGGCCTGGTCGAAAAACTCTGCGACAGCAGCTTCAACGGCCCCGGACCGACGCTCTATTCGCCCGAGGCGGGGTTCGGCAACACCCTCTTCCAGCTGCTCGTGCCGCTCGACTTCAAGGCCGCCGCCCGCCAGGCCAGCAACCTGATCCTGATGGTCGACGACGCCACCGCCAACCTGCCGTGGGAAATGCTCGAAGTGGACGGCCAGCCGATGGTCCGCCACACCCGCGTCGTGCGCCAGTTCATCACCCCGCGCTTCCGGCGCCAGATCGCGCGCACCGACGCCCTGACCGCCTGCGTGATCGCCAACCCGGCCACCGACGGCTACCACGCCCAGTTCGGCGGCCCCGACTGGAAACCCGCGGCCGGCGCCGACGGCCAGCCGAAGCCCGACTGCCTGGCCGACCTGCCGGCCGCCGCCGCCGAAGGCGATGCCGTCAACCAGCTGCTCACCGAAGCGGGTTACGCGGTCACCGCGGTGCCGCCCGAATCCGTCGCCGCCGACGTCTTCACGCGCCTGTTCGCGCGCCCCTACCGCATCCTGATGATCTCCGCGCACGGCATCCACGCCCGCCGCGCCGCCGACGGCAGCTACCGCAGCGGCGTGGTGCTGTCCGACGGCCTGCTGCTGTCGGCCAGCGAGATCGGCCTGATGGAGACCGTCCCCGACCTCGTCTTCCTGAGCTGCTGCCACCTCGGCAAGATCGGCCCCGAGGCCGGCGCCGGCAGCCACCGCCTGGCCTACAGCCTGTCGCGCGAACTGATCGACATGGGCGTGCGCTGCGTCGTCGCCGCCGGCTGGGAGGTGGACGACAGCGCGGCGCGGACCTTCACCGAAACCTTCTTCGACCAGATGACGCGCCACAACGCCGCCTTCGGCGAGGCCGTCACCGTCGCCCGCGGCGCCACCTTCGACGCCCACCCCGGCTGCAACACCTGGGGCGCCTACCAGGCCTACGGCGACCCGTCCTTCCAGCTCAAGCTGCAGCGCGGGCCGGCCCCCGACGACCAGCCGCTGCGCGCGCCCGACGAACTCGTCGACTGGCTCGAGCAGCGCCGCCTCGACAGCCGCCTGGCGAGCGCCGGCCGGCAGCGCCGGGCAACGGCGCGCGAGGCCGACTTCAAGACCGTCGCGCAGCGCGTCCGCAACCGGCTCAAGCACGTGCCCGAAAGCTGGACCGGCCTGCCCGAAGTCCAGCAGGCCCTCGGCCGGCTGTACGGCGAATATGGCCGCGAAGGCTTCGCCCTCGCCCGTGACGCCCTGCTGCAGGCCATCGGTCAGGATTCGACGCGCGGCAACGTGCCGATCGCCGCCATCGAACAGCTCGCCAACATCGAAGCCCGTCAGGCCCAGCGCCTCAGCGAAGCCGGGCCGGCGCGCGACCTGAAGGAAGCCCGCCGCCTTGCCGACGACGCCATCGCCCGCCTGCGGGCCCTGTTCGCGCTGTCGGCCGCCAGCCCGCAGACGCGGCCCGCAGCCGGCGCCGGCGCCACCGTCAACCCGGAGCGGCTGGCGATCCTGGCCAGCGCCTTCAAGCGCAAGGCCATCGTCCTGGCCCGCGCCGGCAAGCCCTGGAAAGACGTCGCAGCGCCGCTCGCCGACGCCCGCGAGGCCTACGCCAGCAGCGCCGGCGGGCCCGACGCGACGCCCGCCAGCAACCCTTACGGCCAGCTCAACCGCCTGCAGCTCGATGCGCTGCTCGGCGGCGCCGGCGACCCGCCGGCCGCGCAGCTCGACGGCTGCCAGGCCGCCGCCCGTGAGCGCTTCGCGCACAGCTTCGGGTTCTTCGACGCGGTGATGGCGGCCGACGCCGAACTGACGCGCTGGCTACACACCGCCGCACTCGCCGACGGCGCCGCCGCCCAGCTCGAGCGGTGCTACCGCGACGCCATCGCCGGCCTCACCTACACCGACCGCGAGCTCGATTCGGTTACCGCGCAGCTGATCATCCTCGCCGATCTGCTCGACTGCCGCGCCGCCGCCCCCGACAGCGGCGACGCCGCGGAACAGGACCGCAACCGCGCCGCCGTGCTGCGCGACGTCGCCGCCCGGCTGTCGCGGCCGCCAAACGCACGTGCCGCAGCCACGCCCAAGGATGGTGCAACGCCACACGAAATATCCGGCTGACGCACCGCCTTAGCCCACCCATCCCCCATCGTGGTGCAAACATAGCGGCGGGACGGGCAAAAACCGCCTCTGGATGCATGGCACGCGGCTTGCTTGATGCCATGCAGCAAAGGAGTTGTCATGGCCGAAACGAAATCCACCTGTTGTTACTGCGGCGTTGGCTGCGGCGTCATCATCGAACACGAGGCCGGCCGCATCACCGGCGTCCGCGGCGACCCGGAACACCCCGCCAACTTCGGCCGACTGTGCACCAAGGGCGCCACCCTGCACCTTTCCGCCGCGCCCGAAACCCTGGCCGCGCGTGCGCTTTACCCCGAACTGCGGAGCAGCCGCGACGACGCCCGCCAACGCGTGAGCTGGGACACCGCCCTCGATACCGCCGCCGACCGTTTCGCCGCCATCATCGCCGAACACGGCCCCGACGCCGTCGCCGTCTACGGCGCCGGCCAGCTGCTCACCGAGGACTACTACGTCTTCAACAAGCTGATGAAGGGTCTCATCGGCACCAACAACCTCGACACCAACTCGCGGCTGTGCATGTCCAGCGCCGTCGCCGGCTACAAGCTGAGCCTGGGCATGGATGCCCCGCCGTGCAGCTACGAGGACATCGCCCATGCCGGGGCGCTGTTCATCACCGGCAGCAACACCGCCTTCGCCCACCCGATCGCCTTCCGCCGCGTCGAGGACGCCCGCAAGGCCAATCCGGACATGCAGCTGGTCGTCATCGACCCCCGCCGCACCGACACCGCCGAAGCCGCCGATCTCCATCTGGCGCTGCTGCCGGGCACCGACATCGCCCTCTACAACGCGATGCTCCACGTGATGCTGTGGGAAGGCTGGATCAACCGCGACTACGTCGACGCCCACACCGAGGGCTTCGACGCCCTGAAGAAGATCGTCCGCGAGTATTCGCCGGTGATGGCCGCGTCGATCTGCGGGCTCGACAAGAAAGTCATCGAGCAGGCGGCGCAGATCTTCGCCACCTCGAAGGCGACGATGTCGATGTACTGCCAGGGGCTCAACCAGTTCTCCTTCGGCACCCACAACAACTCGGCGCTGATCAACCTGCACCTCGCCACCGGCCAGATCGGCCGACCCGGCGCCGGCCCGTTCTCGCTGACCGGCCAGCCCAACGCGATGGGCGGCCGCGAGGTCGGCGGCCTCTCCAACCTGTTGTCGGCCCACCGCGACATGGCCAAGCCCGCCGACCGCGCCGAAGTCGCCGCGCTGTGGGGCGTCGCCGACGTACCGGCAACGCCCGGCAAGAGCGCGGTCGAACTCTTCCAGGCGCTCAAGTCGGGCGAGGTCAAGGCGGTGTGGATCGCCTGCACCAATCCGGCCCAGTCCATGCCGGATCAGGCGCTGATCCACGACGCGCTCAAGTCGGCCGAATTCGTCGTCGTGCAGGAAGCCTTCGGCCACACCGAAACCTGCGCCTACGCCGACCTCCTGCTGCCCGCCACCACCTGGGGCGAGAAGGACGGCACCGTCACCAACTCCGAGCGCGCCATCAGCCGCGTTCGGCCCGCCGTGTCCGCGCCGGGTGAAGCCCGCCACGATTGGGCGATCGTGGTGGACTTCGCCCGGCGTCTGGGCACCCGCCTCGGCAAGGGCGAACTCGCCGCACGGATGTTCCCCTACGCCAAACCCGAAGACATCTGGAACGAACACCGGGAATCGACGCGCGGTCGCGACCTCGACATCACCGGCCTCAGCTACGCCCGGCTCGAAACCGCCGGCCCGCAGCAGTGGCCGTTCCCGGCCGGCGCCGAGCGCGGCAAGGTCCGCCTCTACGAGGACGGCGTCTTCCCGACGCCGTCTGGCCGTGCCCGCTTCGTCGCCACCGAGCATCGCATCACCGCCGAAACCCCGTCCGCCCGCTACCCGCTGCACCTCAACAGCGGCCGCCTGCGCGACCAGTGGCACGGCATGAGCCGCACCGGCCTCGTCGCCCGCCTCTACAGCCACGAAGCCGAGCCGATGCTGCACATGCACAAGGACGACATGGAGCGGCGCAATCTCGCCAGCGGCGATCTGGTCAAGGTCAAGAGCAAGCGCGGGGACGTGGTGTTGAAGGTGCTGCAGTCCGCCACGCTGCGCCCCGGGCAATGCTTCGTGCCGATGCACTGGGGCGCCAACACGATGGGCGGTCAGGGCGTCAACGTCCTGATGCCGGCCGATTTCGACCCCTACTCGAAACAGCCCGAACTGAAGCACGCCGCCGTGCAGGTCGAAAAATACAGCGCCGGCCGGACCCTGGTGGCCATGCGTCGCAGCGAAGTCGACGCCGACGGCACACTGCAGCCCAATCCGCTCGAAGTCATGGATCGCCTGCGCCGGTGGCTGCCCCACTTCCCCTACGCCAGCCTGACCCTCGCCGGTCGCGGCAGCCCGGTCGTCGTGCTGAAGGCCCGCGGCGAGGAACTGGCGCCGGCCTTGCTCGAAGCCCTCGACCGCGAACTCTCCCTCGACAACCCGACGCGGGTGCTGTCCTACCAGGACAGCCGCAAAGACGTGGCCAAGCGGGCGCTGGTCGAAGGCGACTCCCTCGCCGCGGTCCGCCTCGCCGGCGAAACCAAGGCCGCCGAATGGCTCGCCGACATGATGGTGCAGGGCCACTCCGCCGCTGCGGTGCGCCCCTGGCTGCTGGCTCCGCTGACCCAGCCGCCAGCCGGCCAGGCCGCCCGCGGCAAGGTGATCTGCAACTGCTTCGACGTCGCCGAGGACGACATCCTGGCCGCCTTCCGGGCCGGCGAATCCCTCGACGCCCTGCAGACCCGCACCCACTGCGGCACCAACTGCGGCTCCTGCGTGCCGGAACTCAAGCGACTGGCGCAGAGCGTCGGACACTGACGGCCGCGTTTCCGACCACACAAACAAAACGCCGGGTTGCGATAACCCGGCGTTTCACGACGAATGCTGGAGGCGGCGCCGGGAACCAAAGCCCGCACCGCCGCGCCAACCGATCCCCACGGAAGCGCGCCCTGCACCCCGCCCGGTTCAGACCGGGACGACGCGCCTGACGCTCCGTGAGATCAGGCGCGTTTCGCGTTCACAAAATCAACCAGCGAACCGACCGACGCGAAAGTCGAACCGTCGATCTCGTCATCCTCGATCACGAAACCGAAATGCTCCTCGAGCATGTTGATCAGGCCGACGACGGCCATCGAATCGAGATCCGGCAGCGCACCCAGCAAAGGCGTATCAAGATCGAACTGCTGTGCAGCGCCGCCCAGATTCAGAATCTCGTCGAGAATCGACAGCACTTCCTTCTTCGTATCCAAAACTCACTCCCATCCGAAAAACCAAAGGCGCAGCACGAACGCAGGGAGACAGCAAAAATCCATAACCTTCCGCGGCCTTGCAACGGTAAACCTTTCTCATTATAAGTGAAAAGCCACGCTGCGGAACCGTGAACTAAGTTGTCGCTCCTCATGCGGGCCTCTTTGGCGACCCGGAATTTCGCGGCGCCCGCGCGCAGGCCGGCCAGCAGGCCCGATCGGCAAAGCAGCGTGAGTATTTTTGCCGGCCTCGTCGCCGACCTGCGCTAGACTTGTGAATTGGCCGGCCTTATGCATTCAAGGCATGACGGATCAACGAACGCTATTCAGATCGATGCTCACCACCTCTCTCCTCCACGAACTCATCACCGCCTCGGCTCTCCGTGCGCCAGACTCCCCGGCGCTGACTTTTGGCGGAACCACCCTGACCTACCGCGAACTCGACGATCAGGTCGCCGGTCTGGCCAGCGGCTTCGCCGCCCTCGGCCTCGACCGGGGTGAGCGGGTCGGCATCTACCTCGACAAGCGCATCGAAACCGTCGTCGCCAGCTTTGCGGCGGCACGTGCCGGCGGCGCCTTCGTGCCGGTCAACCCGATCCTCAAGCCCGAGCAGGTCGGTCACATCCTGCACGACTGCAACGCGCGGGTTCTCGTCACCTCGCCGGAGCGCCTGCCCTTCGTCGCCGAGGCTCTGGCCCATTGCCACGATCTGCGCCACGTGGTGCTCACCGCCCCGCTCGGCAAGCCCGTCGCGCTGCCGGCGATCAACATCGCACAATGGGCAGACCTGCTCGCCACGCCCGTCCGTCCTGGCCACCGGATCATCGACACCGATCTGCTGTCCATCCTCTACACCTCCGGCAGCACCGGGCGGCCGAAAGGCGTCGTGCTGTCGCACCGCAACATGGTAGCCGGTGCCAAGAGCGTCGCCCGCTATCTCGGCAACAACCCGGACGACACGCTGATCGCCGCGCTGCCGCTGTCCTTCGACGCGGGATTCTCGCAGCTCACCACCGCCTTCCACAGCGGAGCCCGGGTCGTGCTGCTCAACTACCTGCTCCCGCAGGATGTGCTGAAGGCCGTGATCCGCGAGAAGGTGACCGGTCTGACCGCCGTTCCGCCGCTGTATATCCAGCTCGCCCAGCTCAACTGGCCCGCGACGGTCACCGATCATCTGCGCTATTTCGCCAATACCGGCGGACGCATGCCCCTCGAAACCCTCAAGGCGCTGCGCGCCCACCTGCCGCGCACCCGGCCCTTCCTGATGTATGGCCTCACCGAAGCCTTCCGCGCCACCTACCTGCCCCCCGAAGAGGCCGACCGGCGTCCCGACTCCATCGGCAAAGCCATTCCCGACGCCGAGGTGCTCGTGCTGCGGGAAGACGGCAGCGAGTGCGCACCCAACGAACCGGGCGAACTCGTCCAGCGCGGCGCCCACGTCGCCATGGGCTACTGGAACGATCCGGAAAAAACCGCCGAGCGCTTCAAACCGCTACCCGCCAACGCGCCGGGACGCCAGACCGGCCTGGTGCTGCCGGAAATCGCAGTTTTCTCCGGCGACACCGTGCGCCGCGATGAGGACGGCTTCCTGTATTTCATCGGCCGCCGCGACGAGATGATGAAAACCTCCGGCTACCGCGTCAGTCCGACCGAGGTCGAGGAAATTCTGTACGCCACCGGAATGGTCGGCGAATGTGTCGCCTTCGGCATCCCGCACCCGGCCCTCGGCCAGGCAATCTGCGTCATCGCCACCGCCAAGGAAGGCCAGCCGCTCGATGCCATGGCGCTGCACGCCGAATGCCGTCAGCGCATGCCGGCCTACATGGTCCCGGCCAGCATCGAGGTGCGCGACGGCCCCCTGCCCCGCAACCCGAACGGCAAAATCGACCGCAAGACGCTCTCCACCGACTACCAGACCGCAAGCAAGGCCGCGCAATGAGTGACGCCCCCCGCGAGAAGCCAAGCCACGCCGCGATGGATCAGTTCCGCTCCGAAGGCGGTGAACTGCTCATCGGCGACATTCCCCTCACCCGCCTTGCCGCCCGGGTCGGCCAGACACCGTTCTACGCCTACGACCGCAAGCTGCTGAGCCGGCGTGTTGCCGAACTCCGTGCGAGCCTGCCGGCCGGCATCAAGATCCACTATGCGATGAAGGCCAACCCGATGCCCGCGCTGGTGGGCCACATGGCCACGCTCGTCGACGGCATCGATGTGGCCTCGGCCAATGAGCTGAAAGTCGCCCTCGACAGCGGGGCCGACCCCCACGAAATCAGCTTTGCGGGCCCCGGAAAACGCCACGAGGAACTGCGTCAGGCCGTCGCCGCCGGCATCCTGATCAATGTCGAATCCTTCCGGGAAGTCACCGAACTTGCCGCCATCCGCCAGGCAACAGGCTGGTCGGTCCGCGTGGCCGTTCGCGTCAACCCCGACTTCGAGCTGAAAAGCTCCGGCATGAAGATGGGTGGCGGCCCCAAGCAGTTCGGGGTCGATGCCGAACAGGTACCCGCCCTGCTCGCTGAAATCGGCACGGCCGGTCTTCTCTTCGAGGGCTTCCACCTCTTTGCCGGCTCGCAGAACCTGCGCCCCGAAGCCATCGTCGAAGCCCAGCGCAAGTGCTTCGACCTGGCCGTCGCCCTCGCCGCGCATGCGCCTGCACCGGTCAGGTTCCTCAACCTCGGCGGCGGCTTCGGCATTCCGTACTTTCCGGGCGAGCGCCGACTTGATCTGAGCAGCATCGCCACCAATCTCGCCAGTATTTCCGCAGAAGCCACCCAAAAGCTGCCAGGAGCGGAAATCGTTATCGAGTTGGGCCGTTATCTTGTTGGCGAGGCAGGCGTCTATGTCTGCAAAATCGTCGACCGGAAAATATCCCGCGCCCACACTTTTCTCGTCGCAGACGGCGGTCTTCACCACCACCTTTCAGCTTCCGGAAATTTCGGTCAGGTCATACGGAAAAACTACCCCGTCGCCATCGGCGACAGAATGGACAGCCCGGCGAGCGATACCGTATCCGTCGTCGGACCGCTCTGCACACCCCTTGACCTCATCGCAGACCGAATGCCACTCGCCGACGCAAAGCCAGGCAACCTCGTCGTCGTATTCCAGTCCGGAGCCTACGGCGCGACGGCCAGCCCTAGGGGTTTCCTGAGTCAACCCGATCTGGTCGAAGTACTCGTATGAGTAAGAACCGCCCGGTGAAAATCTATATGCGGGTCGCCAATACGGCCAGCGGGTGACGCAAATCGATCATCCCGCCCAGGGCGGGATCGCAAAAATCCGGCGTCGCCATCGAAAAACTGCTCTCCCAATCCTCCAGAAACTGAATGCCATTTCATTGAAAACTGGGCGATTCAGCGCGCCTCCAGAGCGATCAAACCCCGTCGCCAAAGGCTAGAGCAGACTGTTCAGCGCCGACTAGCTATCGCCAACGAGATTAAGCAGACAAACTTCCAAACAAGTCAAAATCTCAAAGAAAATAGTCATCAGGCAATTCCTCTACCTGAAGGCAATTGTCCTTCGCAAAATTGCGAAGGAAATTATAGGCCAACGGCTCTATATCGTGGATTCGCCCATCCACCAATACCGTCTTATCACCTTTGAGATTGCAAGCAGGACGAACGTAAGGTGAATACGTCATTCTGTTATCCGCCCCGAACACCGACATGATCCCGCACAACCTGTCAGCCCAATCACTAGGCCGAAAAGTCTTGCCATCGCCAGTTCGACCTACAATCACAAAATTTCGAGCTTCCTGAATCATGGACAATGACTAAATTAGGGCAAGAAAATTCCGCCGCAATGCCATAAGCTACGACAGTTGCAACAGGCCAACAATGCAGAACTCCGTCAGCGACTATAAAACATTTAACATCGCTTCTTGTTCAAACGCTTGATTTCGGCAAACAACACAAGCTCAAAAAAATGCCCGGGATCTACCCGGGCACTCTCATGCGCCTGCCCCCTTTTTCCAGAGGTGGCGATAAACGAAACCAGGAAAACCACCCACCATCATAAGGCACGCGAATACCGCATAGAACTCCCAGCCTTGACGATACGGAGTGCCGTTTTGCAGGCTCTCAAGAAAGCGAAAAAAATACAAAAACAAAAAATAAAGAATAAAAATCTCTAAAAAAAACACCCCTCCACTCTTGCGGCGCCTCATAGCGATTAAACCGAAAAACCTATCACTAACTAGAACAAAATTGATCGCACCCCAACAGCAAACTGACAGCAGAGAAACAAGCCCGCCATTCAGCTCAAACAACATCAAAGCGACCCAAGCAAGGAAATCGCGCAAAGGGACATCAACCATTGCGGAGTAAGCCCTAAAACCGCAATCGCAAGACCGTTGAATGACAGCACGATCTTCATTTCCGTCGGCGCAGAAACATGCGCGGAATCAATAGGATCATCAAAGAACATAACTTTGACGATACGAAGATAATAGAACGCACCTATCAAGGACATCACTACCGCAAGAATTGCAACCCAGATATATCCCGCCGCCACAACGGCTTGCAGCACAGAAAACTTCGCGAAGAATCCAACAAAAAACGGAATACCCGCCATGGAGAACATGACCATCGCCATCACGCAGGCAAACCATGAATTGCGCTTATTGAGTCCTTTGAAATCGTCGAGTGTTTCAGCCTCAAAGCCCGCTCTCGACAACAGCACCAACATCCCGAAAGCGGCAAGAGTCATCAGGACGTACGAAACCACATAAAACATCGCAGAGCTGTATGCATTGAGAGCGAAATGACGATCTCCCTCCACAACCCCCGACATCAAGCCTAGCAGCATGAAGCCCATGTGGGAAATGCCCGAATATCCCAACATGCGCTTGATGTTCGGTTGCGCAATCGCAGCGATGTTGCCAAGGATGATCGAGAGGACACCCAAAAACATAAGCATTGACTGCCATTGATCCGAAAGCTCGAAGAGCCCATTCACAAGCAGGCGCATCGCCATCCCGAAGGCAGCCAGCTTCGGCGCAGAAGCAATCAATAAAGTGACAGAAGTCGGGGCACCGTGATAAACGTCCGGAATCCACATATGGAAAGGGACGACCCCCAATTTGAAAGCCAGACCCGCCACCACGAAAACCAAGCCAAACAGCAGCACCGTCTTGTGCCCCGTCTGGTGATAGATGGCCTGAGCCACACCCGAAATCTCCAGGGTACCCGTTGCGCCATAAAGCATTGAAATGCCATAGAGCAGCAGGCCCGAAGCGAGCGCGCCAAGAACGAAATATTTCATCCCAGCTTCCGTCGCTCGAACGGAATCGCGCTGAATAGCGACAAGCGCGTACAGGGCCAGCGACAGCAGCTCCAGCCCGAGATACAGCGTCAGGAAATGATTAGCCGCAATCATCACCATCATGCCGAGCGTCGCATAAAGGGCAAGCATGTAGTATTCGGTGGTATCGAGCTTTCGATCATCGTTGTACGCACGCGAATACAACAACACAATCACAACCGAAACATAAACCATGAGTTTTAGCACGTCACCCATCAGGTCGTCCACGTACATATTGCTGAACGTGAAACCAATCTGACCATTCATGGTTTGCAATGTGATCACTGCAGCACCGAGCAACGTAACTTGCGTCAGGTAATAAGGCAGCCGCTTCGAGTCTTTGATAAATGTACCAGCCATCAAAATCACGAAGGACATGGCGACCACAAACAGCTCGGCCGCAGCGGGATAGAAGTCCGGGATAACAAAGTTCATCTTGAGATCACAATCCGATGGGTTTCTTCTCAGCTATTCGCCGTCAAAGCTTGCTGACAGCAACGTGCTTGAGCAGGTCGGTCACAGATGCGTGCATAACCTCGGTCACTGGTAACGGATAGATACCCATTGCGAGGACACAAATCGCGAGAGTCGCCAAAAAGGCGAATTCCCGACCGTTGATATCCGTGAGTTCAGAGACGTGATGGTTGCTAATCGCACCGAACACCACGCGCTTGTACATCCACAGTGTATAGGCAGCGCCGACAATCAGCGTCGTTGCCGCGGCGAAACCCACCCAGAAGTTATATTTAACTGCCCCGAGCGCAACCATGAATTCACCGACGAAACCGGATGTCGCCGGCAAGCCTGAATTCGCCATCGCGAACAGCATAAACAGCGCGGCGAACTTAGGCATCACATTCACGACGCCGCCGTAGTCGGCAATCTGACGGGAATGCATACGATCATAAAGAACGCCAATCGACGCAAACATCGCCCCTGACACAAAGCCGTGAGAGATCATTTGCACTAACGCGCCTTCGATACCCAGGGGATTAAAGATGAAAAAGCCCAGTGTAACGAAACCCATATGTGAAATCGAAGAATATGCAACCAGTTTCTTCATATCAGTCTGCACGAGCGCAACAAAGCCAATGTAGATCACCGCAATCAGAGACAACGTGATTATCATCGGCGCCCATGCTTGACTGGCATCCGGTGCAATAGGCAATGAAAAACGAAGGAAACCATAAGCTCCGAGCTTCAAACCGATTGCAGCCAGAACAATGGAACCACCAGTCGGCGCCTCCACATGCGCGTCCGGCAACCACGTATGCACAGGAAACATCGGAACCTTGACCGCAAATGAAACCAAAAAGGCCCAGAAGATCAGATCCTGCACATCCATCCCAAGACGAAGCTTATGCCAGTCTAGGATATTGAAACTCCCGCCAGACTCCATGAACAGATAGAGCAGCGCGATCAGCATCAGCAGCGAGCCAGCAAGGGTATAAAGGAAGAATTTAATGGCCGCATATACTCGGTTTGATCCGCCCCAGACACCGATAATAAGGAACAGCGGTATCAGCGAAGCCTCAAAAAACACATAAAAGAGTACCCCGTCCAATGCACTGAAGATGCCGTTGATCAAACCAGACATAACCAAGAACGCAGCCATATATTGGGCCACCTTCTCCTGTATCACTTCCCAGCCTGCCACAACAACAATCACCGTAATGAAGCTGTTGAGGAGAACAAACAGAACCGATATCCCGTCCACACCAAGCGCATAGTTGATGTTGAAACGAGGAATCCAACTGTACGTCTCAACAAATTGCATTGCGCTTGTCGAAACATCAAACAAAGTATAAAGCGGGATGCTCACCGCTAACCCGGCCAAGGCTGTAACAATCGCCACGAACCTAGCAAGTGGAGCGTTACGGTCAGATCCTGTGGCTAGCGCGACCAGACCTCCAACAATCGGCACCCAGATGGCAAGGCTAAGGAATGGAATACCCGTCATTTCTACTTTCCGTTCTATGCACCCGGCAACGGCGCGCTAATTCTAAAGCTAACCAAAAATTTCCGACCGAACGCCAGAAGATCAGGCGCGATTGAACCAGAAAGTCAGCAGCACGAAGACCCCGACAATCATGGAAAAGGCATACTGATAGATATGCCCGCTCTGGAAGAGTCGCGACAACTGGGCAACTACGCCAACCATTTTGGCTGAACCGTTTACCACCATTCCATCTATAAGCCCTTGATCCCCGAACTTCCAGAGACCACGTCCAAGTAAACGAGCACCACCTGCAAACACAACCTCATTGAACTTATCAAAATAATACTTGTTCTCTAGAAGCGTATGCAGAGGCTTAAAAGCTCTCATGATCGCCGCGGGAATAGAAGGCATCTTCATGTAGAAGAGCCAAGCCACTACCACACCAGCCATTGCCAAAAAGAACGGCAAACTCGTTAGACCATGCAACGCCATTGCTGCAGCCCCGTGAAACTCTTCGCCCATTTCCCTCATGACAGCATGATTCTCGGCGAAGAAAATCACCCCCTTGAAGAACTCTCCAAAAAGCATCGGTTGAATGGTAAAGAAGCCGACTAGAACAGACGGGATCGCCAACAGCACTAACGGAACCGTCACCACCCAAGGCGATTCATGAGGCTTCTGACCAGGAGCAAGACCATGATGGTGCTCATCGTGAGCATGGCTATCATCATCTCCATGCTGCGCGTGAACATCGTGATCCTCATGCTCACCAACCGCGACCTTGCCGAAACGCTCTTCGCCGTGAAAGACCAGGAAGTACATCCGGAAAGAGTAGAAAGCAGTAACAAATACGCCAACGATCACACACAGATATGCATAACCCGCACCAGGAATATGTGAAAAATGCACAGCTTCGATGATCGAATCCTTCGAATAGAAGCCAGAAAAGAATGGGAAACCGATAAGCGCGAGCGAGCCCAACAGCGAGGTAAACCATGTAACCGGCATGTAGCGCCAAAGCCCTCCCATGTTCCGCATATCCTGGTCGTGGTGCATACCGATGATTACAGAACCAGCACCGAGGAACAAAAGGGCCTTAAAAAAAGCATGAGTCATGAGATGGAAGACCGCAGCCGAATAAGCTGACACCCCGAGCGCCACCGTCATGTAGCCAAGCTGCGAAAGGGTCGAATATGCAACAACTCGCTTTATATCGTTCTGAACGATACCCAAGAACCCCATAAACAGTGCGGTCGTCGCCCCAATCACCAAAACGAAGGAAAGCGCCGTCTCTGAAAGCTCGAACAGCGGCGACATTCGCGCAACCATGAAGATGCCTGCTGTAACCATCGTGGCTGCATGGATAAGCGCTGATATCGGCGTCGGACCCTCCATCGAATCCGGCAGCCAGACATGAAGCGGAACTTGTGCTGATTTGCCCATCGCGCCAATAAACAGACCGATACAAATTGCGGTCACCAACGGCCAACCAGTCTCCGGAACGGTCATCGACACCATTGTCGGCGCCTTCGCAAACACCTCCGAATAATTCAATGTCCCCGCAAAGGCAGCAATCAATCCAATACCTAACAAGAAACCGAAATCACCGACACGGTTGACCAAAAATGCCTTCATATTGGCAAAAATGGCCGTCGGCTTTGTGTACCAGAATCCAATAAGCAGGTATGAAACCAAACCGACAGCCTCCCACCCAAAAAAGAGTTGGAGAAAGTTGTTGGACATCACCAACATCAGCATGGAAAAGGTAAACAGCGAGATGTAGCTGAAGAAACGCTGATAGCCTGGATCCTCAGCCATGTAGCCAATTGTGTAGAGATGCACCATCAGCGACACAAAAGTCACAACGAGCATCATCATGACTGTCAGTGTGTCGATTAAGAAGCCAACCTCAAAATTTATCCCACCGCTAGTCGCCCACGTGTAAATTTTTCCGTTGAACGTATTACCGGCTTGAACATCGAAAAAAACAAGCACAGACACGGCAAAGGCTACCGCAACGCCTAAAATCGTGATTACGTGTGCTCCACGTCGACCGACGAATTTTCCGAACAGTCCCGCCACCATTGCACCAAACAACGGTGCAAGCGGAACCAACAGATATAGCTTCTGCATCTCTGTCATCGAAACGCTTCCTTATCCCTTGAGACTATCCAGATCGTCGACATGAATCGTCCGGAGATTACGGAACAATGCCACCAAAATCGCCAGACCGATTGCCGATTCAGCGGCTGCAACGGTCAATATGAAGAACACAAAAATCTGCCCTGCAGCATCCCCCAAATAATAGGAGAACGCTATGAAATTTAAATTAACCGCAAGCAGCATCAACTCAATCGCCATTAGTAGCACAATCAGATTTTTCCGGTTAAGGAAAATGCCGACAACACTAATCGCGAAAAGAATTGCACCCAATATCAAATAATGCGACAAGGAAAGCATCCAAAATCCCCTCTAACAATCCGCCAGCAGACGTTATTCCTTCTCTGCATTCATCGACACTATACGGACACGATCATCTCTCCTGACCGCAATCTGAACTGCCGGATCAACCTTCTTCACATCTTTCCGTTTTCGCAGCGTCAGCGCCACCGCAGCGATCATCGCAAGAAGGAGAACAATGGAAGCTAGTTCGAACGGATAAACATAATCCGTATAAATCAATCGACCAAGCTCCTTCGTGTTGCTATACCCATTTTCAAACCCGCTGGGCGGAGGCATGCTTTCCGTCGAAAAATAACGTCCTCCTAGAACAACCACCATTTCTACCAGCATCAAGATTCCGATGAGCGCGCCAACCGGCAAATAGCTCCAGAACCCCTGGCGAATGCGTTCGAGGTTAATGTCAAGCATCATGACAACGAACAAAAACAGCACCATTACTGCTCCGACATAAACCAGCACCAGAGCAATGGCGAGAAACTCCGCATGCAAAAGCATCCAGATCCCACCAGCGGTAAAAAAAGCAAGCACAAGAAACAGCGCCGCATGAACCGGATTCTTCGCGGTGATCACTCTCAGCGACGCTAGTACAAGCACCGTTGAAAGGAAGTAGAAAATTAATGTCTGAAAATCCATGAGCGCATCTCGCAAAAAAACTTTATTCGGCGTAACTGAAGTTAGCGGTACCTCGACTCCACTTCGCGATCCTTGGCGATCTGACTTTCATATCGATCCCCTACAGCAAGCAGCATCTGTTTCGTATAGTAAAGATCGCCTCGCTTCTCGCCGTGGTATTCAAACACCCTGGTTTCCACAATGGCATCTACCGGACATGCCTCTTCACAAAATCCGCAAAAAATGCATTTCGTCAAATCAATGTCGTAACGACT
>WBZX01001228.1_pt1 | contig 19749 bp, 12 predicted proteins | sample 5204211 | NCBI WGS metagenome assembly WBZX01 (sample SAMN12344362, study PRJNA552823) | activated sludge metagenome | biome: Activated sludge suspended growth; feature: Nitrification reactor; material: Wastewater; isolation source: activated sludge from nitrification reactor of wastewater... | reverse complement strand
CGAGCCAGCGGGCAAAGTGCCCGATCCGAACCGCAAGGGCTGCCCGGCGGGCGACAGTGATCAAGACGGCGTGCTCGATCCCGAAGACATGTGTCCGTCGGAACCTGCGGGCAAAGTGCCCGATCCAAACCGCAAAGGCTGCCCCGACAAGGACAGCGACAGCGACGGTGTGTTCGACAGCCAGGATCAGTGCAAAGACGTTCACGCGGGCCTGATGCCGGACCCGATGCGCGCGGGATGTCCGTCGCCGGATCGCGATGGAGACTCGATTGCCGATCCGGTTGATGCCTGCCCGGACAAAAAAGGTGCGCCGTCGTCTGATCCAAAGCGCAACGGCTGCCCCGGCTTGGTGGTCGTCGAAAGCGGACAGATCGTGATCCTCAAGCAGGTGTTCTTTGCGACGAACAAGGACACGATCTTGAAGCTGAGCTATCCGGTGCTCGACGCGGTGTCGACGGCGCTGAAGGCATTCCCGCACATCAAGAAGGTGCGCGTCGAAGGCCACACCGACAACCAAGGCAAGGCCGACTACAACACCGACCTGTCGGATCGCCGCGCCAAGAGCGTGATGGCGTACCTCATCGTCAAGGGTGTCGAGGCAACGCGCCTGGATGCCAAGGGCTACGGACCGAGCAAGCCGATTGCCGACAACAAGACCGTGAAGGGTCGCGCGCTCAACCGTCGGGTGGACTTCCTGATCGTCGATCCCGCGCTGCCGCAAGCTGCGCCGCCACCTCCGCCGGAGCTGCCCGTCCCCCCGACGAAAGCGCCCGCGAAAGCACCGATGAAAGCGCCCGCAAAGGTGCCGATGAAAGCGCCCGCGAAAGCGCCGATGAAAGCGCCCGCAAAGCCTGCTGCCAAGTAAGCCACACCGCCGAAGAGACGCCGCGCTCTTTGGCGGAATCCCGTCCCCCGCAGCCAGCCCACAGCGACGCGAGTTGTGCGAAGGCTCAGCCTAGCTCGACGCGCCGCTCCGTCGCTTGTCCCGAAGGCTCACCACCCGCGCAAGCGCTTCCTCTTCGGACGCAACAAACTGCACCCGCAGCTGACTGCGCCCCAGCAGCCGCACCGCGTTCGAAAACAGCGTCACCACCGTCCGCAGAAGCACGTTCGCGCCGAGCACAATCACTTCCACTTCGATCGGATGGTCCCGATGCCAGGCCGCGTTCACTCGCCGTGCCTCAGCGCCCATCGCACCGCCTTGCCTGACGTCCAAGATTTCGAACACATAGCCGTGCTCGCGATAGACCTGAAGGAGCTTTTCACACATCAATAGGCCTTCTTCTGCGTTGATTTCATCAAGCGCAACGGCCCACAACGTATCTCCATCTACGCGATAGCAATGACGACCCAGCGACTGCCAAGACAGCTCGGGCTGCATAGATCAGCATGGTAATCCGTCCCTCGCCACCTGGACAGACTGGGAAATCACCGACAGCCCTCCGACAGCCGTCTACAACGCCAAGCCACCCCAGACCTTTCCACACAACAATTTGCGAACTAAGAATCAAAACGAAAGCCAAGTATTCAATCAGAGTATTCAATTAATTTTGGCAACTATTCGTGAAATCAAAACATCGCATTAGAACCAACACAAACATCAAAAATCATTACTTTTCCCTTGGAATCAGACCTATCTCCTCATACACTCATCTTGTGATCGGATTCAACCACAAAGCGTCATTACCTGGTTCATCCTACTGTCGTTCAGTCCGCGAATTCCTTGACAGACGCCTACCGTTGCACGCAGACATCGATTCCTTGATCATCGATCGCTTCCATTCAATCAGAAATCGAATTGGTCAAAACTGGGATCTTCTCAGCAAACAAAACCTACTCATCAGCACGATCCCATCTGATCAACTGATGGACGAGCTGAAACAACACTTCTCAAGTGATCCCAATGCAATGGGTGAACTGACTGAAATTCAACGCTTATTGCTTCCAGAAGAGCTGCGGCGGCAATCGCTGAGTGGACAACTGGAACGACTATACGAAATCAAAGCAAATCGGATTGCGCAGGGACAACCAACGACAACGCAAGATGAAATGATTCGCAGGGTCAAACAAGAGCTGCGACGAATGCCTCAGCTTCAAGAAGGAGAGATCCTGGGCGAGCGCTATAAGCTTTTGTCGATGTTGGGTCGAGGTGGCTTTGCGCGAGTCTATCAAGCCTATGATCTACGAACCAAATCGCTCGTTGCGGTGAAGGTTCTACACAGTGAATCAAGCGATGAACCGCGCCGGTTGGCACGATTTGAGCGTGGGGCACGTCAAATGGAATCTCTCAATCATCCACGCATCGTGCGGGTACTATCAGGACCAGCGGAACAAGATGGATTTCATTACTTTGTCATGGAGTATTTGAACGGAGGTGACTTATCGAAGATCATCACCAAGAAGTCGCTCAACGCTATCGATAAGCTTCGCATCCTCATTGAAGTCGGATCGGCACTTCAGTTTGCTCATCAACACAATCTCATTCATCGCGATGTAAAGCCTGAAAACATTCTATTAGACAACAATCAAAAAGCCAAGCTGACCGATTTTGACCTCGTCTGGGCTGCAGACTCCACTGGTGGGACAAACAGCAAAGCTGGACTTGGAACTTTCTTGTATGCAGCGCCAGAACAGCTAACCGAAGCAGCAATGGTTACGTCAAGTGCTGATGTGTACAGTCTGGCAATGCTTGCAATTTTTCTCATCAAAGGAAAGATACCGATATGGTTTCGCGAGTATCGCACCAATATTATCTACAAGCTTCCTCTCAATCAAGATGCGCAGCTGATCTTGGATCGAGCCACGCAGTCCAATCCAGTTTATCGACCAACATTGACAGATTTTCTTCGTATTTTAACAACCAACTGGCCCATTGAACGTGCAAGTCAGATCAAGCACCGTCAAACGCTGATTCAAAATCAAGAGTATATGGAGAAAAGCAGTGCTCCAACGCTCGTCGATCCAGCGGCAACCATCAAGAGTCCTGCTCATCCCAGAAACGAACCAGGCATCTCTCAGCATGATTTCCACAATCAAAAGATACAACTTCAAATACACGCCAACAAACAGTCGCAGCAGACTCGATTCATCTCATCAAATCCAATATGGTCTTCCTTCAGAATCTTTCTGTTGGCAAGTACAGCCCTAATCATCACAAGCCAGGACATTATAAATAGCCAGAAGAGCAACTGGCTAGAAGAAGAAATCACGCAGTCTAAGTATTTACTACAAGAGATTGCCATCAATATAAAAAATGAACATTGGAATGAGGCATTAAGCAACGCCGACAAGTTACTGACGAACAATTCATCTCCAATTGAAATCACACAAATAGCGACCGCGCTGAAGAAACAAGCTCAAGACGAGAAGTCCTTCTTTGGTCTTTACGATCGGCTACAATCAGCATATAGCAAGAGTGACTGGGATGCCGTGGTTCAAAATGCAATGCAAATCCCATCGACTTCCGCGTACTTTGCGCGATCAAAACAGAAATACGATGTTGCCTTTCATATTTATATTGATAAACACATCAAAGCGGCAGTGGCCGCCCGGGACCATGGAAACTGCATCCAATTCAGATCCCAGCTACAGATGATCTTCCAAGTGGCACCAGGACATTTGCGCGCACTCCAAGAAAAAAAGCTCTTCTGTACAAAAATGAACTCTTTGCAAAAAGAGAACAGCGCTGCCACTTCGCTTGTGAGACAAGCGAGAACGCCACGAGTCAGCTCAGCGTCAAAAAGAGTCAGTTCAGCACAGAATGCTCCAGCCGCGAGTCATCCTACACAAGATGCAAAAAGCAGCAAAACACAGCCAGCTTTTGATATCGAAACGGTACTCGCTGAATCAAAAATAGAACTGATGAACGGTCATTACGAACAAGCCATCGCGCTGGGTCAAAAGGCGCTGAAGAATGATCCGACATCGACCAAAGCGCAGCGAGCCATCGCCGAAGCAGCATGTCGTTCAAAATACATTCCGTTCATCCAAAAGTCGTTTCAGCAGCTCGATGCCACAGGTCAGCCTTTGTTTCGAGAGATCTGTCAGCGCGTAGGGGTTGTCTGGCTCGGAAGTGAGTTCGTCATCCGTTAATCGTCCGTCGAGGTAGGGTGGTTGCCGCGAGTGAACCGCTCCTCACCGCCTTGGCCCAGGTCGGGTTTTCGCGACAGGGAGCGTGCGTGGTAAGGTGCGGCCATGGCTTCATCGCATGCGCTGGTGGTCGAGGACGAGGAGCAGTTTCGCAAGGTGGTGGGGGAGTTTCTCCAGACGGCGGGCTATCGGGTGACGCTGTGTGAAAGTGGCGACAAGGCGATTCAGATCGTCGAAAAAGAGCCGTTCGACGTGATCATCAGCGACGTGCGGCTTGGCTACGGTCCCGATGGACTGGATGTGCTGTCGGCGGTGCAGAAGCATCAGACGCAGACTCCGGTGATCTTGATGACGGCGTTTGGCGACGTCGAAAACGCGATGAAGGCGATCCAGCAGGGCGCGTACGACTACATCTCGAAGTTTCCGTTTCAGCCGCAAGAGCTGCTCCAGTGCGTGGCGCGAGCGCTGGAGCGACGACGGCTGGCCGAAGAAGGCACGAAAAAGCCCAAGGAAGCGCGCGGCAAGATTCGCGAGATCGTCGGACGGTCGCCCGCGATGCTGGAGGTCTACAAGCTGGTGGCGCGGGTGGCCAGCTCGCAGTCGACGGTGCTGGTCGTCGGTGAGTCAGGAACCGGCAAAGAGCTGGTCGCGCGCGCGATTCACAGTCACTCGCCGCGAGCCAAAGAGCCGTTTGTGGCGGTCAACTGCACGGCCATCAGTGAGTCGCTGCTCGAGTCGGAGCTGTTTGGTCACGTCAAAGGCGCGTTCACCGGCGCACAGCATGCCAAGCGCGGCTACTTCGAGGAAGCGCAGGGCGGAACGCTGTTTCTCGACGAGATTGGCGACATCAACCCGAAGATGCAGGCGCAGCTTCTGCGGGTGCTGCAAGAAGGGGAAATCCGTCGCGTCGGCAGCACCGAGCCGGTGCGCGTCGATGTCCGTGTGGTGGCGGCAACCAACCGAGATCTCGACGAAGAAGTGCAGAAAGGTCGCTTTCGCGAAGACCTGTACTTTCGCATCAACGTCGTGACGATTCGGCTGCCACCGCTGAGAGAGCGTCCCGACGACATCACGCTGCTGGTGGAACACTTTTTGGCCAAGTATGGCGATCGCGAAGGGCGACAGTCGGCGCGAGTGGCGGACGAAGCGATGCAGCTCCTTCGTCGCTATGACTGGCCGGGCAACGTGCGAGAGCTGGAAAACGTGATCGAGCGAGCGCTCGCGCTGTCCAAAAGTGGCGTCGTGCTGCCGTCGGACTTGCCGATTGATCTGCTGGGCAATGAAGCGCGCAGCTTGCCTCGGTCGGGTGGCAGCTTGGTCGATGATCGCCCGACGCTGGCCGAGCTAGAGCAGCGCTACGTGAACATGATCTTGCAGCAGGAAGGCGGCAACAAAAAGCGCGCGGCGGAAGTGCTGGGCATCGACAGGCGGACGCTCTATCGGACGCTGGAGCGCGGCAGCGTCGAGCGCGGCGAGCGAACCGATCGCGAGGTCAGCGAGGACAAAGACTAACGACAGCTTCTCGGTCCGGCTGCGTTATAGTGCCGCCCATGGCTGAGCCTGTCGTCTCCGTACGTTCGCATCCGCTCCTGTACGCGCGGGGCTTTGTGACGAAGTTTCCGTCGCCACTGCGCGAGCTGCCTTCGCCCGATTGGCTGATCCAGCAGCTTCAGCTTGGGTCGCCTGCGCCGCTGTCCCCGAGCGATGCGCTGCGCGCGGCGGTGCGTGATCTGCTTCGCCACGGTGGCTACAAGCCCACGGGACGAGGCAAGCCCGCGTCGGAATATCTGCTCCGTGCGGCATCCGATGGCTCGCTGTCGTCGATCAATGCGGCGGTCGATGCGTGCAACGTCGTGTCGCTTCATGCCGGGCTGCCGATTAGCGTCGTCGATCTGGCGCGCGCCAAGCTGCCGCTGTCGATTCGGATTGCCGAAGAAGGCGACAGCTACGTGTTCAATGCGTCGGGACAGACCATCGATCTCGGCGGGCTTTTGTGCCTGTGTGACGCGGACGGTCCGTGCGCAAACGCAGTCAAAGACGCGCAGCGAACCAAGACCAGCGACGAAACCACCGAGACGGTATCGATCCTGTGGGGCTGTCTGACGTATCAGGAACAGACCGATCGAGCGCTCGGCTTTTATCGCGAGCTGCTGACTCGCATCGGCGCGCAGACCACGGTCATTCTGTAGCGACGAAGCCAGCGCACACGGTCGGCGCGGCGGACAGCCGTTCGTTAGGCAGACATCAAGCGGAAGAGCTGCTGACCGAGCAGCAGGAACGTACCCGGAACCACCGTTCGGTCGGTGGAGATCCGCACGTACGTTCCGTTCGAGCTGGCCAAGTCCTGAATGTAGGGACGACCTTGACGCAGCGAAAAGCGTGCGTGCGTTCCCGAGACATAGCCGTCTTCGGAAAACAGGATGTCGCCGCGCTCTCGACCGATGACCACGGCTTCCCCGGCGAGCGGAAACGACGTGCCTTCGATGATCCGTCCGTCCTGCGCGCGACCGATGATCATCGTCAGTCGTCCCCAGTAGCCCGGATGCGGAGAGCCCATGATCTCGGTTCCATCGGGCAGCGCTTTGGGCGGACGCATCGAGTCATAACGCAGCAGCTCTTGGCCGATCCGCAGCACCGATCCGTCGAACAGCGCTTCTTCTTCGGTCAGCTTCAGGAACACGCCGTTTAAGCTGCCCGCGTCGCGCACCACGAAGCGACCGGCGCCGATCTCGCAGCGCAGATGAATCGGAGACAGGAAGCTATCGGCGTCAAACAAAGGTCCGCTGCCGCGTCCGACGACGTTGATGCCTTCAAACAGCGGATGCGCGCCACCTTCACTGCCGTCGGGACGAACCAGGACCAAGCGGCCACGAAGCGCACCGCGAGGAGCGGACTCGACGGGCAATGCGACACCGCACTCCAAACAGAAGCGGCTTCCCGGAGGGTTTGGCTTGCCACAGTTTCTGCAATTCACCACGAGCTATTCTCCACCGCGAGCGCGACCGTACTTAGCCAATCTCGACGCGCAGAAGCTGCTGTCCCAAAAAGAGCTGATCCCCGTTTTGCAGCTGAACCATGCGCGGCACTTTTTCGTACGTACCGTTTTTGCTGCCCAGGTCCGTGATCTGAAAGCGACCATCTTCCAGCGCCACGATCTGCGCATGCCGACCCGAGATAAACGGATCTTCGGGGAAGTTTACGTCGTTCATCTCTCGACCAATCGTCACCGTGTCGCCGCGTGAGCGATACAGCAGCCCGACATCGCCGCCCACCAGGAACTGCACCAGCGTCAAGCGCGCCTGACGATGCGGCGAGCAGTAGAAGTACGTTCCCTCTTGATCGGGATACGGAAGGATGTCAGGCAGCGCCGCGTCCACCCGCAGCAGCTGTTCGCCGATCAAAAGCAGCGTTCCCGACGGCACAATCTTGGGCGCACGCAGCCGCAGATACACGCCGTTTTGCGATCCATCGTCCCGCACCCACAGCTTGCCGCTCTGAAGCAAAAACGTCGCGTGACGTGGCGACAGCAGCCGATCTTCGGGAAACATCACCGAGCCTTCTAGCCTGCCCGCGACGTGCTCTCCTTCGCTGAGCGGAAACGACAGGCCATCTTGGCCATCGCTACCGAGCAGCACCAGGCGCGTCTTGGAAGTGGATCCCGTGACCCAAACGGGACGAAGGTCGGCGCCGTCCGCTCGCGTGCCGCAGAAGCCGCAGAAGCGATGCTGCCCGGGAATCTCGGATGCGCAGTTCGGACAGCTACGAGGACTGTTTGTCGGCCCCGGAACCGACTTGGTTCCCAGGGCGGCGCCGCACACCGAACACACCGTAGCCGACAGCGGGCTGAGCGTGTCGCAAGCGTCGCAAACAAGACCCAATGTCATAACGTAACAGCCTAAAAGAATGCAAAGCGGAGTCAAGGCTGCACAACTTCCCAATCCGTCCTAGAGAAATCGACCACACGTACGCGCCGCGCGCAGACAGCGCCTGCGCCCAAACACGCACAAGCGGCTCAGCGTCCAAAACATCCAGCCGCGGGCCGGGTCGACCGCTGACGTGGGATTAGCTGCGGATCCAGGTTCGGCGCACGCTCCACCACAGAAGCAGCCACATCAGCGCCATCAGCGCCAGGCCAATGACGCCAATCCGCAGCAGGCTTCGTCCGAGCGATGCCACCGGCGCCGTGATGTCCGTCACCCGCTCTTGCACCAGCACGACCCAGCCGGTATCGCTGCCACGCGCCAGCACCGGACGCATCGTCATCAGCCACTCTCCGCCGTAGTCGCCGCGCACCGGATCGCGATAGTGCGCGTCATAAAGCAGCCCCGTTGGCAGCGACTGACCGATCGACACCGCTTGGCGCAGCTCGTCGATGGTGCGGATGTGTCGCTCGTCCATTCGATACGGAGGCAGCGGCAGTCGCTGTTTCAACAGCTCAGACAAGTGCGGATGCTGCAGCACCAGTCCCTTGTGTCCCGTCCAGTCTTCGCGGCCATCGACCAGCACGGCAATCTGACGATCACTGCTGCTGCTCGACGGATGCAGCTCGCCAAAGCGTCCAAGCTCCACCGTCATGCTCAGCACGCCGACCACTTTGCGCGTCGGGCCTCGGCTCCAGATCGGCACCGAAAAGGCCACCAGCCGCGTCCGCGTCGCTTGACTGGGAAACACCACCGAGCGATGCGGCTTCTGGATCGGCTGAATCTGACTCGGCGGCGTCTCACGCGGTAGCTCATGCCCCAGACCGTGGAAGTAGTCACGAAAGCCCCAGTTTTTGCCGATGGTGTCGCTCTTCGGAGATCGAGCCACTTGCAGACCCGTCACGCTCGTCACCAGCCAGCTGGCCGCCGTCAGATCCTGGTTGTCCCGACTGAGCGCTTCGAGCCAGCGCTGAATCTCCGCATGCGGTTCCTTCGGACCTTCGGGCGACGCGGACAGCACCGCACGAAGCTCCGGTTCCAGCGCCGCTTGCTCCAGCACATTCCAGCGACGATCGATCTCTCGACCGGCTGTCTCTGCGACAAAGCGGGCCGCAAACTGACTGGCTTCCTGCGCGCGCCGCGTCACCGCCACCGACGATGTCTGCACCGCAACCCGCACCCCTTTGAGCGCCACCACCGACGTTCCCACAAGCAGCAGCGCCGGACCCAGCGCCCCGAGCAACAGCAGCGGTCGTCTCTGCTGCCGCGCACTGCGCTGCTCAATCGCCGTCAGCACCGCTTGGACGTTCGGATAGCGCTGCGCCGGATCGGTCGCCAGACAGCGCGACACAATCTTCCCGAGCGCCTGATCGATGCCGCGACGATGATGCTGCACCTCGGGAGGCCGCGAGCAGAGCAGAAACTCGCGATAGATCCGCAGTCGCTCCGGCAGCGTCGTGGCACGACGAAGCAGCGGCTGCATCGGACCTTCGCGATACGGCGGCGATCCGACCAGCATCGCGTACAGCATCGCCCCGAGCGCATAGACATCCCAGCGCGCATCCGGCACCGCCAGCAGATCCGCTTGCTCCGGGGCCATGTAGAAAAACGTCCCGAGCGACGGCTTCTGATCCGTCGACAGCCGCGACTGCCCGAAGTCACACAGCCGAGGCTTGCCGCTCCCGTCGAACAGCACGTTGGCTGGCTTCAGATCGCAGTGCAAGATGCCGCGCCCGTGGGCTTTTTGCAGCGCCCGTGCGATCACCTTGGTGATGTTCACCGCCTCGGCAATTGGCAGCGGACCACTGCGCAGGCGCTCCTCCAGCGAGCCGTGCCCAAGGTATTCCATCACGTAATACGGCGGGTTGTGGTCCCAGCCCACCGCCAGAAGCTGCACGATGTCCCGCTCGGTATAGAGAAACGCCAGCGACTCGACCTCACGTCGCAGCAGGTGAAAGTCGATTCCCCCTGCGTGTGCGTAGAACTTGATCGCGACGCTCTTGCCGGTGTTTTTCTGAATCGCCAGCCACACCGTTCCGTATGCGCCCCGTCCGAGCGGCTGCTTGATCTCGTAGCCTTCGACCTCCGCAGGCGGCGGATGATCCAGGTCGAGCAGCGACGCACTGATCCCCGCTTTGGCACTTCCCGGTGTCGCGCCCCCCGGTAAAGCAGCGCCCTGCCCCGCAGCGTGTGGTGTCGCAAGCTCAATCGGCAGCGTCTGCGCCAGCGCCGTCGAACCCAGCGTATCTTGGGTCGCGTACAGCGGATCCACGACGGGCAGCGCGTGCGCCGGAGCCGACGAGTCCGGTTCCAGGCTCATACGTAGGTCTTTCTGGGTGGATGACAAACCGAATCGTACAGTACCACGCCCAAGCCCACGCGCACGCGGGTCGACCCACAATCCGACGAAGCCGCCGCCTCACATCCCGCGCCGCCGCCCCTACAGCGCACCTGTCCGAGACCCCGCGCGCGTGCTTTGGCTGGAGCGGCGATTGACCCTGGCAAATGAATCCGCGTACGATGCTTTGAACGTGCCCCGCTCTCGAGTGCTACGTCGCCTCCCGGCGCAGTTACCCACTTCGGTCGTCGTCGGCCTGCTGCTGCTCGATCCACACGAGGGTCGCGCCGCCAATGTCCAGGTTGACTCCCAGATCGTCGGTCAGCTGTATGAGCTGCGCACCGCCGACGCTGGAAGCTCGGATCTCCGGCTCGTCGATCGAAGGCGGCTCACCACCTATCTGGGCCTGCAGATCACCGGGCTTGGACCCAAGGACGACGACGGACTTCCCGGCTGGCGAAACCAGTTTTCCGTCCAGTTCCAGATGCGCTTCGACGCCGACTTTGGCGACTACCTGTGCGCGTTTGGTCGATCGACCTACGGCGGTGCGCTCGGCTGCCTCGGACGGGAAAAAGGCGGCAAGAGCCTAAGCCCCGAGCTGAGCAACTACAAGCCCGAGATCCTGCAAGGCTACGTCGAAGGCCAGAGCCTCGGCGGCTGGGTCGATCTGCGGCTCGGGCGACAAATCCAGTGGGATCTGTTCGATCTGCGATCGTTTGACGGTCTGTGGATTCAGGCGCGCACGCCGATCTATCTGGCCGCCGAAGTCTTCGGAGGTCTGTCGCAAAACGGCAGCCTGCTCATCGATTCGCCGATCTATGCGCTCGATGGCACGTCGCGCAGCGTCAATCCCAGCGTCAGCGATGACGAGCAGCAGCTAGACGCCTACCAGCCGACGGTGGGCTTTTCGGTGCGATCGTACGGACTGCGCGATGTGCAGACCCGGCTTTCCTATCGCCGGACGTTTTCTCCGACGAAGAACCTGTCGCCCGCTGGCTGTCAAAGCGGCATCGGTCAGCCCGAGCAAGCGTGCGCCCCAGGCTTTGGCACCATCGAAGAGCGGCTCGCCTATTCGCTGCACGGACGGCTCTTACAAGGCAGGCTGCAAGGCTACGGCGGCTTTCGCTACGACTTTGTCAGCGGCAAGCTCGACGACGGACACGCTGGACTGCGCGGCGCGCCCCAGACCGGACACTTGCTGCTCGTTGAGTATCGCTACGTCGCGCCCACCTTCGACGGCGACTCGATCTGGAACGTCTTTTCGTCGCAGCCTTATCACGATGTCCGCTTCGCATACGACGGACGGCTCAGAAACCGGCTCGATGAAGCGGGCAATCGCCGATTCGGTGACGTTTCGCTCTATGCCAGCGCCTTTGCCCGCATGTTCCAAAGCACCGAGCACACCGCCCTACGCGGCGTCGGACCGCTCACCGCATCGCTGGGCGGCAGCGCCGGAATCCGCTGGCAGCGCGATCACGGACAGCTCCGGCTCGACGCCTACGGAGACGGTGGCTACGGCGGACTCCGCGCTGGCAGCGATCTCAGCGGTCGCGTGCAGGTGCTGCGCAACCGGCTCGGCTTCGAAGGCCGCTTGCTGTACATGTACTTTGCGGACGACATGAAGACCGACAACCGCAGTCACATGCTGGGCATGCAGCTTGGCGCGCGCTGGGCGATTGTGAGCGGGCTGCTCCTACACGTCCTCGCCGAAAACAACATCGACAGATATTACAACTCTCAGCTGCGACTGTTGGCCATGCTTGATCTGTCGTATCTCCTCGGTCCAAACGGTGGAGGCATTCCACCCGCCGGCCTTCTGCAAATGGGGCAAGGAAGCTTCCCTGCGCTCGGACCGCAAGCGGGGGTGCTCCGATGATCGGCGCGTCCGTCCCGCTGTCCCGACGACGAGTCCGCCCGTCCCTTTTGCTGTGGCTGCTGCTGCTGTGCGCGGTGCTGTCCGGGGACGCGCTGGCCAAGAAGAAGAAAACGCCGCCGCCAGAGCCGCCCGCGCCCGTCGTGGAAGCCCAGCCTGCGCCGCCGCCTCCGCCGCCTCCGCCCATCCCGGTGGAGCCGACGCCGAGTCCGAACCTCAAGCTAGAGCAGCTGCTATCGGTGAAGAACCTGCCGAAAGCCGATGCCCAGAGCCGAGGCGAGCGATCCCGCGTCATCTATCCCGACCAGACGATTCCGCTGCGCTTTTCGCACAAGAATCACCTGGCCAAAGACATTGCGTGCGATAGCTGTCACCAAGCGGCGCTCACCTCGACGAGTGCGCGTGACCGGCTGCTGCCCACCGAAGAAGACTGCGCCGTCTGTCACCCGATTGATCGCGCCAATCCGTACAAAAAGACCGACGCTGCCCCGGCGACCTGTGCAACCTGTCACGTCGGTGTACCGAGCGAACCCGGACCCGAGACGCCCGCTGCTGGCAAAGACTTCGAGTCCCTGATCGCGCGCATCGTGATTCCCGATCCGAACCTCAAGTTCAACCACAAGCAGCACCTCGACAAGCAGGTGCCGTGCGCAACCTGTCACGGAGATCTGTCGAAGGTCGATCTGGCCACCCGCGCGCAGCTTCCGACGATGGCGCAGTGTCTGTCCTGCCACGATGGCCTGATGGTTCCCGGCAAGTCGCCACGGCCCGCCGAAGCAAGCCCAGCGCCCTCCGACAGCAGCCAAAAGCCCGAGCCCAAGTCCACGATGCTGTCTGGTCGTACGCCACGCGGACCGAGCCCGCGCTGTAACACCTGCCACCTTCAGCAGTCTGACGGCCTGCTCGCCACCCGCTTTCCGACCGGCGTGCTCGCCCCTTCGGGCACCTTGCGCGGCGACGTTCACGGCATGGACTGGAAGCGCAACCACAGGCAGCCCGCGCTCAACGACCCCGAATACTGCGGCGCGTGTCACAACCAGTCGTGGTGTCAGTCGTGCCACAACGGCGTCGTCCGTCCGCTTGACCTGCACGGCGGTGACTACATCAGTCGGCACCCCATCGAAGCCCGTCGCAACCAGCCCGACTGCGGATCGTGCCATCGCCGACAGACCTTCTGCCTCGGCTGCCATGAGCGACTGGGCGTCGTGTCCCACAGCTCACTGCCCGGCAGCCCGCCCATCGGATCGTTTTTCCCCGGCAGCTCGCGCCGCTTCCACCCCGAAGGCTGGGCCAGCCCCATCGCCGGAGCCAGCCATCACTCCTGGGAAGCGCAGCGCAACCTACGCACCTGCACCTCGTGCCATCGCGAAGAGACCTGCATCGACTGCCACAGCTCCCTACCGGGCGGACGCTTTTCCATCGGCAAGAACCCGCACGGTCCCGACTGGCTCAGCTCCGGTCGCTGCCAGTCGCTTCAGTCACGCAACGCCCGCGTCTGTCTCAAGTGTCACCGCGACGGCTCCGCCCAGATGTCCTGCCTGAACTAGCGCGTAGCCCACGCCGCCTGCGGCGCTTATCCCTGATACTCGCCGAACACCTGACGCAGCGCATCGGCCACTTCCCCCACGGTGGCTTGCGCCTTGACCGCATCGAGGATCGCCACCACCAGGTTGTTTTGACCGTCCGACGCCTGCCCCGCCTTGCGTGACAGCGACTGAAGCGCCGCTTGCGTCTGTTGCTCGTCCCGCGCCTTGCGAAACGCGCGCACCTCGGCAATCCGGTCTTGTTCCGCCTGCGGGTCCAGGTGATGAAGTCCTTTGGGCGGCTCTTCCTTGATCACAAAGTCGTTTACGCCCACCACGATCCGCTGCTTGTTTTCGACCTGACGCTGATACTCGTAGGCGCGCCGCTCGATCTCACGCTGCGGATAGCGCTGCTCAATCGCCGACACCATCCCGCCCAGCTCATCAATCCGAGCGATGTACTCTCGCGCTCTCTGCTCGATCTGATCCGTCAGCGCTTCGACCGCGTAGCTGCCACCCAGCGGGTCCACCAGGTCCGCCACGCCCGACTCATACGCCACCACCTGCTGCGTTCGCAGTGCCAACAGCGCCGACTGCTCCGACGGCAGCGCCAGCGCCTCATCGTAGCCGTTCACATGCAGCGACTGACAGCCGCCCAGGATGGCCCCGAGCGCCTGCACGCTGTTGCGCACCACGTTGCACAGCGGCTGCTGCGCCGTCAGCATCGATCCCGCCGTCTGACAGTGAAAGCGCAGCATCTGGCTCTTTTCGTCTTTGGCCGAAAACCGCTCGCGCATGATCCGCGCCCACAGCCGACGCGCCGCCCGAAACTTCGCCACTTCTTCGATCAGGTTGTTGTGACCGTTGAAGAAAAACGACAGCCGAGGCGCAAACTCATCCACCTTCAGCCCCACCGCCATCGCCGCTTCGACGTAGGCAATGCCGTCCGCCAGCGTAAACGCCACTTCTTGCACCGCGTCGCAGCCCGCTTCGCGAATGTGGTAGCCGCTGATGCTGATCGTGTTCCACTGCGGCAGCTCGGCGTGACAAAACGAAAACAGATCCGTAATCAGGCGCAGCGACGGACGCGGCGGATAGATGTACGTCCCGCGCGCCATGTATTCCTTCAGGATGTCGTTTTGCACCGTCCCGCCGAGCAGCTTTCGTGACACGCCTTGCTCATCGGCCACCGCAACGTACAGCGCCAACAGCGTCGCCGCCGTCGAGTTGATCGTCATCGACGTCGTGATCTTGTCGAGCGGCAGTCCACTGAGCAGCACCCGCATATCTGCCAGCGACGCAATCGAGACCCCGACGCGACCGACCTCTCCGCTCGATAGCTCATGGTCAGGATCGCGGCCCATCTGCGTCGGCAGATCAAACGCCACCGACAGCCCCGTCTGCCCCCGCGACAGCAGGTAGTGATAGCGCTGGTTTGAGTCCTTCGCCGATCCAAACCCCGCGTACTGCCGCATCGTCCACAGCCGCCCGCGATACATGTTTGGCTGCACACCGCGCGTAAACGGATACTCGCCGGGCAGTCCCAGTCCGTCCAGGTAGTCGCTGCGTCCCTCTGCTTCGTCGGCCTGCGTGTGCGGCGCATCGATCGGCGAATACAGATCCAACAGCTCGACATCGGCATCGGTGGCAAAGCGCGCCCGACGCGGCGGGGCCTTGGTCGCAAGCTTGTTTACGCGGCCTTTGAACGCAGCGATCCGACTTTGCAGGGTCGGCAAGGACTTCGTCGTCATGGTCCGCTGAGGCTACAAAACCGCAGCCGACACAAGCAAGCAGCATTGGCACAAGGCGCGGCGGCGACACGACCAGCTCGGCAGTGACAAACCAGATTCTTTGGTGTACCCAGAAAAGACTGTAGAAGCGTCTGCAAAAGCTGTCTCGAAAGGAGTCGTGCACGATGGGTCGCAAGGTCTATGTCATTGGCGTCGGCATGGTGAAGTTTCAAAAGCCGGGCGCAAGCGACAGCTACGATGTCATGGCGCAAGGAGCGGCCCGCGCCGCGCTCTCCGACGCCAGCATCGATTACAAAGAAATCGAGCAGGTCTACGCCGGTTACGTCTTCGGCGACAGCACCTGTGGTCAGCGCGCCGTCTATCCGCTTGGGCTCACTGGCATTCCGGTCGTCAACGTCAACAACAACTGCTCGACGGGATCAACCGCGCTCTACCTCGCCCGGCAAGCCGTCCAAGGCGGCGACGCAGACTGTGTGCTCGCACTCGGCTTTGAGCAGATGGAAAAGGGCGCGCTCGGCAGCAAGTGGACCGACCGCACCAACCCGATGGACAAGCACGTCGAGGTCATGAACCGCACGCAGGGCTTTAACCAGGCCCCGCCCACCGCGCAGATGTTCGGTGGTGCCGGTCGCGAGTATCGCTGGAAGTACGGCACCCGTCGCGAGACCTTCGCCAAGATCGCCAGCAAGGCGCGCACCCACGCCAGCCGCAACCCGCTCGCGCTGTTCAACCAGCCGCTGTCCGTCGAAGAAGTCATGGCGTCCGAAGAGGTGTTTGATCCGCTCACCCGCTTCCAGTGCTGTCCGCCGACCTGCGGAGCCGCCGCCGCCGTCATCGCGTCCGAAGACTTTGTTCGTCGCAAGGGCATCTCTGGCGCGGTTCGCATCCTCGCCCAGCAGATGAGCACCGACTACGGCAGCGCCTTTGGCGACAGCATGATTGGCATGATCGGCTACGACATGGCCAAGGGCTGTGCCCAAGCGCTCTACCAAAAGGCCGGCATCGGTCCGCAAGATGTCCAGGTCGTCGAGCTACACGACTGCTTCACCACCAACGAGCTGCTTACCTACGAAGCCATCGGCCTGTGCAGTGAAGGCGGCGCCGAGCAGTTTATTTGGGACGGACAGAATACCTACGGCGGCAAGTACGTCACCAATCCTTCGGGCGGCCTGCTATCCAAAGGACACCCGCTCGGAGCCACTGGACTCGCCCAGTGCGCCGAGCTGACCTGGCAGCTTCGAGGCCAGGCAGACAAGCGTCAAGTCGAAGGTGCCAAGATCGCGCTCCAGCACAACCTGGGGCTCGGTGGCGCCTGCGTCATGACCCTGTACGGTCGCGATTAACAGAGGAACGGAACCATGAAGCAGACTTCGTCATGGCTGTGGGCAATTGCCTTGGCCGGAACTACGGTGCTCAGCGCGGGCTGCGGCACCATCAAACAGTATCGCTTGCCTGTGCCAGGCCATGCCGCTCGCAGCACCTTTGCGCCGCTTGCCGCCTGTGCCACCCAGCAGCACCTGGAAGCCGTCGAGCACTCGGACTCCTTCAACGTCCGCTTCGATCCCGACACCTGGATTCAGTACATGATCCAGGGCGACCAGTACAACATGGTCATCATCGTCGGAAAGGCCGTGCCCGAACCGCAGCGCGAATCCCGCGCCATGAGCGCCAAGCAAAAGGGTGACGAGCTGTTTGGCTGCGCGACGATGCCGCCTCCGCAGCAGGTCGTGGTGGTGCCCGGTACGCCCGGTCCCGATGGCACGCTGGTCGGAGCCATGCAGAACATGGCCGCCGCGACGATGAATGTCGGTGCCGCGACCATGAACATGGGAGCCGCCGCCATGAACCAAGGCGCAGCCGCCATGAACCAGGGCACCGCCGCCATGAACCAAGGCGCGCCCGTGTCAGGCGATCCCTGTGCGCGGCTCATCGCCTGTTACGGCATCTTGGCCCGCGACTTCTGCCAGCCTGGCTCGCAGTGTCAGTTCAAGGTCGAAGTAAAAGGCAACGATCCGCAGGGCTGCCAGTCCGCGCTTTCGCAGGTGCCACAGACCGTGCAGATGCTGTCGATGGTTCGCCCCGGCTACGTCCTGCCCGATACCTGTCGCTAACCGCCAGCCTGACCCCACGCCGCGCTTACCGCCCGCGAGACACCGGCTGCGACCGCAGCTTCGCAATCGCGGGAATCACCACCAGCGCCGCGAAAAGACACGTCACTTCTCCCAGACACGCCACCTTGCCAAACGACTGAAGCGCCCGGTTTTGCGACAGCAACAGCGATCCGTAGCCAATGATCGTCGTCAGCGAGCACAGGCTCACCGCCGCCCCCGTCTCACGCAGGATCACGGGCAGCGACAGTCCGCCCGGCTGTCCCATCGCCGCCTGACAGCGCGCCCACAGGTTTGTTGCGTACTCGACCCCGATGCCCATCGTGATCGGCAGCGCCACGAAGTTTAGAAAGTTCACCTTCAGGTTGAAGTACGCCACCGCGCCGAGCAGCCACAAAAGCCCCACGCCGAGCGACAGCAGCACCGGCCACGACCCGCCAAGCCCAAACGTCCCCACCGCCAGCAGCACCACCAGCGCCAAGCAGCGCAGCGTGATCTTGGGCCCATCGCGCATGATCACTTCCAGCATCGCGGCAAACAGCGTCGATGGCGACGCCGCCACGTAGTGCGTATCCCCCACCGTCACCTGGAGCGACCGCGACAGCCGAATCAGCTCGCGGCCATCGCTTTCGACAAACCGCGCCGGGTCCGCGTCGATGCCAATCAGCCGTCCCGTCTGTCCATCCACTTCGGTAAACGCCTCACGAATGCGCCGGGGCAGATCCCGCACCGTCAGCGTCTTCAGATCCCGAGGCGGCAGCATCTCTTGTAGATCCGCCCACTCTTCTTCGGAAATCAGCGCCTTGTAGCGATCGATCCGCTCGCTCACTCGTCGCAAGATCGCAAGCTTGTGCGCCTGATCCTGCGGCAGCACCGATCCAAGCGTCCGCACCGACTGGAGCACATGCCTCTCCCCAAGCCGCGCGTCTTGCGCCCGCAGCGCCTCGGCCACCGCATCGGCTTTGTCGGGCGATTCCACCAGCATCACCCCGTCGCGTCCGATATAGCCCGCGCCCAGGTTTCCCATTCCCAGGTCGTACATCAGTCGCCAGCGTCGCTCGACGTTTTTGTCCTGCGTCCGCAGCTTCGCAAAGTCGTATTCCAGCGGCTCCCGCGCAAAGCGCAGCGCCGGACCCAGCACGCCCACAAGCGACAGGATCACCAGCCCGAGCGCCCACCACGGCCTGCGCACAAGCCACACGCCCAGCCCATGGAGTCCCGCCCCCAGCACCGATCGACCCAGCCCGCGACTCGCTTGCGGCACGCTGCGATCCGCCCGCAGCAGCAAAAGCGGCGGAATCAGCGCAAACGTGAGCAGCCAGCACAGCACCATCCCCACGCCGCCCACCAGCCCAAACTGCGACAGCCCGCGCAGATCCGTTCCGAGCAGCGTCCCGTACGCAATGCTTGCCGCCAGCGCCGCCGACAGCGTGGACCAGACCGTGGTAGTGAGCGCGCTCCGCAGTGCCTGCTGCGCCTGCTCTCCTTCGCGCAGCGCTTCTTGGTAGCGACTGAGCAGCACGATCGGCGTGTTGATGCCGTTGCCCAAGATGATCGCGATCAGAAACGCCGTGTTCGCGTTCAGGTACGCGAGCGCATAGCGCGCCACCACCAGCGACAGCAGCACCCCCACAAGCGCCGGAATGCACGACAAGACCACGTCGCGCAGCCGCCGAAAGTGCAGGTACATCACCAGCAGCACCAGCGTGAGCGTCACCGTCGTTGCCGCCGTCAGGTCTGACTGCACGCCGCGCTGCTCGGCCAGCGCCATCGCCACCGCGCCGCTGTATTCGACCCGCATCTGCGGATGAAACTGCGTCGGCTGCGACTCGGCAATCAGCCGCTCGACCGCTTGCAGCATCTGGCCATCGTCTGCCGAAGCCAGCCCGCTGCCGCGTCGCCACAGCATGATCCCCAGGTGATAGACGCTCGGGTCGGGATAGTCGTCGCTCTTTCCTGGCGGATGAAACTCGAAGTACGGGCTGTCATCGCGCGCGGGAAGTCGCTTGCTGATTCCGTCCCGCAGCCTGCGCAGCTCCGCCTCCGGGTCGCCTTCCAGGTCAATCAGCAGCGGGTTTTGTCGACTGGCAATCAGCCGCTCGAGCAGCTCTTCCGCTTGCCGCAGCTCCGAAAGCTCGGCGTAGTGC
>WBZX01001227.1_pt1 | contig 19750 bp, 15 predicted proteins | sample 5204211 | NCBI WGS metagenome assembly WBZX01 (sample SAMN12344362, study PRJNA552823) | activated sludge metagenome | biome: Activated sludge suspended growth; feature: Nitrification reactor; material: Wastewater; isolation source: activated sludge from nitrification reactor of wastewater... | reverse complement strand
AGATGGCACCGAAGAGCCAGATCCACAGCGACAGCGCGTTCATCCGGGGGAACGCGACGTCACGGGCGCCGATCTGCAGCGGCAGCAGGTAGTTGGCGAACGCCGCGGCGAGCGGCATGACGACCAGGAAGACCATGGTGACGCCGTGCATCGTGAAGACCTGGTTGTACAGGTCCGCCGAGAGCAGGTCGTTGCCGGGCACCGCCAGCTGGGTGCGGATGAGCAGCGCCTCGAACCCGCCCACCAGCAGGAAGAAGAACGACGCGACGCCGTACATGATGCCGATCTTCTTGTGATCGACGGTGTTGATCCACGACCGCCAACCGGTGCTGGCCTTGGGTCGGGCGAACACGCCCATGGGGTTGACGGGGGCCGATTGCTGGCCCGTCGTCAGCTCCAACGGGTGCTGCTCCTCGATGATCGCCATCAGATCATCACCTCCGTCACCGTCGTGGTGGTCATTGCAGTGGTCCTTGCGAGAGAGTTGGTCATCACGTCGCCCGTCATCACTTGAGCGTCAGCAGGTAGGCCGTGAGCTGCTCGATCTGCTGCTCGCTCAGGTTGTAGTTCGGCATGCCCTGGTTGTTGTTCGGGTTCATGGGCTTGACGTCCTCGGGGTTGCGGAGCCAGCGCTTGATGTTGTTCTCGTCAGGCGTCCCGCTGGGCACGGCCTCGACCTTCGAGGAGTCCTCGAGGCGGCCGTCGTCCTCGGGCAGGTCCTCGTACAGGCGCAGGAGGCCGCCGGCGAAGTAGTCGCGCATCATCAGGTGGGTGAGGTTCGGGGCATTGCCCGACGCCATCGAGATGGCGACGCTCTTGCCGTACTCCGGGTCCGGGGTCTCGGAGTAGGTGTACGGCGCCTTCGAGTTCGGGTCCAGACCGTTGACCTGGTGGCAGAAGCTGCACTGGGTGACGAACAGGGTCTGGCCCGCCACGGCCAGCTCGTCGCTCGGGTCGGGCTGCTCGGGCGGCGTGGTCATCCGCTCGACCCAGGTCTCGTAGTCAGCGGGCTCGAGCGCCTTGACCTGCATGCGCATGACGCCGTGGGACAGGCCGCAGTACTCGGTGCACTGGCCCTGGTAGAGGCCCGGCTCGTTGGCCTGCATGACCCGCTCGTGGGTGCGTCCCGGCACGGCGTCCATCTTGCCGGCGAGGGCGGGGATCCAGAACGAGTGGATCACGTCGTTGGACTGGATCTTGAACACCACGTCACGACCGACCGGGATGGCCGCCTCGGTCGCGGTGATGATGTCGACGGTGCCGTTGGAGTCCAGGTCGTAGCGGTACTCCCACCACCACTGCTGGCCGATCACGGTGATCTCGAGCGGGTCCTCGGCGTCGTCCATGTAGAGGATCGACTGCACGTTGAACACGGCGAGCACGGCGAGCAGGAGCGCCGGCACGACGGTCCAGCCGATCTCCAGGCGGGTGTTGCCGTGCACCTGCTCCGGCTCCTCGACGCCGTCCTCGTCCTCGTCGGTGCGACGGAAGCGGCGGACCAGCCAGACAAGGCCGATCTCGACGACGATGAACACCACGCCGGCGATGGCGAAGACCGGGACGATCAGGTCCTGGATGTTCTGGGACTTGTCACCACGGGGGCTGAGGGTCGTCAGCGGACGCCCCTCGGGCACACCGATGTTGCGGATCAGGAGGTAGCCCAGGACCAGCGTGATGACCAGACCGATCGCTGTCCAGATCGCTGCGTTGCGCTTCTTGTCCACGTCCTACCTCTCAGTGACCGACGGCCGGGCCGTCGATGCCGATGTGTCCCGCCGGGAGGTCGACCACGTAGGTGGCCGCACCGAGTGACTCCTCGGAATTCTCCTCCTCCTCGCGGGGACCTGCCACGCCACCCCAGATGCCGCCGGCGATGATGAGCAGCCCGAAGACCAACAGGGCGCCGACGATCACCGACCGCTTCATCTCCGGCCGGCTGGCCAGGAGGATGGCCACCACGAACACGGTCGTGGCCAGGATGATGATGAAGAACACGGCGCCGACCTTGGGCACTGCCAGCAGGATCCGCGACATGCAGAAGATGATCAGCGCGGAGCCGAGCACGGCGCCGATGGGGATCTCGAGCGGGTGCATCAGGTGGTCGCGGATCGCCTTGTTCTGCGCCGGATCACCCGTGGCCCGCTCCGACCAGGCCTTGACGGTCCACTCGACCGCCGCGATGACCAGGCCGGCGCAACCGATGCCGAACAGCACCGTGCTGACCGCCAGGCCGACGATCGCCGCACCGGCGGAGAAGGCCGCGAACACGGGCCAGAAGCTGAGGCCCTGCGGGGTGGCGACGCGCAGGTCGACCCGGGCGCCGGTGATCTCGCCGCGCTCGACCGTGGCACCCTGGAGCTGGGCGAGCGCCTCGGGCGAGCCGTCTCGGAACACCGAGGTGAAGCCGCCGAGCACGGCCATGACACCGGCGAAGCCCATCAGGACCGAGTAGCCGATCTGGTCGCCGACCCAGCCCTTCCAGCCGAAGCTGAGGGGACCGACGACGGAGTTGACGATGTCGCCGTTGCTGAACACGTCGAGCACGCCGCCGTGCGCGGCCGCGCCCGTGACGAACCCGTAGATCAGCGCCGTCAGGTAGCCGACGGCCGCTGCTGCGAAGAAGTATTTCGAACCGCGGGTGATCATCGATCAGCTCACTTCTGTACGTAGACGGCGAACCAGATGACGACGTAGAGCGCGCACGCTGCGTACCAGAAGATGGCAGCAGCGCCGATGCCGTCGGGCTGGCGGCTGGAGAACTGGCCACCGAGGGTGCGGAACCCCATCAGCGCCATGAAGACCATCCCGGCGACCACCATGGCGAGGTGGCCGGCGGTGACGGCGTAGAAGAGCGGGCCCTCGGCCTGCACGATCGTGATCGCCGCCTGGTTGTACAGGAAGCTGGTCTGGTTGACGAAGGCAGCCCCCAGCAGGAGCGTGACGCCCAGCGCCAGGTACGTGTGGTAGCGGTCGTCCCGGTTGATCGACCAGACCGCCCACTGCATGGTCACCACCGACATGCCGATGGTGATGAGCTGCATGTTGGGCTGGCTCAGCGGGATGGTGTTCGCCGAGAGCCACGCTGCGCCGTTGGCGTCGCGGGTGGCGATGTAGGCACCGATGAGCGTGGCCATCGCCATGACCACGCCAGCGGTCATGAACGCCGTGCCGAACAGCAGCTCGCGGCGGCGAGGGAGCACCGGCGGCGGGGTCCCGGTGTCGAGGGCCAGGGTGGAGGTGTCAGCCATCAGGAGCTCTCCTCGTCGAGATCGCCACGGAGGTCGGCCAGCGGGTAGGGGCTGTTCACGTAGGCCAGCTCCAGCTCGACGCCTGCCACCGGCTCGCCCTCGGGCGCCCACTCCAGGGTGAGGCCCGTGTCGTCGTCCGCATCGGGCTCGTCCGCGCCGGCCTTGGACGCCGACAGGGTCATGCCGAGCCCGGCGAGCGCCGCGAGGAACACCAGCACACCGCCGACGGCGGCGACGCCGGCGACGACCTGGGTGTCGATCGACTTGCTGTTCGCCCCGGCCAGGCCCTCGGCCAGGTAGAGGGTCGCGAGCAGGCCGGTTCCGAGCAGGGCCGCGGTGACCGCGCCCTTGGCCTGGCCCTCGGGAGCGGGTGCGGAGAAGATCCGCCGGCTCCAGTGCGCCAGGCCGGCGATGGCGCCGACCAGTGCTGCGCCGAGCAGGAAGAAGCCCTGGGCCCACTCCATCGCTGCGGTGTCGAAGCCGAACAGCGAGCCGGAGCCAGCGGTGTCGAGCGCCTGCAGGGCGCCGGCGAGCACACCGCCGAGGATGAGCAGGAAGACCAGCACCGAGCCGATCAGCGCGGCGGACGGCGTCGGCTTGCCGTGGCGCAGCGTGTCGGCGAGCGCACCGAGCATGGCCACGACCGGCACGGCGGCCAGCAGGACCCAGCCGATCCACACGAAGGTCTGCAGTGCACGGGGGCTCTGGCTCCAGGCACCGAAGGACAGCACGGCGAAGGCGGCGATGCAGCCCTGCACCAGTCCGTAGTGCTGGATGCGCCGACCCACGTTCTTGGCCACGACGTCGGCGGCGATGCCGAGTGCCGGGATGGCGAGCATGAACACACCGGGGGCCCGCAGGAACCAGGAGATGCCGCCCTCCCAGATCTCGGCGAGACCGGCCGCGTTGGCCTGGCTGACCCGGCCCAGGAAGATGTGGGCGGTGGCCGAGCCGAACGTCGTGATCCACACGGGGGCGGCGACGAGCATCGACCAGGAGAAGAACGGGACCTTGGACAGGCCCATGCCGAGCGGTCGGTGCGACAGCACGGTGGTGGCCACGCAGGTCGCGCCGATCGACAGGGCGACCATCATGGCGCCCAGCGCGACGCTGGAGAGCCGGTCGCCCTCCAGATCGGTGCCGCTCACGCCGCCGTCGAGGGCGACGCCCACGGCGAAGATGCCGGCCGAGATGACCCAGCCCCACAGCGACAGCGCCGCGGCCCGGGGGAAGGCGATCGCCGCCGAGCCCACCTGACGGGGGACGATGTAGACGCCCAGGCCCAGCAGCAGCGGCAGCGCGCCCATCATCACCAGGGCGACCAGCGAGCTGCTCCACAGCGCGTCGGGCAGCCCGATGAGGCCGTCGGTGGACAGCCCGTCGATGCCCGCCAGCACCAGGCCGAGCGAGGCGAGGGCCAGGAACACCAGGGAGAAGCCGATGAACAGGCGCCCGACGACCAGGTGGTCACCGGTGCCGATGAGCTCCTCGACCTGGGTCGGGGCCATGGGGGTGTCGTCGGCGACGGACCCACCGTCGTCGGTCGATGGTCTGGTCTCCGTCAGTGCCATGTCGTGGTGCCTTCGGCCATGTCGTCGTGCCCTCTGTGTGCTGCCCGCAGGTGGCAGTGCTGAACCGCGGTTGCCGGACCCTACCGCGAGCGCCCGCCGACCAAGAAAACCCTCAGGTCACCAACCCTGCCGCAACAGGACATCCGCGGCCATCGCGCCGAAGAGCAGCGTGATGTAGGTGATCGAGAACGTGAAGAGCTTGATGGCCATCGCCGGGGACTCGGTGCGCATCACCTTGACCGACAGCCAGATGAACACCGCCCCCAGGACCACCGCGGCGCCCCAGTACAGGAGGCCCAGGTCGGCGGCGGCGCCGAAGGCGAGCGAGAGGGCCACGACCACCACGGTGTAGGCCAGCATCTTGCGGGTGGTCTCGCGGTAGGTGGCGACCACGGGCAGCATCGGCACGTCCGCTGCGGCGTAGTCGTCCTTGTACTTGATGGCCAGCGCCCAGAAGTGCGGCGGGGTCCAGAAGAACATCAGGGCGAACAGGGTCACCGGCGCCCAGCTGAAGGTGGCGCTGACCGAGTCGGTGACCGACGACCAGCCGATCAGGACCGGGATGGCACCGGCGGCGCCGCCCACCACGATGTTCTGGCTGGAGCTGCGCTTGAGCCAGAGCGTGTAGACGAACACGTAGAACAGACAGGCCGACAGGCCGAGCACGGCGGACAGCGGGTTCACGACGGTCCACAGCCACACGAACGCCAAGGCCTCGATCGAGACGGCGAACACCAGCGCCGAGCGGGGCGAGACCGCCCCGGTGACCAGCGGCCGGCCCTTGGTGCGGTTCATCAGGGCGTCGATGTCACGGTCGACGTACATGTTGATGGCGTTGGCGCCGCCGGCGGCCAGGGCGCCGCCGATGACGGTGGCGACCATCAGCCACAGGGGCGGCAGGCCCTGCTCGGCCACGACCATGGTGGGCACCGTCGTGACCAGCAGCAGCTCGATGATCCGCGGCTTGGTCAGCGCGACATAGGCACCGATCTTCGATCCGATCGAGACGGGGTGGTGGAGGGCCGGCGCGACCATGACCCGCACAACGTACGTGTCCGGGGCGCCCGCTCGCCAACCCTCGCCGCGTGACGGGGGACCGCTCCCCCGCACTGCCAACCGCGCCCGACCGGGACCTACGCTGACCGACGATGACCGCACCCGCCCCCGCGTCCGCCGACGGCACCACGCCCCGCGAACGGTTCACCATCTCCGCCGAGCGCTACCGGGCGGTCACCGTGTTCGCCCTGGTGATGCTGGCGCTCATCGTCGTGACCGGCGCGGCGGTCCGGCTGACCGAGTCCGGGCTCGGCTGCGAGGACTGGCCGAACTGCTCCGAGGGCGAGCTGATCCAGTTCGGCTCCCCCAACCAGACCATCGAGCAGGTGAACCGTCTGATCACCGGCCTGGTGTCGGTCGCGGTGATCGCCGCGGTGCTCGGCTCGCTGCGTCGCCGGCCCTACCGCCGCGACCTGGTGTGGTGGTCGGTGTCGCTCGTGGCGGGGGTGGTCGGCCAGATCGTGCTCGGCGGCATCACCGTCCTGGTCGACCTGCACCCTGCCGCCGTCGCCGGGCACTTCATCCTGTCGCAGGTGCTGGTCACCTGTGCGGTGGTGCTGGTCTGGCGCGCCAGCCAGGACCCCGGTCCCCGCCAGGTCCGGGTGGACCGGACCGACCTGACCCTCTCGCGCATCGCGGTCGCGGGTGCCACGGTGCTCATGTTCACCGGCCCGGCGGTGACGGGCTCGGGCCCGCACGCGGGTGACGCCGCCGCTGAGCGCTTCGGGTTCTTCATCCCCGACGTCGTCCGCGTGCACAGCATCAACATGTGGATCTTCCTGATCGTGGTGGTCGTGCTGCTGGTCCGCCTGGCCCGTTCGGGTGTACCTGCGGACATCCAGCGACGGGGCCGGCGCCTGCTGACGATGATCGTGGTGCAGGGGGCGATCGGCTACGCGCAGTACGAGCTGGGCATCCCCGCCTGGCTGGTGCTCCTGCACGTGGCGGGCGCGACCGCGATCGTCGGCCTGACCGTCTGGTTCCACCTGGGCCTGTCGGCCCCGGCGGCCGAGCGGTCCCCCGCCGTTGCCGGGGCGCGCACGTGAGCGAGCAGGAGTCCGTCGGGCTGCTCGAGCCCGACACGCTCGACGAGGTCGACCTGGACCGGCCGTGGGTCGTGCTGGTGTGGAACGACCCGATCAACCTGATGAGCTACGTCGAGTTCGTCTTCCGCAAGCTCTTCGGTCACTCCAAGGCCAAGGCCCACGAGCTGATGCTGCAGGTCCACCTGGAGGGCAAGGCGGTCGTGTCGAGCGGCACGCGCGCCGAGGCCGAACGTGATGTCTTCCGGCTGCACGAGCACGGCCTGTGGGCCACGATGCAGCAGGACTGAGCGGCGGCGCACAGACTGTCGGCATGGGCATCTTCGACCGCGCACGGCGCCGACCGATCCGCCGCACGGGCGACGGCACGTACGCGGTCGACCTGGATCCCGAGGTACGCCGGCTCGTGGGCTCCTTCGTCGACCAGCTCCGCGAGCTGCTGAGCACCGACAGCGAGTTGCTGGTGCGGCTGTTCCCGCCGCCCTACGGCGACGACCGGGAGCGCAACGAGGGGTACGCGGTGCTCGCGGGCGCCGAGCTCATGGAGCTGCGGCTGGCGGCACTGGACGTGGTGAGCGAGCACCTCGACGCGACCGAGCTCGACGAGGACCAGCTGATGGCCTGGATGCGCTCCATCAACGACATCCGGCTGGTCATGGGCACCATGCTCGGCATCACCGAGGACGGTGCGACACCCGACCTGGACGAGGAGGGCACGGCCGCCTACGGCGTCTACGAGTTCTTCGGGGCGCTGCTCGAGACGATCGTCGCCGCGCTCGCCGACTGAGCACCCGGCGGCGCTGCGGTAACGTTCCCGACGCTCCACGGAGCAGGCCCCCATCGTCCAGCGGCCTAGGACGCCTGCCTTTCACGCAGGTAACACGGGTTCGAATCCCGTTGGGGGTGCGACCGATCGGACTTGGTGCCCGCCTCGCCGGGCGGGCTACGATCGTCGCTCGCAGCTCCACGGCTGCGGGAGTACCACGAGGTCCCGTGGTGAAGTCAGGAGTTCACGCCGGCCTGTCAAGCCGGAGGTCGCGGGTTCAAATCCCGTCGGGACCGCCACACACCCCGGGTCGATCGGCCCGGGGCCCGGAACCGAGGTCCGGGCGCTGGTCAGCCAGCCGCCGGGACGTCGTCCCGGTCGGGTAGCTCAGTTGGCAGAGCGTCCGCCTGAAAAGCGGAAGGTCACCGGATCGACGCCGGTCCCGACCACCACCACGGCCCCTCCACGGAGGGGCCGTCGTCGCGCCATGGGCCGCGCTTCGGTGTGAAGAGTCCGGCTGCTCGACGCCGGACGGCGAACAGGGACCTGTCGGTCAGGGTGCGGGCGTCGCTCGTCTGCGCACCCCACGGCCGCTGCGGAAGCGGTGGGTGATCCACCCGGTTGCGTCCCCCGGGGCGACCCGTCATCATCGTGCGTCGGTGCCGAGGGCGCCGCAGCCGACCCGGGGGACGATCGTGGCGGGGGACAACGTCGACACTGGAGCTACGGCGGCAGACCGGCCACCCGAGGCGCCCCGGTTCATCTCCAATGCCGACAAGCTCGGCTACGCGCCGCCGCTGGATGGCATGCGGGGGCTGGGCGTGATGCTGGTGGTGCTGGTGCACGCCTCGTTCGTGGCCTTCGCGTCGTTCGCGGCGACGGTCGACATGTTCTTCGTGGTGAGCGGCTTCCTCATCACCACCCTGCTGCTCGAGGAGGACCGCCGCTCGGGCAGGGTCAACCTGAAGCAGTTCTACTCACGGCGGGTCCTGCGCCTGTTCCCGCTGATGTACACGGTCCTGGTGCTGACCCTGCTCGCGTTCCTGGCCGTGCACCTCGTCTTCGACGAGCGGGAGCTGCTCGACAAGGCGATCTCCGACGTGCTCGCCGGCGGCACGTACATGTACCACGTGGTCCACCCGGTCCACATCGAGCTGGTCGGCGGCGGGCCCGCCCCCATCCGTCCGCTGGTGCAGCTGTGGTCACTCACGGTCGAGGAGCACTTCTACCTCTTCGGTGTGCTGATCGTGATCCTGGTGGTCAAGCGCAAGTGGGTGACCCCGCTGATGGTCCTGTTCACCACCGCCTGGATCGCCATCGGCATCGCACGCTTCGGCGGGCACGTCGGTCCCCGCTTCGCGTGGTACCAGCGACCCGACGCCCTGCTGCTCGGCGTCGTGCTGGCCTTCATCAACGCCCGCATGCCCGCGACGTGGTCGGCGCACGCCGAGAAGTGGTGGCGCCGGGCGGCCACGGTCGCGGTGGTGATCTGCTCGCTCGTCGTGGCCAGCGGCATGTTCATCGCCAAGCCGTTCGGGCTGTACGTGCCCTTCCTGGTGCCCGAGGGCGGCTCGCTGCACGACGGCCTGTACTGGGGCGAGTACGGCTTCACGCTGGTCTCGGCGTGCGTGGCGGTGATGGTGCTGACCTTCGTCCGCTGCCCCGACCACTGGGCGGCGCGCATCTTGTCGTTCAAGCTCTTCACGTTCATGGGTGTCCGGAGCTACGCGATCTACCTGATCCACGTGCCGCTCGGCGTGTTGCTGGTCGAGACCGTCGGACGGAAGTCCGAGGGCCTCGCGCTGCTGCTCTACCTGCCGCTGCTGGCGGTGCTGACCGAGGTGGCCCACCGATTCGTCGAGAAGCCGGCCATGCAGCTCAAGACCCGCCTGGCCGCGCCCGGTGCCTCGGGCGACTCCGGTCGCCCGCACTGAGACCACCCGGCGGGCCCGGGGCGCTCAGGAGGGGCAGGTGCGCTCGCCGACCAGACGCGACAGCCCGTTGGCGAAGTCCGCGAGCGGGCCGGACCCGTCGACCACGTCCATGTCGCCCAGCTCGCAGGTCCGCTCGATCGGGTAGACGTCCCAACCGTTGCGCTCGATCGCGGCGTCGACCTTCTCGTTGGGCGTCAGGTAGATGATCAGCCAGACCTTGCCGTCGATCTGGGGGATCTCGATCACCTGCGCGTCGGCGGGCAGCTCGTTGAGGTCGACGCTCGGGTAGAGGAACGTGAGCTCCGAGAGCCGGTACGCCTCCCGCCCGGGCTCGGGATCCACCGAGCCCGGCTGCGCCAGCACCAGGCTCACGTCCTCGTCCAGCAGGTGCTCGACGCGTGCCATGCGGACGTGCCCCGGGTAGTAGGGCTCGATCGCGTACCCGGTGCGTGCCGTGACGGGGTCGGTCAGGCCGAGCATGTCGACCGTCGGCAGGTCGGCGAAGTACGGCAGCACGCCCAGCGGGGCCACCGCGATCACCGGCTGGCCCTCCACGTCGGGGCCGCCGGGGAACTGCTCGGCCAGGAACTCGCCCTTGCCCTTCCAGGTCGTGGTCGACTCGTTCGGCCAGTGGCTCAGCTCGGTGAACGTGAGCACCGGGTACGGGATCAACGTGGGCATCACCCGGTGCGAGGCGGAGAACACCAACAGCACCGCGATGAGCACCACCTGCGTCGCGGTCCGGCGGTACCGATCGATCAGGAACGCCGCCACCATCGCCAGCACGGGCAGCACCGGCACCATGAAGCGGAACTCCATGAAGTCGCCGCCGACGACGCAGATGTACAGGAACCACACCGGCACCACGGCCAGGACCTGGTGCACGCCGGGCACCGCGAACAGGTCGCGCCGGTGGCGCAGGAACCTCGGCACGAGCAGGAACGCTGCGTACGAGATGAAGAAGACCGCCAGGTAGAACACGCCGTACAGGAACGGCACGACGGGGTTCGCCGCGGACTTCGCGTAGAACGTGTTGGGCAGCAGGTTGCCGTAGTAGCCGAGCTTCCAGACGAACCAGGGCACCAGCAGGACCGCGGCCGGCAGGCCGATCTGGAGCGCCGAGGTGAGCAGCGTCATGGTGCGGCGCGTCGGGACCGACTCGCGCCGCCACTGCGCGACCAGGTAGGCCACGACCCAGACGGCGACCAGCACCGCGGAGTCCATGCGGGTCAGCACGGCGAGCCCGGCGCACACGCCCGCACCGACGCGGCGGGCGACCTGATGCGGACGCTCGACCTCGGTGACCGGCAGCAGGAGCGCGGCGACCGACACCACGAGCAGCGTCTGCTGCATCGTCTCCAGGCCGCCGGTCGCGTACGCCAGGAAGGTCATGTTCGCGAGCAGCGTCAGCGCCACGAGGAACGCGGCCGACTCGCTGCCGAACACGCGACGGGCGAACCGCAGCGTCACCGCCACGGTGCCGACCATCAGCGCGATGCCGACCACCTGGCTGAACACCGGCGTCGACCACCCGTAGCGCTCGGGCAGCCAGTGCATGACGGTCCACAGGAAGTTCGTGTACCCCTCGACCCGCTCGCCGGGGTTGAACACCAGGCCCTCGCCGCGGGCCAGGTTGCGGGCGTAGCGGTAGGTGATGAACGCGTCGTCCTGGACGAACCGCACGAGCCAGGCCGCGATCACCGCGAGCACGTAGAGGCCGACCTCCGCCAGGCGCCAACGCCCGTCGAACCAGCGGTCCAGCAACGTGGTCAGCCGGCGGTCGCCGTCCGGGGTCGACGGCGCGACCTCCGTCGCCCCCATCGCCTGTTCGCCCACCCCCGCGGTCACCGGGACATGCTAGCGGGAGCGCTCAGGAACGGCAGACGCCGTCGGCGCGTGCGGCCTCGGCGCAGGCCCTGGCGACCGACAGGACCACGTCGGGGTCGAACACGGACGGGATGATGTTGTCGGCCCGCAGGTCCTCGGGGCGCACGGTCTCGGCGATCGCGACGGCTGCCGCGACCTTCATGTTCTCGGTGATCTTCTTGGCGCCCGCGTCGAGCGCCCCGCGGAACACACCCGGGAAGGCCAGCACGTTGTTGATCTGGTTCGGGAAGTCCGAGCGGCCCGTCGCGATGACCGCGGCAACGTCCTGGATCAGCTCGGGGCGGATCTCGGGGTCGGGGTTGGCCATCGCGAACACGATCGGGTCCTTCGCCATGCCGATGACGTCGTCACGGGTGATCAGGTCCGGACCCGACAGCCCGATGAAGACGTCCGCACCCGGCATGACCTCGGCGATCGACCCGCTGAGCCTGTCGGGGTTGGTGTTCTCGGCGAACCACTGCTTGGACTTGTTCAGTCCCTCACGTCCGGTGTGCACCGCACCCTGGCGATCGCATCCGATGACGTTGACCGCGCCGGCGTTCATCAGGATCTTCGACACGGCCACACCCGCCGCACCGACGCCGGCGACGACGATCTTCAGGTCGGCCATGGTCTTGCCCACGATCTTGAGCGCGTTCTCGAGCGCCGCCAGCGTGACGATCGCGGTGCCGTGCTGGTCGTCGTGGAACACCGGGATGTCCATCGCCTCGACCAGGCGCTCCTCGATGTCGAACGCACCGGGCGCCGCGATGTCCTCCAGGTTGATGCCGCCGAAGGTCGGGGCCAGGCGCAGGACCGTCTCGACGATCTCGTCGGGGTCCTTGGTCGCCAGGCAGATCGGGAAGGCGTCGACACCCGCGAAGTGCTTGAACAGCAGGGCCTTGCCCTCCATCACCGGCATGGCGGCCTCGGGACCGATGTCACCGAGGCCGAGCACGGCGGTGCCGTCCGAGACGATCGCGACGGTGTTGCGCTTGATCGTGTAGCGGTGCGCGGTCTCCGGGTTCTTCGCGATCTCCAGGCAGACGCGAGCGACCCCGGGCGTGTACGCCATCGAGAGGTCCTCGATGTCGCGCACCGGGGCCAGGGGCAGGACCTCGATCTTGCCGCCCTCGTGCATGTGGAACGTGCGGTCCTCGAACTCGACGATCTCGATGCCGTCGATGCCCTCGATCGCAGTGCGCACCTGCTCCTGGTGGGCGGTGCTGGTGCAGTTGACGACGATGTCCTCGTCGAGCGTGGCCGTCTTCACCTCGAAGCCGCGCAGGCCCGAGATGTTGCCCCCTACCTCCCCGATCGCGATCGCCAGGCGTCCGAGCATGCCGGGTTCGTTGGCGATGCGGACGCGGATGCGCACGGAGTAGGCGGGGGTGGGAGTGTCAGCCATAACGGACCGCAGGCTAACCGGCGGACCCCACCCACGACGAAGCCGGGTGCCCTGCGGTCAGGGCGCGGGGTCCCAGCCGACCAGGCCGTAGCGCTCGTAGTCGCCGATGAAGAAGAACTCGTGCAGGCCGTAGCCGACCGAGCCGTCGGACTGCTCGAAGCGAGCGACCTGATCCACCAGACCGAACAGCCGCGCCGCGTCGCGCTCGTAGTCGACGTCGACGCCCTGCACGACCAGCGGACCCTGGTACATGCCGAAGCGCCAATCCGGCTCGATGCCGTAGCCGGTGCCCACCATCAGCCAGCAGTCCTGCAGCGGCGTCACCGCGATCTCGAGCGGCCCGCCAGGCGCGTCGGGGAAGCGCAACACCGAGGACTCGATGCGGCGGGTGCCGGGCGTGACCACGGCCTCGTGCTCCGGACGACCCAGGTGCTCGGTCGGGCGGTCGGGATCGTTCCAGATCCGTGTCGCCTCCTCGATGTCGCGGGTGCCGTCGGTGCGCTCGTTGACCATGTAGAGGATCGAGTGGTCCTCGAACTGCATCGGCGCGTAGTTCCACATGCCGACCATCTGGCCTTCGGTGCGGATGCCGGCGGGCTCCTCCTCACCGACGGGGCGCACGCCCCAGCTGCGGTCCCTCGTGCCCCACCACTCGTCCGGGGTCACCTCGAAGGTGATGTCGCCGGTGGTGATGGTGCCCGACCACTTCCCGGTCTGGGCGAGCCGCATCGTGTCGAACAGCACGCGGCCATGCTTGCGGATGTACTGGCGGGGCTCCTCGAACGCCGGGACGCTGCCCACCCAGGTCAGGTCGGCCGACACGCCGTGCTCGTTGGGCTCGACGACGAAGCGCAGCTCCTCGAGCGGGCGGATCACCTCGACGCGGATCGGGCCGACCGACATGTCCATGCGGTCACCGAGCTCTCGCGAGGCGCGCACCACGCGGTGCGAGGTGCCCGTGGTGACCACCATGAACGCGTCGGCCACCGCCAGGTTCGGGTACTGCCCGTAGCCGAAGATGACCATGGCGTCGCCGTCGTTCTGATGGCAGTTGAAGTAGTAGCGGTCGTAGAAGTTGCGGTCGCTGGTGGCCGAGTGGCGGATCGTCTCGGCGGTCTGGTGCACGGGGTAGTCGTCCCACGAGCTCAGCGAGCCGTGCGCACGCGGCGTGTGGAACGAACCGGCAGCAGACTGACCAGACATCGGATCCCCCTCGTCGGACCGGGCACCCGCCGGACCTGACGGGGCGTCAGGTTACCGGCGACCCGCACGTGGTGGCGCGGCAGGACGGTCGATCTCGTACAGGTGCGTCGTCACCGACGACGGATCCGTACGAGTTCGGACCGAGGCGCGGTTGTGGCAGCCGACTCAGTCCGCGAAGCGGACGACGCCGGTGCCGGCGACGACCTCGCCGATGCGGCGTGCCTGCACACCCGCGTCCGCCAACGTGGCGACCGCGGTGTCCGCGGCCTCGGGCGGCACCACCGCGACCATGCCGATGCCCAGGTTGAAGACCTTGCGCATCTCGTCGACGTCGACGTCGCCGATCCGCTGGAGCTCGGAGAAGATCCGCGGCCACTCCCAGCTGCCCGGGTCGACCACCGCATCGCTGGTGCCGCCGAGCACCCGGTTCAGGTTGCCGGGCAGGCCGCCGCCGGTGATGTGCGCGATCGAGTGCACCTCGACGGCGCGGACCAACCGCTGGATGGCGGGGGCGTAGATGACCGAGGGCACCAGCAGCTCGTCGCCCGTGCGGGGCGCGTCGGGCGCGTCCCACGCCGCGTCGTCCACCGACCGGCCGGCCACCTCGAACATCAGCCGGCGGGCCAGCGAGTAGCCGTTGGAACGCAGCCCGGGCGACGGCAGGCCGATGAGCACGTCGCCGGGGGTGACCTGGTCACCGGTGATCATCCTGGCGCGATCCACGACACCGACCGCGAAGCCGACCAGGTCGAACTCGCCGGCCGACATCATCCCCGGGTGCTCGGCCATCTCGCCGCCGATCAGCGCACAGCCGGCCTGGCGGCAGCCCTCGGCCACACCCGACACCAGCTGCTGCGCGTGCGCGGGGTCCAGGTGCCCCACCGAGATGTAGTCCAGGAAGAACAGGGGTTCGGCGCCCGTGCAGACCAGGTCGTCGACGCACATCGCGACCAGGTCCAACCCGATCGAGTCGAAGCGGCCGACCGCCGTGGCGACGTTGGCCTTGGTGCCGACGCCGTCGGTCGACGACACCAGGACCGGCTCGGCGTACCTGGTCGGGTCGAAGCGGAACAGCCCGCCGAACCCGCCGATGTCGCCGATCACCTCGGGACGGAACGTCGAGCGGACGTCGGCCTTGATGGCGTCGACGGCAGCCTCACCGGCGCCGATCGAGACGCCGGCGGCCTCGTAGGTCTCACCCACCGCGCACGTCCTCCTCGGACGTCGCGTCCTGCCGCTGCTGGGCGGCGTGGTCGGCGGGGAGCATCGCTGCGTCGCTGTGGCCGTCGATGCCCTCGAGCAGCGAGATGGTCACCTCGGCCGCCCGTTCGTCGGCGTTCTTGACCTCGCCGTCGAGCACCCCACGGGCGGCGGACGGCGTGATGGCGACCGGGTACTCGCCGGTCAGGCAGGCGTTGCAGAAGCCGGCGCCCGGCGCACCGATCGCCTCGACGAGACCGTCGAGGGTCAGGTAGGCGAGCGTGTCGACGTTCAGGTAGTTCCGGATCTCCTCGATCTCCATGTTGGCGGCGAGGAGCTGCCCTCGGGAGCCGGTGTCCATGCCGTAGAAGCACGGCCAGCGGTACGGCGGCGACGAGATGCGCATGTGCACCTCGGCGGCGCCCGCGGCGCGCAGCATCTCCACCATGGCCTTGGTGGTCGTGCCGCGCACGATCGAGTCGTCGACGACCACCAGGCGCTGGCCCTCGATGTTCTCGCGCAGCGGGTTGAGCTTCATGCGCACACCGAGGGCGCGCAGGTCCTGGCTCGGCGCGATGAACGTGCGACCGATGTAGCGGTTCTTCACCAGGCCGTGACCGAAGGGCGTGCCGGACCGGCGGGCGAAGCCCTCGGCCGCGGGCAGGCCGGACTCGGGCACACCCATGACCATGTCCGCCTCGACCGGCGCCTGCGCGGCGAGGTGCTCACCCATGCGGACCCGGGCCTGGTGCACGTTGCGGCCGTAGAGCTGCGAGTCCGGCCGGGCGAAGTACACGAACTCGAACAGGCAGAGCTTGGGGTCGATCTCGTCGTCGTCGAACGGCCGCAGCGAGCGCACGCCGTCGGCGTCGATCACGACCATCTCGCCGGGGTCGAGCTCGCGCACGAAGTGCGCGCCGACCACGTCGAGCGCGGGCGTCTCCGATGCGAGCACCCATCCGGCGTCCAGCTTGCCGAGGCACAGCGGGCGGAAGCCGTGCGGATCGCGCACACCGATCAGGTGGCGGGTGTCGAGCAGCGTCAGCGAGAACGCCCCGTCGAAGCTCGGCAGCACCTCGAGCAGCGCCTGCTCCAGCAGGCTGTCGCCAGGACCGAGCCGCTCGCAGGCGAGTGCGATCTGCTCGGCCATCGCCTCGGTGTCGCTCGACACGGTGCCGGCGAGCATGCCCGCGTCCTCGGCAAGCTCGGCGGTGTTCACCAGATTGCCGTTGTGGGCGAGCGCGAACTGGCTGTCCACGACGTCGCGGTAGATCGGCTGGGAGTTCTTCCACATGCTCGACCCCGTGGTCGAGTAGCGGGTGTGGCCGATGGCGAGGTCGCCGTCGAGCGCCGCCAGGGTCCGGTCGTCGAAGACGTTGGAGACCAGCCCCATGTCCTTGACGACGGTCAGGTGGTCGCCGTCGGAGGTGGCGATGCCCGCCGACTCCTGGCCGCGGTGCTGCAGAGCGTAGATGCCCAGGTAGGCCAGGTGCGGCACCGGCATGCCGGGTGCGTAGACGCCGAACACGCCACAGGCCTCACGAGGCTTGCCCTCGTCGGGGTCCAGACAACCGTCGTCCCACTCGTGCGGGAGCTCGTCGGGCGGGCGGTGCACGGTCCCATCGTGGCACATCCGGGAGGGCGGTCCCGAACGGGCCTCACGGTGGGCGCTCAACTGGGCAGCCGGGTGCCGAGCCGCAGGTCGTCGGGGTCGAAGCGCGACAGCACCTGCGCGGCCGTCACCGCCTCGCCCGACGCGGCGAGCCCCATCGACGCGGCGAGCCGGCCCACTACCTGCGCCACCGTCGCGCCCGCCGCGAGCTGGTCGCGCAGGGTGATCGCGCCGTGGCGCTTGGCGAGCCGATCCCCGTCGTCGCCGTGCACGAGCGGCACGTGGACGTACTCGGGGGTGGGCAGGTCGAGCAGCTGCTGCACCAGCACCTGCCGGGGCGTGGTGTGCACCAGGTCGTCGCCGCGCACGACCTGGTCGACGCCCTGGTCGCCGTCGTCGACCACGACCGCCAGGTTGTACGCCGCGACACCGTCCGCGCGCCGCACCACGAAGTCGTCCACCGGCTCCTCGATGACGCCGTGGAGGCGGTCGACCACGCGCACCACGGCGCCGTCGGCGCGCAGCCGCGTGGCGGCCTGCTCCCCCGCCGCCAACCGAGCCGCCACCTCCTCGGGGGGCAACGAGCGACAGGTGCCCGGGTAGCCGCCCTCGACCGAGGGGCCGTGCGGGGCCCCGGCGGCCTCGCGGATGTCGCGGCGCGAGCAGAAGCAGCGGTAGGTCCTCCCCTCGGCGCCCAGACGGTCCAGCGCGGCCTCGTAGCGGTCGCGACGGTCCGACTGCCGCACGACGGGGCCGTCGTGGTCGACGCCGATCACGGCCAGGTCCTCGAGCTGCTCGGCGGCGCGGCGCGGCGCGGCGCCGGTGGTCAGGTCCTCGACCCGGATCAGGAAGCCCCCGCCGTCGTGGCGGGCGCAGCACCACGCCACCAGGGCCGTGCGCAGGTTGCCCAGGTGCAGGTCGCCCGACGGCGTGGGGGCGAACCGTCCGGTGGCCACTCAGCCCTGGGTGGTCCCCGACCCCAGAGCGTCGGGCAGGCGGTCGCGCGCCGCGGCGACCGCGTCGGCGAGGGCCAGGTCCATCTGGTCCTTCACCACCAGCCGGTCGCCACCGGCGACACCTATGCGGCTGTGCGGCACCCCGCGGGCCTCGAGCACGTCGAGCACGACCCGCAGCTGCTCGGGGTCGACGCAGAGCACCGCGCGGCCCGACGACTCGGAGAACAGCGCGTGGTGGTCGGCGAGGCGTGCTGCGGTGAAGCCCACTCCGGAGCGGACCGCCATCTCGGCCAGCGCCAGTGCGACACCGCCGCGCGAGACGTCGTGGGCGCCCAGGACCAGGCCGGCAGCGACCAGCTCGCGCACCGCGGTGGCGGCGGTCGCGACGGCGTCCAGGTCGAGCGTGGGCAACGTGCCACGACCGCGGTGGCCCCGGTCGGCGGCCCACTGCGAGCCCGAGAGCTCGGGCACGGTCTCACCGACGAGCACCAGCCGACCGCCGTCGACCAGCTGCACGCCCGGCGGACGACGGTCCAGCCGGTCGACCATGCCGAGCAGTCCGACCACCGGAGTGGGATCGATGTCGCGGCCGCGGCTCTCGTTGTAGAGGCTGACGTTGCCGCCGACGCACGGCACGCCGAACGCGTCCAGGGCCTCGGTCATGCCGTCGACGGCCTCCGAGAGCTGCCACATGACCTCGGGGTGCTCGGGGTTGCCGAAGTTCAGGCAGTTGACCAGCGCGAGCGGACGGGCACCGACGACGGCCAGGTTCATGACCGACTCGGCGACGGTCATGGCGGCGCCGCCCCGGGGGTCGACCGCCCCCCACAGGTGGTTGCCGTCGGTCGTCAGGGCCAGGGCGCGCCCGGTGTCCTCGCCGGTGTCGGGGTGCTTGAGGCGCAGCACCGCGGCGTCGCCGCCGGGGCCCTCGACGGTGTTCAGGAACAGCATGTGGTCGTACTGCGACCACACCCACTCGGTGTCGGTGAGCATGGCGAGCAGGTCGGCGCCTGCGTCCTGGGGGGCGGCCAGCGAGGCCGCCGTGTCGGCCTGGCGCGCCGCCAGGTCGGCGGGCTCGGCGCGGGGTCGGTCGTACAGCGGCGCCTCGTCCTCGAGCGACTTGGCCGGCACGTCCGCGAGGACCTCGCCGCCCTCCTCGTCCAGGATGCGCAGGCAGCCGGAGTCGGTCACCTTGCCGATCACCGTGGCGCGGATCTCCCAGCGCCGGGCGATCGCGAGCACCTCGTCGAGCCGCTCGGGCTCGACGATGGCGAGCATGCGCTCCTGGGACTCCGAGGTCATGATCTCGAACGGCTCCATGCCGGGCTCGCGCTGGGGCACCCGCTGCACGAACACGTCCATGCCGGCGCCACCCTTGGCCGCGGTCTCGGCGGTCGCACAGGTGATGCCGGCACCACCCAGGTCCTGCACACCGACGGCCAGGTTCTCGCCGAGCAGCTCCAGGCAGGCTTCGATCAGGCGCTTCTCCTCGAAGGGGTCGCCGACCTGCACGCTCGGGCGCTTCTGCGCGTCGGCCTCGTCGTCGGAGAAGCCCGCCGAGGCGAGCACCGAGACACCGCCGATGCCGTCGCGACCCGTGGTCGACCCGAGCAGCACCGCCAGGTTGCCGACGCCCTCCGCCCGACCGAGCACCAGGCGCTCGGTCGGCATGAGGCCGAGGCACAGCACGTTCACCAACGGGTTGTCGGCGTAGCACTCGTCGAACACGGTCTCGCCGCCGATGGTGGGCACCCCGACGGAGTTGCCGTACCCCGAGATGCCCGAGACGACGCCCTCGGCGATCCACCGCGAGCGGGCGTCGTCGAGCGGGCCCAGGCGCAGCGGGTCCATCACGGCGATCGGGCGCGCGCCCATCGAGAAGATGTC
>WBZX01001226.1_pt1 | contig 19780 bp, 22 predicted proteins | sample 5204211 | NCBI WGS metagenome assembly WBZX01 (sample SAMN12344362, study PRJNA552823) | activated sludge metagenome | biome: Activated sludge suspended growth; feature: Nitrification reactor; material: Wastewater; isolation source: activated sludge from nitrification reactor of wastewater... | reverse complement strand
ATTGGCTCAATAGTGGCTTAACGGGCACTCGACATGAATAAATTCTGGATACACAGCTTGGTCCTGATGGCACTCACCGGCTGTGCTCACGAAAGCACCATCACCCCATCGCAAGGCCATATCGGCTCCGGGCAAGAAGCCCAAACCGCGGCAACGGCACCTGTGGGCGACATCCCCAAGCCCGTCAAAAAGCCCGCTTACGTTCCGCCGCCCAAACCCAAGGCAAAAGAACAGACTTTTAGCGTTGTAGTTAGCGATGTGCCGGTAAAGGAAGTCTTATTCGCGTTAGCACGCGAGAGTAAAATGAATATCGACATTCATCCTGACATTAAAGGTTTTGTCACGATGAATGCTGTTGATCAAACATTACCATCTATTCTAGAAAGAATATCAAAACAGGTTGATTTGACTTACAGTATTGAGCGCGATGTATTGTCTATCAAACCCGATTCACCAGTTCTAAAAACCTATCAAATCAATTACGTCAATATGGACAGAGACACGACGGGTTCTGTTGCCGTGTCTGCACAAATAGCATCCGTTAGCTCATCGTCCGCTGGAGTTGGTGGCACTTCTACAACGACCTCCAGTAGTGGAGGCAATACGTCTTCTACGACTGTTTCCTCAACATCAAAGAACCACTACTGGGCAGACTTGATTAAAAACATCGAGGAGATTCTTCAGGAAAGCGACAAAGATATTTTAGTACGAAAGTTCAATGCTACAGCCTCGTATCAAGACTTCAAAAACGCTATGGGGCAAGTTGATGCCACTGGTAGCGGGCACGCAAGCATGGGAATCCCTAGCAGTAGCAACAGCAGTACGGGAAATCAAATTAATGTGGGCGGATCAAACATTAGCGGGAGTGGTAATCAAAAAGTAGAAGGCTCATCATTAGCTGAAACGAAACAGGCAAAAGACGAACAACGAGAAGAATATAAACGGTTATATGCTGCCAAAATAATTGCAAACCCTGTAACCGGCGTATTGAGCGTTCGAGCAACGCAACGTCAGCATGAAAAAATTCAAGAGTTTATTGACAAAGTGCAAGCTAATGCACGTCGTCAAGTATTAATCGAAGCAACCATCGTAGAAATATCACTAAACGACCAATATCAATCAGGTATTGACTGGAGCCGCTTGGGCTCTAATGGTCTACTCAAGGGTTTTACCTTTAAACAAGAATTATCCAATAACGCATTAAGTAGCGCTCCTCGCTTTGTCATCGGCTACAACAATACATCTAGCCCACTTGGTGATTTAGCCGCATCGATTAAGTTGTTACAAACCTTCGGCAATACAAAAGTTTTGTCGAGTCCAAAATTAATGGTTTTAAATAGTCAGACAGCTATCTTAAAGGTAGTAGACGAATTAGTTTATTTCACAGCAAAATCTGACACCACCTCAAATACAAACCAAACCACGACAACGGTAACCACAACTCCACACACATTACCAGTCGGGATATGGATGAGTGTCACACCTCAAATTAATGAAAATGGATCTGTCATATTAAACGTTCGACCAACTATTTCTCGCAAAATGACCGAGGAAATTCAGGATCCTAATCCGGACTTGAAAATAGCCAGCAAAATTCCACAAATAAGGATTAGGGAAATGGAGTCAGTCCTTCAAGTTGGAAGTGGTAATACGGTCATTCTTGGAGGACTTATGGAAGATGAGTTCTCCAAAACTAGCGACAATGTACCCGTAATGCACAAGCTACCCATTATTGGAAAATTGTTTAGCTCGAAAGATGATAACTCTACAAGAACCGAGCTCATCATTTTCCTTCGCCCAACTGTCATTACCAATGCCAGCCTGGAAAGCGACGAACTGAAATCATTCAAGCAGTTCCTGCCTGACCAACTTCCGACAGTGTCTGCCGATGAGCCTGCTAATTAAAGCCCTGCAAAAAGCCGAACAGTCGAAAGAAAATGTCGGCACAGAAAAGCAGACAGCGGCCACGCCGACTGATTTAACCCTGGAACTGGCACCACACCCGCCAGCTTCAGCCGAAATCTCGCTGGCGGAAGAAGGCGGTTTTGACGAGCCGCTGCAACCCCCTCCTCAAGCAACACCCGCAGCGACAGCCAAACCTGTTGCTGTACCCAAGTCGCCGGAGCCTGCCGCCGAACGCGTAGCAGCTGCCAATGTGTTCCATGCAAAAACGGCTGCCGCTGCCGATCCGGGTGGCCGACGTGCCTTCTGGCTGGGCCTGGGCGGGCTTGTTTTGCTGTTGGTCTTGGGAGGTGGATTTTATTTCTACCTCGAAACATTGCTGCCACCTGATGTTGCCGTTGTTCGTCCGCCACAACCACCGGCACCAGTTGCACAGGCCCCGGCAGCAACGCCAGCCCCTGAACCGGCGACAGCAGCAATTGCACCGGCCGAACCTGAACCTGTCGCACCACCCCCGGCAGCAACTGCTGAAAAGCCGTCGCCTCAGGAAACCGTAGCCACCCAAAAACCTGTAGTTGCCGACACGCCATCACCAGCGTCGGCGACGACGGAAAAAACACCTGCGCCAGATAACGAATCGGTCAAGGTATCGCGTAGCCGCAAGTTCGAACCCGCCAGCAATGCAACGGCTACCAGCGCTTATCAAGCGTTCACCGCGGGCGACGATGCTGCGGCGGGGCGCTTGTATCGCCAACTTTTGCAAGCGGAACCTCGCAACGTCGATGCACTGCTGGGATTGGCCGCCGTCGCGGCCCGGCAAGAGAACATGGATGAAGCCGCCCGCCATTACGCCCATGCGCTGGAGCTGGAGCCCAGGAACAGCGTAGCCCAGGCTGGGCTGATCGCCTTGATGAGCCAGGCTGACCCCGTAGCGGCCGAAAGCCGCTTAAAGTCGTTGCTGGCACAGCAGCCGGATGCCGCTTACCTGCACGCAGCGCTTGGGGGCGTATATGCCGAACAAAATCGCTGGCCCGATGCGCAGCAGTCGTATTTCCAGGCTTTCCGCCTTGAACCGGGCAATGCCGAACACGCCTATAACCTAGCCATCAGCCTCGACCAGATGGGCAAAGCCGATCTGGCGCTGGATTATTACCAGCGTTGCCGCGATCTGCTACCTAAACAGGGCAGCAGTGTAGATCGCGCCGCGCTGGAATCACGCATCAACCAGCTGCACAAATAATTCAGGTCGAAAAATTGAACCTCCCAGTCATCATTTCTGCGCTACAGGCGCAGTTTCCTCCAGAACGTTTGCTCACCGATCCGGTGGATTGCTACGCCTACGCCTACGACAATTCGCGCAATTTCAAACCGCCATTGGCCGTGATTTTTCCGCTGACGGCAGAAGAAGTTCAGGCCGCCGTCAAACTATGCAACCAGCATCAGGTTCCGTTGGTACCACGCGGACGCGGCACCGGTACCGCAGGCGGCAGCGTGCCGGAACAGGGTGGTGTGGCATTATCGCTGGAGCGCATGAATCGCGTACTGAAGCTGGACCCGGACAATCGCATGGCGATTATCGAACCCGGCGTACTCAACCAGGATCTGCAGGATGCACTGAAGCCGCTGGGTTTCTTCTGGCCACCTGATCCCTCCAGCGCGCCGTATTGCAGTGTCGGGGGCAACCTTGCCACCTGCGCCGCCGGACCGCATGCCGTCAAGTACGGGGTTGCCCGTGACCACGTGCTGGGGCTGAAAGCCGTGACCGGCAAGGGTGACTTGATCAAAACCGGTTGCTATACCACCAAGGGCGTGGTCGGCTACGACCTGACCCGGCTGGTTGTCGGCTCGGAAGGGACGCTGGCTGTCATTGTGGAAGCCACGCTGAAGCTGACGCCACTCCCCAGGGCGGTTGGCGGCATTACCGCGCAATATCGCGACACCACGAGCTGCGCACATGCGATTGCAGCCATCATGGCACAGCCTTTCGTACCCTCGGCGCTGGAATTTCTGGACAACAATGCGCTCAACCTGATCCGCAACCGCCACCCCGGCATGCTGCCCGAGGATATGCGCGCCTTGCTGATGATAGAAGTCGATGGCTCTGAAAGCGAGATCGTCGAGGCGACCGAGGCGATCATCAACGCCTGCCAGCTCGATGGCCTGATCGAAGCCAAAAAGGCGGACGACACCAAGGCACTGTGGGCGGCGCGCAAGGCTTTGTCGCCGCTGCTGCGGGATGTTGCGCCGAAGAAAATCAACGAAGACGTAGCGGTACCGGTATCGCGCCTGCCCGAGCTGCTGGGCGGGATCGAAAAACTTGCCGCCAGCCACCGCATTGCCAACGTTAATTTTGGCCATGCAGGCAACGGCAACATCCACGTCAACCTGCTGGTGAACCCGGATGATGCCGAAGAAATGGCCCGTGCCGAAACCTGCCTGGACGAAGTGTTCTCGCTGGTATTGTCGCTGGATGGCACGCTGTCGGGCGAGCATGGGGTGGGTATCACCAAGAGACCGTTTGTCGATCGAGAAATCGACGAGACCACGCTCAATGTGATGCGTGCGGTCAAACACACCTTGGACCCGGCCAACATCCTTAACCCCGGAAAATTGTTCCCTGCTGTAGACCGCAGCTAAAGTTAGCTATACCATCGCCGTTAAACGTGTTTCAGATGTACATTCTCCAGGGCTCATGATGAAGGTTACGGGCACCACCAAAGCGACGCAATTGACCGGTATATCTACCGGCAAATCCTCCACCCGCTCACGCTCCTCTCCATCTTCGAACAGTGCCAGGGACGACGTCAGCATTTCCGAAAAATCTTCATTGATGCAAGCGCTCGAAGCCAGTATTAACGAAGCACCCGAAGTCGATCTCGACAAGATTGAAAGCATCAAGCAAGCCATTAGCGAAGGCAGTTTCAGCATCAGTTCCGGGCGCATCGCCGAAAAAATGCTGACCGGCGCCAGTGAATTTTTGACCAGAAAGAAAGCCTGAATTGACCGACAACACTACGCTGCTTGCCCATTTGCAAGCCGAAACAGCCGCCATCAGACAGTTCAACGACTTACTTAAAGCAGAACAAAAGGCGCTGAGTAGCAATCAGATTGATACGCTCACGCAATTTGCGCAAAACAAATCGGGACAGGTAGAGGCGCTTAACCGGTTGGCGGCAGAGCGTATGGCTCAGCTTGCCTCCCTGGGAATCAGGGCTGATGAGCGCGGAATGGAACAATGGTTGGCGACCGCCGGTAGTGAGGCACGAAAAGTCTGGACCACTTTGCTCGATGTCGCCAGAGAAGCCAACGCCAACAACCAGATCAATGGCAAACTGATACAACAGTGCATGCAGCAGCACCAGCAAGCGCTATCGGTGCTCATGGCCGCAGCCAATCAGGTCAAGCTCTACGGTGCAGATGGGCAGGCGCAAAAAGCATATCCGGGGGCCGGGGCGTCTCGCGGGATTATCGGGACTGCCTGATACTCAAGGGCTTTAACCCAGCTCGTCCAGCCGCTGGCCGGCGAGCGCTCGGCGCACACTCACATCCATCCGTCGCGCAGCGAACGCTTCCGTCGCCTGGTTGAGGGTGCTCATCTCGCGTCGGATGAGAGCTGCTTCCCGGCCTTCCAGCGCCGTACGCAGGGCCACGATACAGATGTCGATCGCTTGCCGTTCTGCGGCATCCAGTAACTCGGCGCCGTCTTTTTCCAACGCAACAGCCACGGCTTCCAGCAAGCCTGATGCTTCCACCTGCGCTTCGCGCAAGGCGCGTGCATGCTTGTCTTCGCCCGCATAAGAAAATGACGCCTGCAGCATGTCGGCAATTTCACCTTCTGCCAATCCATACGAGGGTTTCACCGTGACGTGCGCTTCGACATTACTGGTTTGTTCGCGCGCAGTAACCGAGAGCAACCCATCTGCATCAACCTGAAAAGTTACCCGGATACGCGCAGCGCCTGCTGCCATTGGCGGGATGTCGCGCAATTCGAAGCGCGCCAGCGAACGACAGTCGGAAACCAGCTCGCGCTCGCCTTGCACCACATGGATGCTCATCGCCGTCTGGCCATCCTTGTAGGTCGTGAAATCCTGCGCTCTCGCCACGGGAATAGTTGCATTGCGGGGAATAATTTTCTCGGTCAGCCCACCCATGGTTTCCAGTCCAAGTGATAGCGGCACGACATCGAGCAACAGCAGGTCATTGTCGTTACGGTTACCGGCCAGCACATTCGCCTGGATCGCCGCACCCAATGCCACGACCTTATCCGGGTCAAGATTGGTCAGCGGCTCCTGGCCGAAAAATTCGCCCACGGCATGGCGTATCTGCGGCATACGCGTTGCACCGCCCACCATCACGACACCATGGACATCTTCTATTTCCAGTTTTGCGTCGCGCAGGGCTTTTTTAACCGGGGCGATGGTCTTGGATACCAGCGTTGCAGTCAGGCTATTGAACGTTTGCGTATTCAGCGCCAGGTCCACCACCTTGCCACCGCTCAACACACAGGTAATACGCGCTTCTGCATGGTCGCTCAGCCATTCCTTGGCCTCTCGCGCCTTGGTCAGCAACAGGCTGTTGTCTTCAGGTATGGGTGGGAGCAGACTGCTTTGCTCCAGTATCCAGCAATAGATCCGGCGGTCGAAGTCGTCACCGCCCAGTGCAGAGTCGCCGTTGGTCGCCAGCACTTCGAAAACACCGCGCGACAGCCGCAGGACAGAAACGTCGAACGTCCCGCCTCCAAGGTCGTACACTACATAAACACCTTCCGCGCCATTATCCAGGCCGTAGGCTACGGCAGCGGCAGTGGGTTCGTTCAGCAGGCGCAGTACATTGAGTCCTGCCAGTCTGGCGGCGTCTTTGGTAGCTTGGCGCTGTGCGTCGTCAAAGTATGCCGGGACGGTAATGACAGCGCCCGTCAATTCGCCGCCCAGCGCTTTTTCAGCACGTTCCTTGAGCACCTTGAGGATTTCGGCCGAAACTTCGACCGGACTTTTTACTCCCGCTGCAGTTTTAAGTTGCAACATCCCCGGCGTATCGATGAAGCGATACGGCAGATGGGCAATATCGGCAATATCCTTGAGGCCGCGACCCATGAAACGCTTGACCGAGACGATAGTGTTTTGGGGATCATTGCTCTGTTGTTTATGCGCACCATGCCCAACTTCTACCCGGCCATCGTCAAAGAATCGAACAACCGATGGCAGCAAGGCGCGTCCGTCTTCATCGTTAAGCACTGTACTCTGGCTGCTGCGCACAGTGGCAACCAGCGAATTGGTTGTACCCAGATCAATGCCTACCGCCAGCCTGTGCTGGTGCGGTGCTGCGCTTAAACCGGGTTCGGAGATTTGCAGAAGTGCCATTAATTTTCTAACGTTTCGATAGCCTGATCGATTTCGGCCTGCACTTTATCAAGAAACCGCAGTTTGCGCACGGTCTCGGAAGCATGCGGGTAGTCTGCCTGCTCATCCAGTTGCCTGGCCAGGCTACCGTGGAGTGATCTGGCTTCCAGTCGCAGTTCGCGGCCCAACGCATCCAGTGCGTCACTATCTCCGGACGCACCGGCTTCTTCGATGGCTTCGCGCCATTCCATTTGCCGCATCAGAAAGTCGGCCGGCATGGCCGTGTTGGATTCTTCCTGCGTGTCGACGCCATGTAGTTGCAGCAAATAGCGTGCGCGCGACAGCGGATTTTTCAAGGTTCGGTAGGCCTCGTTCGCATGAGTGGCCCACTGCAAGGACTGCCGACGCTCACTGTCAGCCGCCGCTGCAAAACGGTCCGGATGAACTTCTGCCTGTAGCTGACGGAAAGCTTGGTCGAGAATATCGGAATTGATACCAAAACTAGCCGTCAGGCCGAAAAGTTCGAAGTAGTTACGTTGCATGAGAGATCAGCTTTCGGCCGCAAACCGGAGCAACCATGGCAGATTTTGCTGATGGCTGGCTGCTTGCCCTTACACCGTAAAGCTCTCGCCGCAACCGCATTCGCCCTTGACGTTGGGGTTGTTGAACTTGAAACCTTCGTTCAAGCCTTCCTTGGTGTAATCCAGTTCAGTACCATCGAGGTAGCTCAGGCTCTTGGGATCGAGCAGCACCCTGACACCATGGCTTTCAAACGTAACATCGTCTGTCTGGACTTCATCGACAAACTCCAGCGTATAAGCCATGCCGGAGCAACCGGACGTCTTGACCCCCAACCGCAAACCTATGCCTTTACCGCGATTGGTAAGAAACTTCTGCACGCGCTCTGCGGCAGCTTCTGTCAGTGTTATTGCCATTTATACCTCTGTCGTGCTTGTTTCACTCTGTTTCTGCTTCAAATCGGCGATTGCTGCCTTGATCGCATCTTCCGCCAATACGGAGCAATGGATCTTGACCGGAGGCAACGCCAGTTCTTCAGCAATATCGGAATTCTTGATCGCCATCGCCTCGTCCAGCGACTTGCCTTTCAACCATTCCGTCACCAGCGACGATGACGCAATCGCCGAGCCGCAGCCATAGGTCTTGAACTTGGCATCTTCGATAATACCGTCGTTCCCTACCTTGATCTGTAATTTCATGACGTCGCCGCAGGCTGGCGCGCCCACCATGCCAGTACCGACATTGTTGTCGGATTTATTGAAAGAGCCCACGTTCCGTGGGTTTTCGTAGTGATCAAGTACTTTTTCGCTGTATGCCATTTTAAAACTCCTTGCTTTCAGCCTTCAGCTCTCAGCAAAGCCAGGTTTGGCTGATTGCCAGCGGCTGATTGCTGACCATCATTAATGTGCAGCCCACTCAACCTTGTTCAAGTCTATCCCATCCTGGAACATTTCCCAGAGCGGTGACAATTCACGCAATTTGCCGATTTTGCTGTGCATCAGGGCAATCGTATAGTCGACTTCTTCTTCGGTCGTAAACCGACCGATAGAGAACCGTATCGAACTATGCGCCAGTTCATCCGAACGGCCCAGGGCCCGCAATACGTAGGATGGTTCCAGGCTGGCCGAAGTACAGGCCGAACCGCTCGATACCGCAATATCCTTCACCGCCATGATCAGCGATTCGCCTTCGACATAGTTGAAACTGATGTTCAGGTTATGCGGTACGCGCTGCTTCAGATCGCCGTTGACATAAACTTCCTCTATCCCCTGCAAACCTGCCAGCAACCTGTCGCGCAAACGGCGGATACGGGCATTTTCCAGCGCCATTTCCTCGCGTGCGATGCGGAAAGCTTCGCCCATGCCGACGATCTGGTGAACCGGCAATGTGCCCGAGCGCATGCCGCGCTCATGACCGCCACCGTGCATCTGGGCTTCGATGCGAACTCGCGGTTTGCGCCGCACATACAATGCGCCGATACCCTTGGGACCGTAGGTCTTGTGGGCGGAGAAACTCATCAAATCGACCGGCAGCTTTTCCAGATCGATCTCGACCTTGCCGGTCGCCTGCGCCGCATCGACATGGAAAACGATGCTTTTTTCGCGGCACAATTTGCCAATGGTTTCGATATCCTGAATCACACCGATTTCATTGTTCACCAGCATGATCGAAGCAAAAATGGTGTCCGGGCGAATCGCTGCCTTGAATTTTTCAATATCCAGCAGCCCATCGGGTTCGGGATCAAGATAAGTGACCTCAAAACCGTGGCGTTCCAACTCGCGGCAAGGGTCGATGACGGCCTTGTGCTCGGTCGTCATGGTAATCAGGTGCTTGCCCTTGCCGCTGTAGAAATTAGCCGCTCCCTTGATCGCAAGATTGTCCGATTCGGTCGCACCGGAAGTCCAGACGATTTCCTTGGGATCGCAATTGACCAGTGCCGCGACTTCGGCCCGCGCATTTTCAACCGCCTCATCTGCGGTCCAGCCAAAAACATGGCTGCGAGATGCCGGATTGCCGAACAGCTCGGTCAGATAGGGGATCATCTTTTCCGCAACACGCGGATCAACCGGCGTGGTTGCCGAATAATCCAGATAAATCGGTGTCTTGACTGTCATATTCTCCTCAAACCGCCAAAGCGGCCATTCCTTTCATCCGTATCAATTCAATACGCAATGCTTCCAAAAAACCATCGATTTCCGAGGCCGTATTCTCGGGCCCCAGACTCACTCGTACTGCGCCTTGCGCCAATGTCGGGCTGATGCCCATGGCCAGCAGCACCGGGCTGGGGTCGCTGCTATCACTGGAACATGCCGAACCACTCGCCACCGCATATCCAGCCCGATCAAGCGCCATCACCAAAGTTTCGCCATCGATATTTTCAAAGGCGAAAAAACAGGTATTGCCGATGCGCTCTGACTGCTCTCCAAAAATAACGGCACCCAGTGCATGCAAACCTTTTTCCAGCCGCATTCGCAAATTCGACAAATTCCCCAGCGGCAACATGGCACATGCCGCACCGAAACCGACGACGGCTGCGATATTTTCGCTGCCACTACGCAAACCTTTTTCCTGACCGCCACCGTAAATCAAAGGCTGCAAATCGACCCGCTTGTCCAGCACCAGCGCTCCCACACCTTGCGGGCCGCCAATCTTGTGGGCCGACAGGCTCATGGCATGCACGCCCAATGCTCGAAAATCCAGGGGCATTTTTCCCAATGCCTGCACTGCATCGGTATGCACCAGCACGCCATGCTGGCGAGCAAGCGCTGCAATCCTGACTAGATCTTGCACCACGCCGGTTTCGTTGTTAGCCAGCATGACCGACAGCAGCCCCGTCGGTTGTTGAAGCACGGTTTGCAAACTATCGTCGTTCACCAGCCCTTGTGCGTCTACGCCTATTCTGGCCAATCGCCACCCGTGCCTCTGCATTGCCACTGCCGGTTTCATCACGGCAGGATGCTCGATGGCGCTTACGGCAATCCGGCTGATCGTCAGGTTGGCACAAATTCCCTGAATTGCAAGATTATCTGCCTCGGTGCCGCCGCTGGTAAATACCACCTGCGTTGTATGAGCGCCCACGCTTGCCGCAACCTGCTCACGCGCCTCATCGACCGCCGCTCGCGCAGCCCTGCCGTAGCCATGCCGACTTGACGCGTTGGCTGGCCGCCCCAGCCAAGGGAGCATCGCCTCGCGTGCTGCCTTGCTTAAAGGACTGGATGCGTTGTGATCAAAATAAACCGCGCTCAAGCCGCCTTCTTACGCTTTTCCAGGATGAGAACCTTTTTGCCATCCTTGTGTGTTGCTACCAGCTGCGCCAAGCTGACGTTTTCCAGATATTCCAGAATCTTGGAGTTGAGCGCCATCCATAAGTCGTGCGTAATGCAGCGCTCATCATCGTGACAGTTTGCGTTGCCACCGCACTGGGTCGCGTCGATCTGCTCATCCACGGCGCGGATGATGTCCGATACCGAAATCGTCTTCAAATCGGCGGCAACACGATAACCGCCACCTGGACCGCGCACGCTCTTTACCAGCCCGCTTTTGCGCAGTCGGCTGAACAACTGTTCGAGGTAGGACAAGGAAATATCCTGCCGCTCACTGATTGCAGCCAAGGTTACCGGACGATCACCCTCGTTAATCGCAAGATCCAGCATGGCGGTGACAGCGTAACGGCCCTTGGTAGTTAATCGCATGATAAATTGACTTTCATTAAGGCCAAAGACGGATCCATTGTCCAATACCTTAATTATTTAGTCAACTATTTTATTAAGGTAGTTCACGTCGAACGCCTGACCCACCTTAGCATCCACCTCGACATCGGCACCCAGTTTGGCAAGCAGCTCGGAGAGTTCCTGCAGTTTTTTATCCTGCTGCGCAGCATGATCCAGCAAGGCGTGAATGGCTTTTGTCATCGGGTCGTTATGATCATCGCCAACGGCATAGGCAGAAAAGCCGAGTTTTTGTGCTGTTTCGTCACGCTGTCGGGATTTTTCTTGATCCAGAATACGCGCAGGGATACCCACGGCGGTTGCCCCGGCCGGCACGTCCTTGACGACAACGGCATTGGAGCCGATCTTGGCGCCCGCCCCCACGGTAATCGGACCCAGCACCTTGGCTCCTGCCCCTATCACCACACCAGACTCCAGCGTCGGATGCCGCTTGCCCTTGTTCCACGAGGTACCACCCAGTGTTACACCATGATAGAGCGTGCAATCGTCGTTGATCACGGCCGTTTCGCCGATCACGACTCCCATGCCGTGATCGATAAACACGCGTCGACCTATCGTGGCACCGGGATGAATCTCGATACCGGTCATGAAACGCCCGACATGCGACCCCAGCCTTGCGAGCCAGCGTAATCCGGCATTCCACAACCGATGCGACACACGATGCACCAGCAACGCGTGCAAGCCAGGGTATGTCGTCAACACCTCCCATGTATTGCGCGCCGCCGGGTCACGCTCGAAAACGACCGCGATATCTTCTTTTAAGTGTTTGAACATACCTGATTGACAACAAAAACTTTCATTTGATCCTGATTTTCCAGCCATTTTGCCACACTAGGCTTACAGCTGCGACTGAACCTTTCCAGCCACTCATGGGCGCTTTGCAAAAGTGTTCAGCATACCGCGCAAGATGTTGACTTCCTCCTTTTGCAGCACCGCCCTCGTAAAAAGCCGTCGCAAACGAGACATCAGGCGCTTGGGCTGCGCAGGATCGAGAAACTCCGTTTCGATGAGCTTTTGCTCAAGATGCTGATAAAAACCTTCAATTTCGTCGTGTGTGGCCAATTCCATACGCCTGGGTTTTACGGGCGCCACGGTTTCTGCCGTCATGCGCAACTCGTAGGCCAGCACCTGAACCGCGGCCGCGAGATTCAACGATGAGTATTCAGGATTGGCCGGGATATGCGCCAGTTTCTGGCAGCGGATTAATTCCTCGTTCGACAGGCCGTTGGTTTCGCCACCGAACACCAGCGCCACCTCGCCGGTCGCTGCAATCTGCAAGGCCTCGGTAGCAGCTTCGCGTGGCGTAATCGCGGCATGAGATAGCTCACGCTTCCGTGCTGTCAGCCCGATCGCCAGCGTACAACCGGCCAATGCCTGTTCCAGCGTGTCGCACAACTGGATGTTTTCAAGCACATCCGTCGCCCCGGATGCCATGGCATAGGTGTCCTCGTGCGGGAATTTTTTCGGCCTGACCAGATACAGCCGCGATAGCCCCATGGTTTTCATCGCACGTGCTGCCGAACCGATATTACCCGGATGGCTGGTGCGACAAAGTACAACTCGAATGTTTTTCAGTGTATGGCTCATCTAAAAATCCGGATTTCTAAGCCAGGCAAGGCGCGAACAAAAATGTGCGACGCAGCATATACCTGATATGTAAGGAGCAATTTTCGTGAGTAACGTGGCATGGCGCCGCATTGGTTTAAGCAGGCAATCTGCAAAGCAGATACTCGCAAAGATGGTTTTTTAGTTGTGCCATTTATTCATACGCCTGCAACCGGTAGAATGATGCCCTTATTATCCCAGTTCTTTATTCTGCTATGCATCCCATGCTCAATACGGCGGTCAAAGCTGCCCGCCGCGCCGGTTCGATTATCACACGCGCCTCGCAGGATCTTGGCGCGCTAACCGTGCGCAACAAAAAGCACAACGACTACGTCAGCGAAGTCGACCATGCGGCCGAGCAGGCCATCATCGAAACCCTGCTGGAAGCCTACCCCAACCACGCCATTCTGGGCGAAGAATCCGGAGCATCGGAAAACAACTCCGATTACCTGTGGATCATCGACCCGCTCGATGGCACCACCAATTTTCTGCACGGTTTTCCGCAATATTGCGTGTCCATCGCCCTGCAACATCGCGGCGTGCTGGAGCAAGCCGTCATTTACGATCCTAACCGCAACGACCTCTACACCGCCACCAAGGGCCGTGGCGCATTCCTTAACGATCGCCGCATCCGCGTCGGTAAGCGCACCAAATTGCAGGAGTGCTTGATCGGCACCGGCCTGCCTTTCCGTGATTTCACCCATATCGACACTTATCTGGGCATGTTCAAGGACATGATGCAGAAAACCTCGGGCCTGCGCCGCCCCGGCTCTGCCGCACTCGATTTGGCCTATGTCGCGAGCGGCTGGTATGACGGTTTCTGGGAAATCGGCCTCTCCAAATGGGATATCGCCGCTGGTGCCTTGTTGGTGCAGGAAGCAGGCGGTTTGGTCGCAGATTTCGAAGGCAACGAAAGCTGGCTGGAAACCGGCAATATCGTCGCAGGCAACCCCAGGATCTTTAGTCAACTGGTACAAGTACTGAGCCCGCACCTCACTCCCGAACTCAAGTCAAAAGCGCAGACCAAGGCCTGAACCCAATCATGGCAACCGCCTACAAATCCGTTACCCTGGTCGGCAAGCCCACCGACCCGCGCATGAGTGAATTTCTGCACGACAAGGCACGGCTATTGCAAGGATACGGCGTATCCGTAACGATAGAAGCGGATACGGCTGAAAAGCTCAGCATCACCGATTTGCCGCGTATTGCACTGACCGAAATCGGCGATGTTTCCGACCTTGTCGTCGTACTGGGTGGCGACGGGACCATGCTATCGATGGCCCGCGCGCTATTGGATGCCGAAGTCCCGCTGGTAGGCATTAACCATGGCCGCCTGGGGTTTCTCACCGATCTCACCAACGACCACATCTCGCAAGTCATCAAGCAGTTGCTTCAAGGCGAATACACTGCCGAAAAGCGAATGCTGCTAGGTGCCGAAATTTATCGGAATGGCCATTTGCTAAGCACTGCACGTGCGCTGAACGACATTGTCATCAGCAAAGGCGGGCTGGCACGCCTGATCGAACTTGAATTAACCATAGACGGCAACTTTGTGCATCGCCAACGCTCCGACGGCCTGATCTCCTCCACCCCCACCGGAACGACCGCATATGCACTGTCTGCTGGCGGACCGTTGCTGCACCCCACGCTGGAGGCCATCACACTGGTCCCGATCTGCCCGCATACGCTTTCCAACCGGCCCATCGCCATCGACAGCCGCAGCGTGGTCGAAGTCACGCTGGTTCAGGCCGATGATGCGCGAGTACATTTCGACGGACAGTTACACGCCGAACTGCTCGAAGGCGACAGAGTCGTCGTCAAGCGGCTGGAAAAATGTATTACCCTGCTACACCCGCCTGGACATAGCCATTACGAAGTACTTCGTGAGAAGCTGAACTGGGGATAACCAGGGTAACCACGTGCTACGCAGCCTGACCATCCGCGATTTTGTTATTGTCGACCAGCTCGAACTTGAATTCGACGAGGGTTTCAGCGTCCTCACCGGCGAAACCGGCGCCGGTAAATCCATCCTCATCGATGCCTTGTCGCTGGCCCTGGGCGAGCGAGGCGAATCCGGCATGGTGCGAAACGGCCAGGAACGTGCCGAGATCACCGCCGAATTCGACACCCGCGCCCTGCCTGATTTCCAAGCCTGGCTGCAGGAACAGGAATTAGCTGGCGACGGCACCTGCCTGATGCGCCGCGTGCTCTACGCTGATGGCCGCTCGCGCGGCTTTATCAACGGCTCTTCTGCCACCATGCAGCAAATGCGCGAAGCAGGTGATTTTCTGGTGGACATCTACAGCCAGCACGCCCATCACTCCCTGCTCAAAACCACCGCCCAGCGCGAACTGCTGGACGCCTTTGGCGGCCTGACCGACCTCGCGCGCCAGGTTGCCACCAGCTACAAAATCTGGCGCGACCTGCACACACGTCGACTGGAAGCCGAGCGCAATGCCAGTGCTTATGCCGAAGAGCTGGTCGAACTGCGCGATTCTGCGCGTGAATTAAGCCAACTGAGCGTCACCATCGAAGAATGGGAAGCCCTGCAGCAGGAACACAGCCGCCTGGCACATGCAGCCAGCCTGCTGGAAGGCGGCGAAACCTGCCGCGAATGGCTGGCGGAGAGCGAAACCTCCGCTTTGCGTCAATTGCATGGCGTACAGCACAAATTGCGCGAGATGCTTGATTACGACCTGGCCGTACAAGAAGCTCTCGATGCACTGGACCCTGCCGTGATCCAGCTGGAAGAAACCGACCGTTTCCTCAAGAAATATCTCGCCCGCGCCGATCTCGATCCGCAGCGTTTGAACGAGGTCGATAGTCGCATTCAATCCATCCATGCCGCCGCACGCAAGCACCGCATCCGCCCGGAAGAGCTGCCGGAATTACTCGATCGCTGGAACCTGCGGATTACTGAGTTGGAAGGGTTGAGCGACGATGGCGCACTAGCGCGTGAAGAGTCTGCTGCCCGACAGCAATACGACAAGCTCGCTGGTGAATTGACACGTGAGCGCACAACGGCAGCCGCAAGCCTGGGAGAAAAAATCTCGGCCGAAATGCAGCACCTGGCCCTCTCCGGCGGTCAATTTGCCGTTACCCTGCATCAGGCAGAACAACCGGCCGCGCACGGCATGGAACAAGTCGAATTGATGGTCGCAGGCCACGCCGGGGTCGAACCACGGCCATTAAGTAAAGTTGCTTCGGGTGGCGAACTATCGCGCATCAGCCTCGCCATCCGTGTCATCACGGCGCAGCAAGGCACCACGCCCAGCATGATTTTCGATGAAGTGGATGTCGGGATCGGCGGCGGCGTGGCTGAAGTTGTCGGGCGCCTGCTCAAGCGCTTGGGCGAAACCCGGCAAGTGCTGGTCATCACCCATTTGCCTCAAGTCGCCGCACAGGGCGCACACCACCTGCAGGTCAGCAAGACCGTGATTGCAGGCCAGACCTTGAGCCACATCGCCAAACTGGATGTCGCCAAACGCATCGACGAAGTGGCCCGTATGCTGGGTGGCGTAGAAATTACCCAGACGACTCGGCAGCACGCCACCGAGATGCTCGGCCTCCAGCCTTAATCGTACTTGATATATTTAAAACGAGGATCTTCATTCGGCGTGCCTTCAAGCGCGCCGCCCGCGTGCCCGGGCTGCCACGCGATCACTTCCTCGATCTTTCTTGCCAGTTCAAAATCCTTGTCGGTAACACCTTTGGCAGTGTGCGTCATCAGTTTGACAATGACGAACGCATAGGAAACCGCAAGATCGGGATGATGCCAAGCCGCCTCGGCCAGATGGCCGACCGTATTCACAACCATCAGCGTCGCCTTCCAGCCGCTAGTCTTGTACTTGCGCCTGATCCAGCCGTCCTCGTAATACCAGTGCGGCAATTCGGCCGCAAGCCTGGCGTTTACCTCTTCCGTGCTATGCACGTGCTCATGGCTCTGTTCCATTTTACTATCCCTTTCCACCGATGACTTTTTCTATGGTGGGTCGCGATATCAACCCCCTGTAAATCTTGATAAGCTTGCCTTGTGGGTTATAAAGATATGAAGTCGGCAGCACATCCGCCGAGCCGAACTGCTCGATAATGGCGTCGTCACCAAGCACTAGCGGATATGAAATCAGATTATCTTCTGCAAACTTTTTCACCGACCCGGCACTTCTATAATCGATCGCAATCCCGATCACGGCAAAATCCCTGTTCTTGCGTTTATCATGCATCATGATCAGATCAGGAATCTCTTCCAGGCATGGCGGACACCAAGTCGCCCAGAAATTGACCAGCACCCACCTGCCCTTGTAATCGGTCAAAGTGTGGCTTTTGCCATCCAGATCCTTGAGATTGAACCCTGCCGCGGCATAAGCCGATAACGTCAACATGCCTAGCACCACAGCAACAATCACCCTTGAAACCGTAAGGCGGGCACCAAAAAACTTTTTCATGCTTAAAAATCCTTGTTCAAAACAAAGCGGCTTTGCTATAATCTGCGCCCTTCGACAAGCAATTTATCGCGTCGGAACGGCTAGGTAGCTCAGTTGGTAGAGCAGCGGATTGAAAATCCGCGTGTCGGCAGTTCGATTCTGCCCCTGGCCACCAGTATAAAGCAAAGGCCTCCTTGGATTGCTCCTCGGGGGCCTTTCTCATTTAGCCTGGTCTAGTTTTAGTATGCCGCTTCACTTAGAGGTATTTGCCATCCAAACTTAAATCCCCTAGAGGGAGTCCAGGTTGTTTGTTCTGGATTATTTCATCAAGCACAGCGTAAATGACCGCACGTCGATATGTATTTACTTCTGTTGAAAGTGACTGACCATCCACCCTCATCACCTCACGAGGCCCTTGTTCAGCCCTTTTACTTTTCAGTTGTTGGCCAGCAAGCCCTGATAAGTTCTCTTTAGAATTCGGGTATAAGGGCATTGATGCAGGATCTCGCCCCTGTTCTGAAATGGCTTGTCTAACGGTGATGAACTCTTTTTGATCCCGAAGCGTAGGAACAGATTCCTTTATCTCAGAGATGATTACATCGTGCGCATGCAATTTATCATCGTGTGCTTGTAGACGAGGAGCTACCGCTTGTTTCATTGCCTCGATAAAACTTTCTGGCGTAACTGGAGTTGATGGGGCCGCTTTTGCATTTAGAAGATTGCTAAGCGCTCTTTCTTGAAGATCGTATCCCCAGTTCACGAGCCGTTCATAATTGTCGTGAAACTTATTTATCTCTTTCTGTTCGCTCTCTGGCCTGCTCTTATAGCCAGTCTTATACCATTCACGGTCAAATGCTCTAAGCTGATGGGCTACAGCAGGCCATCGGTAAACTGTTGTGTCTTTGTACTCCATTTCCAATGAGCCGCCTGCCATATCCTTGTGAAGCAAAGCAGTTCTGGCTAACCCAGTCTCAAATTGTTTGATCATTGCCTCAGGGACTTGCAGTGCTCTTGTCCATGATTTTGCAGAAGCGTAAACCCGACCATTACTCAAGAGATAATTCAGGCGCATCCCATTGGGCGTTAACTCATTCATTACCGTGGCATCAGGCAGGGCTTCCATATTTTGTATTCCATGAGAAATGTTATGGCAGCGATCACATACAGGGATCAAGCTGTGGGGGTGTTCTTCACCAAACCGCTTCGGATATTTAACATGATGGACTTGTGTAGCAAAATCACCACAGAACTGACAAAGGCCAGAAGTGCGCTCAAGAGCGAAATCTCGCTGCTCCTGCCATTCTGAGGATTTTAAATATTGCCGATATTCATTTTTTCTTGCCATCGTCGTGTGAAAACTATCATACAACGTTCAACATTCCACCTTCGCAAGAAGCATTGTCTTACGTAGCACCTCGATACCTTCGATAGGGAAACCAGCAGGTATCTTTAGTATGGCACGCCGACCCAACTCAACTATCGAGGGCGAATCATTAAATGTGCATCGAATCTTTGCACTTTCAATCCGTCCACCACTCCCTGGAGGGAGAAATTCGTGCATCGCAATGTCAACGTTTTTTTGACCAGCCATCGCTAGTCGCGCTTGAATCTCATCCGAAATGTTGATGCCTACAATATCAAGATAGGTCACGCTTATATCATTCCCGACCTCAACAAGGTGGCTGATCCATTGTTCGACGCTAATTTCAATGGGATCAAAAGCACATGAGAAATTCGTTGCTTCCGAAAAAGCACTAAAAAAAGGAGTTGTTGAGCGTGGGGCATCAATTATGTACAGCAGCCCCTTTGAGGAAGAAAAATCAATGCCAAATTTTGTTATATCAATATGGGCAACTTCTTGTACAAATTCTTCACCAGAGGGGAGCAGAACCTTTTGTTCGACAGTTCTCTTATGAATGAACTGCCCTGAAAAACCTAGAGTATCCTTTCGTTCGATGCGAAAACCAGAGCTCACAGGCTCCTTCAAGGAAAAGACTTTTGATGTAATTTGACGTTCAAGAGTTTTCGCATCCCCTTTGGTGACGATCTTGAACCACCTAAAGCGCGTCATGCTTGTGCGCCCTCTTGGAGGCTTTCCTGTGCTTCAACCTGTTCTCGGAAGGCTTTCATAGCAGCATCCTCAATCACGCCTAATACCTGATTTTTTACTAGGTCGGTGGCTTGTCGTCTTGTCAGAGTATGAGACCCATCTTTTTTGCAAGGATAGTACCCTTTTACTGAATAACGAAACCCAGTCCCTTTC
>WBZX01001225.1_pt1 | contig 19807 bp, 16 predicted proteins | sample 5204211 | NCBI WGS metagenome assembly WBZX01 (sample SAMN12344362, study PRJNA552823) | activated sludge metagenome | biome: Activated sludge suspended growth; feature: Nitrification reactor; material: Wastewater; isolation source: activated sludge from nitrification reactor of wastewater... | reverse complement strand
ATGTGTCTCTGCTGCTGTGGGACATCTACGGAGACGATGACTTTCAAGCGGTGCGACCGTCCTTTCTGCGCGGCGCAGCGGGCTACTTTCTGGTGGCGGATGGCACGCGTTCGCAGTCGCTGGAGCGAATTGGTCCGCTTCATCGCATGGCAACAGAGACGCTGGGAGCGGTTCCCTACTGCATTTTGCTAAACAAAGTGGATCTGGTCCGTGAGTGGACGCTCAGCGAAAAGGAAGAGCGACAGCTTGCGGAACAGGGCCCAGTCATTCGCACCAGCGCCAAGACAGGGCAGGGCGTCGAAGAAGCGTTTCAGACGCTAACGCTTGGCATGCTGCGCACTGCAAGGAATGGGTAGGTCGCGATGAATGAACAGAGCGCGCCATTCCTTCAGCAGTTTTGTCATTCCCAAGACTTCCTGATCTTGGTGCGGATAACGGAACCTGCCGATTCCTATCGGATCGTAGGACAGGCTCCCAAGTGGCTGAGCCTGTATCTTCCTGCGCTGGAACAGACGATCTCAGAGTCGATTTTGTCGAGTACGTTTCCGTTTCTGGAAAACTTCCTGATCGATGCCAAGCTGCTGTGGCTGCTCGGTGGTGACGAACAGCTTGAGCCTGCGATCTGGACGGAAGTCGATCTGGAAGGAACCGAGCGACTGCTGCAAGTGAGCGCGCACTTGGTCGGAGCCGAGCAGGTTCTCTTTCTGGAAGGGAATCAGCGACTCCTACGCGATAGACAGCTGCTGTTTCAACAAGCACGGCAAGGAGAGCTTGCGCACATGCGCTTTGCGCACGCTTCGCAAAAGCGCGACATCCTGTTTCATTGCATCGTGCATGATCTGGCGACTCCGCTTTCGACGCTGATGGGCTGCTTGCAGCTGCTTGCGAGCGAAGATCTCAGTCCGCGCGTCAAGGACTTGCTGCAAGTCGGACTTCGCGCAGCGGCCAAGCAAGAAGCGCTGGTTCACGACGTGCTGGATGTCTTTCGCGCAGACTTTGGGGAAGAGACTCCCGATGCATCCCACGCGCCGGATCTGACGAGCTGCATCCAAGAGACGCTGCGACTGCTTGCGCCCAAAGCCGCGTGGCGGAAGCTGTCGCTGCGCGTTGAACAAGACGGAACCGGACCCGTTCTGGTGCTCGGCGAGCGATCCCGCTTGGAGCGAGTCCTTGGCAACTTGATCGACAACGCGATTCGTCATGCACCGATGTCATCGGTGGTGCTCGTGTCGCTGCGAACAGAGTCCGGCTGCGCGTATGTCACCGTCGATGATGAAGGACCTGGGGTGCCCAGCGAGCTGATCGATTCCTTGTTTGACAAGTTCGCGCGAGATCGTCGCAGCGGTGGCAAGGTCGGACTCGGTCTGTACTTTTGCAAGATGACGATCGAGCGCTGGAAGGGATCGATTGGCTATTGCGCACTGCCGGTGGTCGGTGCTCGCTTTTGGTTCCGCTTGCCGCTGGTGACGAGCTGACGGAGGCCGGGTCTTCGGTAACGTGCGCTGTCGCGACCGAGTGCGGGTCACTCCCAGACGACTCCTGGGAGCTTCCTACCCGATTCCTACGCGATTCCTACAGCAGGCCCTTGAGCACCGTAAGGAGTCCGGTCTGCTGCGGCTCGGTGATGGCGCTGCCTTCCGCCTTGGCTTTGTCAACGGCAGCCTGAACACCGACTTTGGCGGCTTCCTCTTTTTGTGCGGCCATCGCAGTTGCATCCTGGGTCATTGCCGTTGCACCAGCCGAAGCCTTGCTGAGGTAGCCCTTCGCTGCGGTGACAGCAACCTGGATGAGCGTGTCCTTCAGTCCCAGGCTCTGTGAGGCCGATGCAATCGCAGGATCCGTCGCTGTGGCGCTCGCACTGGCTCCACCGGACATCGTGGCGCAGCCACTCAGGACTCCCGAAAGCAGCACCGCGCTCAGAACTCGCATGGTCATGATGATCTCCTTCTGTTTGATGGGGGACGTTGAACCGATGTTGGGCTGACCGCTGTTGTGCGGATCACCCCCGCAGCGTCAGCGCAGAGAGATTCCCGCTGTACAGAGGACATCGGCGGAGCATCCGCGCGGCTCTGGGCTCCAGCTCGGAGCACTGTGCTCCGCTGAAGCTGCTTGGGTAGGAATCGATCCACCTTACCAAGGTACCAAAGTCCAAAGGCCCCTACAAGCAGCGCCAGGCTGAGCCCCAGCAGCCACGGACTGCGACGGTCTTGATAGGGATCTCGCAGGCTGCGCTCTGCATGAAACGGAACCTTCGCGACCGATGTGAGAGACGCACCTAGCGGCACATTGATCCGCACCAGCCCATTGATCGCCCAGCCGTTGGCATCCAGCAGCGGACCCAAGCTGCGCTGTCGAAGCTTGAGCCACGCAATGAACATCGACGGCAGCGAGATACACAGCACCGCAGCCAAGATTCCAAGTGGCATCCACGGTCCCAGGCCAAACAGAAGCGCCAGAATGCTGCTGAAGAAGGTTGCGATTCCGCCCACCGCCACACCGAGCGCGGCCAGCGTTCCCAGATCGATTTTCTTTCCGAGCAGTGGCTTGGGCTCTGCTTCGGTTGGATGTTCCGCTGCGGCGCTCGCTGGCGCGGCTTCTTTGCTCTTGCTGCCTGATTCAGGTTCTGCGACCGATGCGCGCTTGGCCATCTGTTCTTCGACCATCCGCACGAACTGCTTGTACGGAGCAAAGAATGCTTGGCGAATGCTGATGGGATTCTCGATGATCTTGGTGACCGTCGCGTCAAAGTCTCTGCCTTGACGATCGTAGAAGATTCCGTTGCGGCCTACCATCAGGTGGTCCGCGTCTCCTCCTGTGAATGCAGCGACGATAGAGAGCTTCTCTCCGCTTGCGCGCACACAGTCACAGTACGCCAGATAGGTCTTCGCCAGTCCTGCCAGCGCAGCGTGCTTTCCGACATCCGCAACGTGGATACACAGCTCACAACAGCGACCATCCAGATACAGTCGTCCTGCTTGGAAGATGGCGCCGTTTCCTTGATAGAAGTCGGAAAAGTTTACGAAGTTGTTGAGCAGCTTCACAAAGTCACGCTGCAAGTGCAAAAGCTTGAGGAGTGCTGCCACCTGCTTGTATTCACCGTCGGCAGCGAGATCCTGATCGATGAGCTGTAGCAGCGCTTGCTGGCTGTGATTGGACAGCACTTCCTTTAGCTTGGGAATGCCAAGGGAGTCTACTTTGGTCGTCGGTTTTTCCGCGTACCAGGCTTGATATGCAGCCAGCTTGCTCTGCGCAGAGTTCCACTGTGCTTCCGTCAGGGAATCGCTCTGCGTTTCCAGCAGCGCAGCCACTGCTTCTTGCAGCAGACGGACCTTGTCTGCCCACGCAGGATTGACGCCTTCCCCAAACGGCAAGCGATTGCCTGCACCGATTTTGGCGAGTGGCAGCTTGGCCATGTCCTGCGAGGCCAAAGACAGCTCTTTTCCGACGAGCGCTTGATACTCTGCTTCCGTTCCATTGAGCACCGAGATCGCGCGATCATCAAACGCAGCCAAGCGACAGCGCGCAAAGAAGTCTTCCACTTTGGGCGCCAGCTCTGTCAGCAGCGCACCCACGGACTCCGTTCGCTCCGCAAGGATCAGGATCTGTGGATCTTGCTCCGCTTTGACATGCCAATCGACCAGCAGCTTGGCTTCCGCAAAGAACGCGGTGAGCCGCTCTGTATCGATTCCGAGCTGTCCGCTGCGATCCGTCTCTGCTCCGTGGGTTGCGATGATGTCTTGCACCAGCTGCTCAAGTCGACTTCCGTTCGGACTGAGCGCCGCCGCACTGGGAACGAGCACTCCGTCTCCGTTCCATGGACGCGCGGAAAAGGTCTTCTCTGCTTCCGTCGCGTCTCCCAGCTTGATGTTGGCACCTTCTTTGGTGATTCCTTTTTCATCCAAAATGCGATGAGCCGCCGATAGGATTCCTTGTCCCAGCTCGGTCTGCGGGTTGATGCTGCTGAGCGCCAGCTCATCGCCTGCCTTCATCAGGACATCCAGCGAAGTGAGCGCATCGGTGAGCCACTCGATCGTCGCCAGGATCTCAGGAATGCGGATGCGTCCATCTTCATCCGTGTCAATCCATGCGAGCGTCTTGGCATCGAGTTCCTGACCTTGTACCGAGCAGGCCAGCGAAACCCACAGCTTGGGATCCAGCGTCTTGAGCGCTGCGATGTCTGCGCCATCTCGAATCGCTACTTGATCGACGCCGCCACATCGAACGAACTTCCAGCGATGACTTTTGTTCTTCATGTGGCCTCTCTTATTCTTGATCAAGCAGTAGATGTCCCTGACGCTGAGACTGCGCCAACGGCAGGATGTTGAAGCACAATTTCGTCGAAGAGAGTCCGCAGTGTAACGGCGCTAGCTCGGGTGTTGCCACGCAATCTGTTTGAGCAGCTCTCGGACTTGGATGATGCGCTTTCCGCTCGCAAGATCGTTATAGCGTTCCCAGATCAACGAGTGCTGTCCTTCCAGCACGATCTTGAGGTGTGCGCGGCTCTCATCAGGAATCGGCATCGCACTGGGAACCCGCTGCTGCCATGCGGCCAGATCAACCAGAAGATCCACCAACCGTCGCAGATCCGACTTCTGTACCTGCGCTTTCAGCGTTCCCACCTGGGTTCGCACGGCTTGTTGTTCGATCCGTCCATCGCCATGAACCGTCAGAATCAGCCCACCGTGAAAGCCGTGCAGATCGTGATAGGTCACGCTCAGCGTGGGGAGCGTCGCGTCATCTGCTTGCAGTCGCAGCAGCGCCTGTCGGACTTGATCGGGATTCTCTGGCTGCTCGCTCTGCCCGACCCACTCAATCCACTTCCATCCGCCGTAGCCGACAGTCGCTAGCACGATTCCTACCACCAGCATCGTCATCATCTGTTGGATTCCTCTGGTCTGTACCTTGCGCGCGATCGCCTGTCGTCCATCGTCTGGGACCAGACTGCACAACAGGATGCCGCAGTCTAAACCTGCTGAGAAGCGGACACACCCTTGTCGCGATGCCGCGCCGGAATCATCCAGTGGACGCGCTTCTTCGCACCGGGTCTTCGCTGCCTGCTTCTTCCCGCTGACTTCCTCTGCGTAGGTTGAAGCGCTTCGTTTCCGACGAACACGCGCCGTTCACTTGTTCAGCCTGACAACATTTTGTTTACGGCGGCGGGGGCGGTGAAGCTGACCGACTTTGGGATTGTCAAGACGCTGCAAGATGATCCCGAGCTAACGGCATCGGGCCAGCTCGTCGGGACGCCGCTGTACATGAGTCCAGAGCAGAGCATGAGCAGTGACGACGTCGATGCACGCAGCGATCTGTATTCGCTGGGCGCGTCGTATTACGCACTGCTGACGGGACGGGCGCCGTTTTCGGGCACCAGCATTCTCGAAATCTTGGTCAACCTGCGAACGACCTCACCTGTCGACCCTCGGGAATACGTGCCAGAGATTCCAGAGGCCTGCGTGCGGGTGCTCAAGCGCTCGCTCAGCAAAAAGCAAGAACGCCGCTATCAGAGCGCCGCAGAGATGCAGGCGGACCTGGAAGCTGTGCTCGATAGCGTTCATCGCCGGCAGCAGTCGATCTTTCAGCTTGAGCGCGCGCTGCCGCAGCCGCGCATGTCCGGCGACGCACCGGTGCTGGCCCAAGGCGCAACGCTGGACGGCGAAGACATTCGGCCAGGCACGATGGAGCGCGCGCTGGCCGAGTCGATTCCGGGAGAGTATCGGGACATTTCGATTTCCCGACGGAACTTTGTGATCGGCAGCTCGCTGGCAGTGGTTGGAATGGGCGCGCTCGGCTTTCTGGCGCTGCGCAACCGTCGTCCTTCTCTATCGGGAAGTCCTGCCGGACAGACTCCGGCAGTGACGGGCAGTGCGGCTGTCCGTGAGTCTCCCGCCGCTGCACTGACTGGCAGAGCATCCATCAAGGTCGGTGTGCTGCACTCACTGTCTGGTTCTTTGGCGGTGAGTGAGCGACCACTGGCCGATGCCACCCTGCTTGCCGTGGAAGAGATAAACGCTGCCGGTGGACTCCTCGGACGAATGATCGAGCCGATTGTTCTCGACGGAAAATCGGAAGTGACAAGCGACTCTGCGTTTACCCGAGCCGCCGAGCGCTTGCTGACCGAAGACAAGGTCGCAGCGGTGTTCGGTGGCTTTGGTTCCGGTGGTCGCAAGGCCATCAAGCCGCACTTTGAGCAGCACGGCGGGCTTCTGTTCTATCCCGCGTCCTATGAAGGGCTCGAAGAGTCTCCGAACATTGTGTATACCGGCGCAACCGCCAACCAGTTTGTGCATCCAGCGATGCAGTGGTTTGCCAAACAGGCCGACATCAAGCGCATCTTTTTGATCGGAACCGATGGTCTGCGGCCTCGGGCAATCGAAGCGCTCATCGAAGGATCTCTTTCGCAGCGCAAGGACTGGAAGCTCAGCGATTCCCACTTTTCAGTCATTGGAGACTTTGAATATTCGCAGGTGATTCGGCGCATCAAGAAGCTACGTCCCAACTTGATCTTGAACGTGCTGGTTGGGGATTCCAGCGTGGCATTCCTCAAGCAGTTGCGGGATGCAGACATCTTGCGCAAAGACATTCCTACGCTGTCGTTTACTGTCGGAGAAGCAGAGATGGCGCAGCTGTCTTCGGTCGATCTGTCTGGACACTACGTAGCGCGCGCGCACTTCCCTCTGATGCTGCTCGGAAACGAGTCAGGAATGGTTGCACGCTTTAAGACCAAGTACGGTGCGCATCGTGTGGTCAGCGAGACCATGGAAGCGTCCTACTACGGCGTTCATTTGTGGGCGGAAGCCGTGCGCAGATCCGCAAGTCCAGAGGTTCGCGCGGTCCTTTCTGCCATCAAGCAAAAAGAGTTCGAGATTCACGGTGTTCGCGTCCGCGTCGATCCCAGCAACCAGCACACCTGGAAGACGTTTGAGCTTGGCAAGATCGGCGCGCAGAACCAAATCGAAGTCGTCGACACCGGACAACAGACTCTGCCACCGATTCCGTTTCCGGGCTCGCGAACCCGGGCAGAGTGGAATGTGTTTCTGGACTCGCTCTACTCGCGCTGGGATCGCAACTGGGCGAACCCTCACAAGCTTGGCCACGGACACAGCAAGTGACAACGACCGCGCGGGCCGCTACGCGATAAGCAGTCGATCCTGCGCCAGCGTCTCTGGATGAATGAACCACAGCGGTCGGCCATCTTGCAGCACGCTCACTTGCGCGGGTCGCAGCGGAGGAAATGCCGGACGCGCGGTCAGAAACGCTCCCAGTGCCGATAGAGTCGGCTCGTGCGCGACCACCACCACAAGCTGTCCACGCTGCGCAATGTCCTTGGCTGCAATGTGGGGCGGAATCCCGCTGGTGAGCGCATGCAGAACCTCTACTTCCCCCATAAAGTCTAGCTGCTCAGCAAACAGCTCTGCGGTCTGCACTGCACTGACATGCGGACAGACCACAAATGCATCGGGCTCGACGGAAAGACCACGCACAACCTGCGCAACCGAGCGAACCACCTTGCGACCTTTGGCGCTCAGGTGTCGCTGCGCATCGGACAAGCGAGGCTGGTCTTCCACCGTTAGGCCATGACGGATCAACAGGATCTGCACAGCCGCCAGCTTGGGCGTCGACGGATTCGCTGTCAACCCTGATCCCTGTGTGCTGGGATCACCGGATGCGCGTGTGCGGAAACAGACTGAAGACCCGAACCGGCGCCGCGAGTCCTTTGAGCGTAAGCGTGCGCTCTGCAAACCGCTGCCCATCGTTTGTCAGCAAGCGATGGGTCTCTTCGTCCACCAGGATCTCTCCGGGTCGCGCTTGACCTTGTAGACGCGATGCGAAGTTTACATGGTGGCCGATGGCGGAAAATCCTCGGCGCTCGCGCGTTCCAATCAGTCCCACCGCGACCGGACCCGTCGCAATGCCGATGCCTGCTTCCAAGTAGTCCTGTCCTTGGCTTGCGCGCTGCGCATTGAGCCTGTCCACATTGCGCAAGATCTCTATCGCCGTGTCCACCGCCAGCTGCGGGGCCGATGCCAGCGTTCCCAAGACCCCAAACACCGCCATCACCGCATCCCCTGCAATCTTATCGACGATTCCGCTGTGTGCCTGAATCGGGTTGAGCATCGCAGGAATGTACTGGTTGAGGGTTGCGAAGACTTCTTCAGGGGGGCTCCGTTCACTAAACGGCGTAAAGTCGCGCAGATCGGAAAACATGATCGTAGCTTGGCGTCGCTCACCGCTCGATCGAATCGGCAAGCTGTCTTCCATCAGCAGCTGGGCAACTGACTTTCCCAAGTGCGAGTTGAGCACCCGCGACTGCTTCTGGCTCCGCAAGCTCAGCTCGTTTCCTTTTTGCTGCATCGCTTGCTTTTGCTGATGTTCACTGCGCGCATCCAGCAGAATCACCCAGCTCGATCCAGACTGCGCATCCTGCAGGATGTGAACATCGACACAGCGATCCTGTTCGGTCTGTACCGATGACAGCACCATGCGCGGGTCTGGACACGGCAGCAGTCCGAGCAGAAACGGAAGCTGATCTTCGACGGGCGCACCCACTTGCAGTGAGTCGATTCCGTGATGCCCAAGCGCTCCGCCACAGCGCAGCAGGCCCCCCGCTTCATCGACTTCCAGATACGCTGGATGTCGCTCTTCTAAGAGCACATCCATCAGGTACTGGGTCAGGATCGCGGGCGGCTGGCTCACTTGCTTGGCGCTCCGATCATCTGTGCGGTCAGCTGCTGGAAGGCTTGCTCGACGTGCTCTCCGCTCTTGGCGCTGGTGCGTAGGATCTGCCAGCCCTGCTGCGTCAAGGTGGTGATTCGCTCTTCACTGACTTCCCAGTCCGCAGCCAGATCCCACTTGTTTAGCAGGAGCAGGTGCGGAATCGGACCGAGCGCCGAAGCGGCTCTGTCGCGCAGCTCAATTGCTTTGTCTACCGTCGCTGATCGCGTTCCGTCTGCGACCAGTAGTAGTCCTGAAGCGCCGCGCAGATACGAGGTCTGGACGCGCTGAAACTCATCTTCGCCATATAGATCCCACAGCAGCAGCGCGACCTCTTTGTCTGCACAGACCACCTGCTTTTTGTCGATCTTGACCCCCACTGTGGTCAGGTACTTGTCCGTAAACAGGCTCTGGACAAAGCGTCTGACCAAGCTGGTCTTTCCGACAGCAAATGCCCCAAGCATGCAGAGCTTTTTCTGGATCATTTGGCGTCTTCCTGCACCGCTTTTGGATCGCGAATCACGACATGAAAGGATGCCGCTCGATCGACTCGGGTAAGCTGCTCAGGCCCAATGACCACAGGCTTCAGATGTCGTGCATCCACGCCTGCATTGCTCAGCCACAGTCGCATCTCCTTGGCTCGACTTTCCCGTAGCTTCTGGTTGTAGTCCACCGTTCCAATCGGGTCCGTATACGCAATCACTTCGATGGTGATAAGCAGTCCGCTGCGATCGGGCTCGGCCAGCCGCAGTAGCTCTTTCATCTCAGCCACAGCCGACGCCAGCTGCGATTCCTGACCGGGAATCAGCTCGGCACTACCGGCGCGGAACTTGAACTCAATCGCTTCGATCTTGCGCGCTTTGTCCGCCAAAAGATCGAGCAGCGAGCGCGCTGGCGGAATCGGCTTCGTCCGACAGTCATACGTTTGTACGCCCGGAATGACTGTGGCCAGGCGCTGGGCGTCGGCAATCCACTCTGGCTGCGCCATTCCGTTTGAAGTCAGTACACCGGCTTGTGGTTGATAAGACAGCGTGACTCCGCTTGGGGGACGCAGCGCTCGCTCGGCGCGCCTTTGCACAAAGCGTGGCTCCATCGCTAGATAGGGCATCGTAGTCAGCGCTGTCTCCGCCTGCGTAAGTCCCATCTGGGTCAGCAGCCCTGGCTCTGTGAGCGCATCGGGATCACGCAAGATCCGCAGCGCGTACCGTCCGTTGTGCACACTCGCATCAAGCACAACGATTCCTTCTTGCGCCGCAAGCTGCGTCACCGCATGTCGAAGTCGCGCCGCTTGCTGTCGCTCGGTCAGCACCCGCTTTGTCACCCAGTATCCGCCACAGATCAGCAGCGCTGACAGCACCAGCCACGTCAGCAGCGAGCTACGCTCCTCTTTGCGCTGATGCACTTGCAGACACGACTCTAGGTGCGGACGGATGATCTTCAGCTCATCGGGATCACCGGAAAATGACTTCAGGATGTCGAGCGCATCGCGATGACACAGCTCCAGCGCGGTCCGGAACACTGCACGAAGTGAAAGGGGCGCTGCGCCGCGAATGACACCAGCGAGCACTGCGTGCGGACCTCGCTCGATCCACACCGTCAAGTCTCCGACCTCAATGCTGTCGAGCGCGGCCTTGCTTTCCATCCGAAAGGAGTCCCGCACAAAGTCCTGAATCGCGGTCAGCATGCTGGTCACCATCGCTGCATCTTGCGCATCAGCGCCCAGCGACTCTGCCAGTGACTCTGCGATGACATGCTGAAGCAGCAGCCCACTTTCGGGATGGATCAGAAACACCTGCTCGACGCGGTACACCAGGCTGTGCAGCAGCACCACTTCGCTAAATGGCTTGCCCGTCGCCAGCGCTTCGATTCGCCACTTCCAGCCACGCAGCGAAAACGAGTGATCGAGCGCATATGACGTCTGCTGCATCAGTCGCAGCAGCGCTTCCCTCACCGCTCGTGAGATCGCGCTACCAATGATCGGAAAGATGGCTTCTGTGATGACTTCAGGATTGCGACGAACCGACAGCGTCAGCGCTTTTTCGATGGTCGGCCCCATCGCTTGGCCGAGCCGGTCCGACTTGTCTGCAGCCAGCGTCACCGCTGTGGGCAAAACCGTAGCGACGCTGCGTGCATCCACGTCCGGGCGATGGCTAAGCTGCTGCTTGAGCGCTTCGATCTCTTCGCGCTCGGGCCGAATCAGCAGGGCGCGTAGCTCTTGATAGTCACCGGAGGGGATTGCTTCTGGCGCAGCAGGCTGTTCCGGGTCGTTGCCTTTGGACGCTGCTGTCATGTCTTACAGACGCAAACAGCTACTGTGCGTCGGTTCCGATGCGGGCAGCCAGCTCGGTCAGCAGTCCAGCCAGCGCCGTGCGGTCCGTCTTGCTGTGACGAAGCTGCTGAAGCTCTCGCTGGACCAAGCTGCTCAGCTCGCTGACGCTCAGCTGCATCTCTTCGCGAAGCTGCTTGCCTTGGCTTAGCACCTGCTGACGAAGCTCTCGGCCCGACTTGTTCAGCTGTTCTTCCAGCTGGTGGGTTCGCTGATCGATGCCCGCCGACAGCTCGTCGATCGTTTTGTGCAGGTCTTTGAGCGAGCTGGCGCGGCCCTCATACTCTCCAGCCAGTCGCTCGCTCAGCGAGTCCAGCTCTTGCCGGACAAACCCTTCGAGCGCATCGCTGCGACGTCGAAAGTCTTCGCGAAGCTCCGTGACCTGCTGCACCAGCTGATCTTCCAGACGGGCAAACCGCGAGTCGTAGTCGCGCATCTGGTTGCCAAACAGGATGGTGCGAATCTTCTCGATGTTGCTGTGTCCCTGGCCATCCATGGCGTCCAGTCCGTCGCTCGACTTGGGCGGCTCGACAGGCTTGACGGCGGTGGTGGTGGGGAGCTTGCCAGAAGACTTCTTGCTCTCGCTGATCGGAATCATTTCAATTCTCAAGAGTAATTCGAAATACATTATTGCCAGGCGAGCGAAAAATGCATCCCCAATCGCACGCGATGGCTGGACCCTGAGCATCTCTCAGGTGTTCACTCTATCGAGAAGAGGGCTCTACAGTCACACAGCTTGGCGTAGCCACACGGGGCGTCAGCGTGAGCGTAGGTGCATCCCAGAAGCGCTGCTCTTCCTGACTGTGTGTAACGTACAAAACAGGAATGTGTAGATCTGCCAGCATCGCTTGGAGCCGCGCTAGCAGGGCAGTGCGCTGACCCAAGTCCACGGCAGAAAGTGGTTCATCCAGCAGCAGTGCGCTCGGTCGAATCGCCAGCGCTCGTCCAAGGGCAACCCGCTGCCGCTGTCCGCCAGACAGCTCGCTCGGCTTGCGAAGGAGCAGTGACTCCAGCTGAAGCGCCTCGGCAAGGTCTCGAACGCGCGTGGTCTGCTCGGCTTGGGGCCGCTGTGCGATGCCGTAGGCCAGGTTCTGACCGACCGACAGGTGCGGAAACAGCATCGGCTGCTGCATGACATAGCCAATCTGGCGCTTCTCTGGACCCACCAGCACGCTCGGAGGCTGACCAGCCTGCTTGTGAAGCAGCACCGTGTCGCCCAAGACGATCCGTCCGGCATCCGGCAGCCGATGTCCGGCCAGCAGATCCAGGATCGTGCTCTTGCCGGCCCCCGACGGACCCATCAGCACGGTGACACCAGCGGCCAGGCTCAGCGAGGCTTCCAGGCGATACTGTCCATCTGGCGACGTCGAGAGCTGGGCTTGCAGCAGCGCAGGCTTGCTCATCGAGGACGCTCCACATCCTGTAGCCTGCCGACGCCATACATCAGCAGGAGCGCCATCAGCGACAGCGGCACAATCAGTCGCAGCGCGTCTTGTTCGCGTCCAGCTTGCACCGCATCATAGACTGCCAGCGACGCGGTTTGGGTATAGCCAGGGATGTCCCCTGCGACCATCAGCGTGACCCCAAAGTCGCCCAGCGCGCGTGCGAAGGCCAGCATCGCGGCTGCGGCCACCTGCTTGCGACACAGCGGCAGTCCCACCGTCCACAGCGCACGCCAGGCAGTGGCTCCCAGCGACGCCGCTGCCCGAAAGTACAGCGGATCGACTTCTCGTAGCGCCGCCCGGGTGCTGCGGGCAATTGCGGGCAGCGCCGATACCATCACTGCGAGCACCGCCGCTGCGGGTGTAAACGTGAGCGGTGAGCCAGTGACCGCTTCAAAGGCGCGACCGAGCGGGCTGTGCCGACCCAGCAGCGTCAGCAAATAATAGCCCAGCACAGTCGGTGGCAGCACCAGCGGCAGCGATAGCAGCGAATCCAGGAACTCGACCAGCCGGGCGCGAGTCGGTCTGGGCTGTAGGGCGTCGGCATGACCCCCATAAAACAGCACGCAGGCCACCATAACCCCAAGGGCCAGCGACAGAAGGGTCGCCAGCGTCGCAACCGCAAACGACAGCAGCAGGGGAGAGCCGAGCATCCGGCGGCACTATATCGAGTCAGAGCGGATTGTTGAGCAGGAAGTAGAAGCCGCTGTCGGCACCATCCATGAAGCCGTGCGCATAGCCAAGCTGGAGCATAAACGGCAGGTAGTAGCCCAGGTAGCCGTCGAGCCGTAGCTCTCCACCGACTGATGCCTTGAACTTGTCTGGGGCAATCTTGCCAAAGAACGCGCCGCCAATGTCGGAGTAGACTGCACCGTGCAGTCGCCACAGGTAGAACGGCAGTGCTTCGTAGCCGCGCTCAAGCCAGACAATGGGGAATCGATACTCCACATTCAGGACGTGATACTGGTCTCCATACGTGGCACCGGGGCTGTAGCCGCGCAGCTTGGGCTGTCCTGGCCGCGTGCTGAGCAGTGCCGCACGCAGATAGTCCATCGACTCTGGGAAGCCACCGACGTAGTAGACGCCGCGTCGCTTGAGGTCTCCACCACTGATGCCACCTTCATAGGCAAACATCAGCGTGTGGTTGCGTAGGTAGCGTGATGGCCACGGAATCCCAACGCTGCGCGATGCCGCAACGCGTAGGTTGTAGACCAGGTACTCCGATCCCAAAAATGGATGCGCCAGCGACGCGTTTACGTAGATCGAGCCGCCTTGCTCCGGTCCCACGGAAAACAGATAGCGCCGGGTGTCCCCGTAGGAAAACGTCATGCTCAGCGTCGCGTATCGTCCGACTTCGGGAAGCTGTAGCGAGATATCATCTGGCCCTGGCGTCGGCACCGTCGTCTTGTTGCGCCAGTACGTGAAGTTGTAGGCAAACCACAGTGTTGCCGAGCGCGCCACGTCACGCAGCAGCGGCAGGTCGGTGCTCAGCCCGGTCGACCATGCCTCTTCATCGTACGAGCGGTTTCTGCCATTGAGACGCAGTCCACCGCGTGGATACAGGCTACGGCTTACGTCCAGGTTGATGCCGTTCCAGAGCCGTCGGTAGCTGTAGCGGGCAAAGACGCCGGTGGCATCGGCCCGCGAGGACTGTAGGGTCAGCCCGCCCACCAAAGAGTGAATGCCCACCACATCTGCCGTTTGAAACTGAAGTCCGAAGCTCTGACCATACGGACCCGGGGCCGACACGGGAAGCTGTGCCGACAAAAGCGATACCGGCGACCGGAAGAAGGTCCGGGCCGGGTTGTAGCGCTGCACGGGCACCGTCTTTTGGCGCGTCTGTTCGGGATCTCCGACGCTCAGTGGTGCCGGTCGATCCGTGGAGGGCGGTGGCGCAAGCTGCGCGCGCTGAAGGTCGATGTCGTGTAGCTCAATGCGATAGCCTTCGGCGACGAACCCAACCACCGCAGCGGTCTTTCCGTCTGGCGACAGCATCGGGGAAAACACCCCACTGAGTACGTTCGACACTTGGTAGGTCGTATCGCTGGCCAGGTGGTGCGCGTACAGGTTGTAGATGCCGGTTCGATCCGAGACAAAGTACAGCCACTCACCGTCGGGCGAAAAGCGCGGCTCCAGATCGAGCGCTCGATCGTGGGTGATATAGCGCAGCTCCCCCGTGTGCAAGTTCAGCGTCACGATGTCGCGGAAGCCACCTTGCTGCCAGTACGAAAACGTCAGCAGCTTGCCGTCTGGGGACCAGCTTGGCGTGTAGATCTGCGACCACTCGGCTTGCGGCAGTGGAAACACCACTGGCTTTGCTGCGCGCGCGCGCCAGACCTCGGGGACGGCATGGGCTTTGGCGTTGACGGTCTCGGTGTCGCTGCCTCGCTCGGTGCTGGGCAGATCCATCAGCGCCAGTCGCCGGGTGCCTTGGCTCGTGACCTCAAAAGCGACGCGCTTTCCATCTGGCGAGATGGCAGGATTGTCTACCCGCAGCCCAGCGCTCAGTGCCATCAGCTCCCGACGGTCGCGTCGATACAGAAACAGGTCCTGGAACGAATAGGTCGCGCGGAAGATGTTCGTCCGGGCCATCACCACAAACCGACCACTTGGGTCCACGGCCAGACCGCCCGCTCCGTCGATTTCCAGCTCTCGCACCGTCTTGCCCGACGCAAGGTCATGTCGAACCAGCGCGGGACGCTTGTAGGGGTCTGTCTCTAGCCACAGCAGCGACTTGCCCCCATCGATATACACCGGACGGTCCAGCGTCGCTTTCCAGTCGGTCAGTGGCTTGCCATGGGTCTGTCCCATCGGCGACAGCGCCACTTCACTCGCCTGCTTACGGAATCGCTCTGCAAGATCTTGGGAAAACGCTTCATACAGCGGCCCGTAGGCGTGCCCAGTGACGGCTTTGAACGAGCGGCTCATTCCCCATGGAACCCAGCAGTCTGGCGACCAGCAGCCTCCGTAGCGCGCCACCACTTCCTTGAGCGAATCGTGTCCAAATCGCTTCATGATGTAGCGCAGAAACGCCGAGCCATACAGGTACGGCACGTTGCCGCGAGGAAACAGCCGTGTCTGATTCGACACCTGGTCGAGCCGCAGAAACTTGCCTTCTAAGACGTGGCTGCGCAGGTACATGTCAAACATGGCAGAGCGCAGCCGTCCGGCGCTCGAACGCTCGGTTTCTTCCAGCACGGCCAGACCTTCGATAAACCAGCGAGGCTGTACTTGGTTGGGCGCGTAGATGTTGTTCCAGCCAAAGCCGAGCAGCAGGTTGACCCACTTGGGCAGTCCGCCCATCGTGTCCAGGTGCAGGATGTGCGTGTATTCGTGGACAAACAGGGCGTACAGCCAGTCGTCGAAGTCGTTTAGCTCCGAGCGGTCATCGGGCGCGGTCAGATAGAGCCGTACCGTGGGAAACGGCATGGCTGTGGCCGAGCCGTTGGAAAAGTCCGTGTCATCGGTCAGCACCACCTCGGTCCGAAAGCGTGGCGCATGGCCCATGACCGGCACCAGCACGCGGTGGGATGTCTCTGCCACTTGCACGAGCCGCTGCGCAACCTGTCCGAGCGGCTCGTGATAGCTGATGCGGAAGTGCTCTGTCTCAATGCTGCGCCAGCGTAGCTCGGGGTCTCCCGCCAGGGCTTGGCTTGGCAGCAGGCACAACAGCCACAGCAGCGGTACGATCCAGTGCAGGACGCCACAAGACGCGCGTAACCGTCCATGGTGGTGGGACTGGCGCTGACGTGGCGAGAGGGAGAGCGTGACCATCAGGATAAGATGGTCATATCAGAAAAGCGGGGGATGCGGAGGATCGGCTACTTGCTGTCGGTCTGGCTCGACGGCTGCGAAGACAGGAAGTGGTTGTCACCCTTGACGGATGCCGCCTTTTCGCACGAATCGAGCGCCGACTTCTGGGCGCTGCAGCTGTTCTTGAAGGTCTTGATGCCCAGCGTGGTGTCGCAGGTGCTGGTCGTATCCACGCAGGTCACGTAGGTGCTAAATGCATCGGAGCAGCCGTAGTCCGATGCAATCTTGCCTTCGTAGATCCAAGTCTGGACACAGGCATTGTAGTCCAGGTCGTTGCCGCCGAGACACTGACGACCCTTGTCGCAGATTGACTTTTCCGTGCCCGAGCAGCCAGCCGCCGCAACCAGGAGCAGAGCGAGAGCGAGTCCGAAGTGACGCCCGTTACGAATGATTCGCATGTGATCCCTCGAGTGACTACTTGATGCCGTAGGCGCTGGCCGCGTTGATGCAAGTGATGGCCGCTTGGGACTGAGCCGAGCAGCTATCATTCTTCAGCTTGCCGTTGCTACAGATGGACGAAGCTTCCACGCAGTCGAGGTACTTCGAGTACGCATCGCCGCACTTGTAGGCTTCGTAGACCTGCGTGTTCTGGATCCACGAATCCACACAGGCGTCCTTGTCCTTGTCGTTTCCACCTTCGCAGGTGATGAGCTTGTCGCAGATGGACTTCTCGCGTGCGCTACAGCCCAGGCTGGTAATCGCCAAGAGCGCAAGCGCCGGAATACATAGGTTGGTTACTCTTCTCATAAGCCCTCTCTCCTTTCGGTTCCGACATCTTGAACCAGCCGTGCCCAATTGGTCAACGTCGGGCTGGTATGACGGCTCATCAAACCTGGTCATCATCGCATGAGATGCGACGCATAGGGGCGATCGAATCAATCGAACCACCCGACCGTAGAGCGCGCTGGTTCTGTCAAACCGGACCGCTACAGCGCTTCATCGTGCTGCGGATGTCACCCAACCGAACGTCTTTTGCAGCCAGGGTGGTCGCGCATCGGTTCAAACCGATCAGCGGATACTCCGGGGGTTGTAGGCAATCGGTTGGAACCGATCAGCGGATACTCCGGGGGTTGTAGGCAATCGGTTGGAACCGATCAGCGGATACTCCGGGGGTTGTAGGCAATCGGTTCAGACCGATCAGCGGATACTCCGGGGGTTGTAGGCAATCGGTTGGAACCGATCAGCGGATACCCAGGGGGCTGTTCCCCATCGGTTTGGCCACATGTGAGGTTCTGCCACCCGTATGTCGGCTTCAGAACCTGCGAAAACTGCATGAACCGGCTTCGCAAAACTGCTGTACCTTAGTGACGATGGCCGACTCTGGCATCATCCGGCTAGGCAACTACCTGCTCATTGATCGTCTAGGGGAAGGCGGCATGGCCGAAGTCTTCCTGGCTCAGTATTCGGGCGGGGAACACTCGGTAGGGCCGCAGAGCCAAGTCGTCATCAAGCGCATCAAGCCGTCGCTTTACAAGAGCACGGAGTTCCCCGTCTTCCGAGAGATGTTTCTCAACGAAGCCAAGCTGGTGCGCTCGCTGCAGCATCCCAACCTGGCCCGAATGTATGCGCTGCTTGAGGCTGTCGATGACGAACTGGGGGTTAAAGTCCCGTTTATCGTCGGCGAGTATATTCGTGGAACCCAGCTCTGGGAGCTGATGCGGCTGGGCACGCAGGGATTTACCGGCAAAGGCATCCCCCCGGCGATCTCGGCGTTTATCGCGCGTGAGGTCGCACGCGGGCTGGGCCATGCGCATGCCCACAAAGACGCAGCGACGGGCAAGCTTCAGCCCATCATCCATCGTGACATCTCGCCAGAGAACATCATGGTGTCGCAAGATGGGCTGGTGAAGGTGATCGACTTTGGCGTGGCCAAGGCCCTGGGGGGCTTCGGACCACAGACGAGGACGGGCATCATCAAGGGCAAGCTGGCCTATATGGCACCGGAGCAGGTTGCGCAGAAGGTGCTGCCCGCCACCGACGTCTTTGGGGCGGGCATCGTGCTGCATGAGCTGCTCACCGGACGGCGGCTGTTTGGCGGCTCGAATGAGTACTTGGTGGTCAGTCGGGTCCTCAAGGCAGAGATTCCTCGGCCAAGCAGCCTCAATCCAAGCGTGCCCAAAGAGCTGGACGATGTGACGATGCAGGCGCTGAGCCGTGACTTGCGCGGACGCTTTGTCGATGGCAATGCGATGGCCGATGCGCTGACTCGGGTGCTGGATACGGTTCCGGCGCTGTCTGGGACAAACAACCAGACCATCCGAGACTGGGTCAAGAAGCTGACGACGGACGCCAAGCAGTTTGCGCAAGGCTGGGAAGAGCAAGAGAGCGGCCTTCACGTCGATGTACAGAACGCACTGGCACACAGCGTGGCCAAGGGCGAAGATCTGGTCGAGCTAGACCCAAGTGAGATGCTGGTGGAAGGCGGAGTCCTAGACCCCGGTGTCAAAGCGGCGGTCACGATGGGCCTGCGGACGCTGCGGCCTGACATGCTGAAGCAGCCGCCTGCCAAGCGGCCTTCGTCGAATGAAGCAATGCGGCCTCCACCGCTGCCGGGGGCTCGACCTGCTGCGAACCGGGTCAGTAGCGATGCGATGGCGCAGGGCCTGCTCCCCGCAAAGAGTGCGCAGGGTGGGCAGCGAGTGAGCGCAGATGCCATGCCGCAAGGGGTCGTCGCGGCAAAGACTCCGCTGCCAGGAACCGAAGGGGCCAGTGCCCAGCCCGCAGCGGCGGCGCTGGCGCCTGCCAAGTCTCCGGCGCGCGGGATTCTACCGCAGATTGCAGCCCCTACGCCCGACCCGGCGGCCTCAACGATTGAGACGTCGCCTGCTCCGATCTCGCCTGCTCCGGTTTCGTCGGCTTCCGTGCCAACCCTGCCGCCCCCTGCGAAAGAGCCCTTGCCGCCGTACCTGGCTGCGATCGAGCAGAAGCTTCCGCCGGTGATCCGCAGTGCGCTGCAAGATGGTCAGATTTTCCGACTGGCCGTGGTCATCAGCGTGCTGATCTTGGTGCTCTTGCTGCTGCTGCTGGTCGCTCTGTTTCGCTAGCGAATAGTTCGTCACCGCGCAAGGCAACTGCGTCATACTGCGCGACTGTGCTGGGACGCAGACTCTTCTCGATGCTACGGCTTACGGTTGGCTTTTTGCTGGTGTCACTTTGCTCTACGGTGACGCTGGTCATCGCGCTGCTGCTGCTGCCGTGGCGGCCCGCGCGGGTCAAGCTGTGTAACTACTACGGCAAGATCGTCGGTCGCGCGATCTTGTGGCTGGCGGGAGCTACTCCAACTGTTCATCACCGCGAGCGCGTCGAGCAGTATCGACCTGCCATTTATGTATCGAACCATGTCTCGACGCTGGATGCGTTTGTGGCCATCTGGATCTGTCCCATTGGGGGCTGTGGCGTGGCCAAAAAAGAGATCCTGCGCATCCCGTTCTTCGGCTGGCTGTACTACCTGTCGGGGCACTTGACGATAGACCGAGGCGATCGGGGCTCTGCCATTGCTGCGATGAAAGACACC
>WBZX01001221.1_pt1 | contig 19861 bp, 19 predicted proteins | sample 5204211 | NCBI WGS metagenome assembly WBZX01 (sample SAMN12344362, study PRJNA552823) | activated sludge metagenome | biome: Activated sludge suspended growth; feature: Nitrification reactor; material: Wastewater; isolation source: activated sludge from nitrification reactor of wastewater... | reverse complement strand
AAGGCCGGGACCATGGTGAGCACTGGGGCCAGCCGGAAGACGATCCGGTCGGAACGATCCGGAACCAGGTCCTCCTTGAGGATGACCTTGAGCCCGTCGGCCAAGGTCTGGAGGATGCCGAAGGGGCCGGCCCGGTTGGGACCGATGCGGTTCTGGAGACCGGAGATGGCCTTGCGTTCGAACCAGATCATCAACATGGTGGCGAGCAGCACCACCCCGAGAGCGATGGCGGCCTTGACCAGGACGATGACGACCACGGCAAGGTCGACATCTCCGGCCAGGAGCGGGTCGTTGGCCAGCATCATGACGTGGTCTCCACGCGAACCTCGGTAACCGCGGCGGTGGCGTCTATCAGCCCCCGCGGTGACGGGTCGCCCAGGTTCCAGTGCAGGACCACCGTGCCGGCGGGAACGGTGGCGTCGAAGGTGGCTGGGGCCACCAGCGAACCTCTCGATGAGGTGACCTTGACCCGAGTTCCATCCGAAATCCCGATACGGGTCAGATCATCGGGGTTGACCGACAAGGTCGAACCGCCGGCCAGGCCCGCCAGCGCCGGGGCATGTCCGATCTGGGTTCCCCGATCGAACAGCTTGCGCCGGGTGACCAGGCGCAGCGAGTAGGCGTCGAGGGACGGGGCTTCGTGATCGGCACCCAGGAACTGGACCATGGCAGGCCGACGCTGGGACCGGGCCCGATCCGGGCGGCCGACCAGTACGCCATCGGCCTCGGAGGCCAGCTCGGCCAGGGTGATGCCGGCATGAGCGGTGCTGAGTTGTTGGACCTCGGCGAAGATCTCATCTACCGAGGTGAAGCCGAGGTCGCCACCCAACAGGTGGGTCAGCTCGGCGGCGATCATCCAGTCCGGTCGGGCCGAACCCGGCGGGGTCACCTTCTGGTTCAGCACCGTGAGGCGACCCTCGAGGTTGGTGGTGGTGCCGTCGACCTCGGTGAAGGCGGCGGCGGGCAGAACCACATCGGCCACGGCGGTGGTGTCGTTGGCGAAGGTGTCCACGGCGATGACGGTGCGAGCCCCGGCCAGGCCTCGGCGGGCCAGCATGGCGTCGGGGAAGTCACCCAGGGGGTCCGCACCCAACATGATCAGGGTGTCGATCCGCCCGGACGCAGCGGCCTCGAGGATGCCGGCGGTGTCGAGCCCGGTGGCTTCGGGCACACGACCCCAAGCCTCCCTGAACCAATCAGCCCCTTCGGCCAGCGACACCTGGCCCGGGAGCATGCCCGGTGCCATCCCGGCGTCCATGGCACCGTGGACGTTGCCTCGCCGCACCGCGCTGAGGAAGCGGACGTCGGGGAACGCGGACAGCAAGGCGCTGGCCGCAGCCACGGTGGCGTCTTCGGATTCGGCTACTGAACCCCGACCCAAGATGACGGTGAGCGGCCCGGCAGCCAAGGCCCGGCCGGCCGCGGCCAGATCGCCATCGCCGTCGGTGGCGGCGGCCAGGATCTCGGCCACCTTCTCGTGCACCGCTCCCGGGGTGTGACGGATGGAGTGGGCGGCGAGGTCCTGGAGCGAGGTCTGACGGGGAGCCAGTTCGACAAGCGTGGTCCTGCGGCGGGTGACGGCGTCACGGACCCGCAAGAACAGCACCGGCAGCTCGTCCTTCAGGTCCGAGCCGATGACCAGCACCGTTCCCCCGGGGGTGCAGGCATCTTCGATGGTGGCCCGGGGCAGCCCAGCGATCACCTCGGCCGGGAGCCCGTCTCCGAGCTGGGCATCGACAGAGTCGGTTCCGATGACGCCCTTGGCCAGCTTGGTCCAGGCGTAGGCGGCCTCGTTGGTGAGCCGGCTTCCGCCGATGACGGCCACGCCTTCGGCACCACGGGTGTCGAGACCCGATCGCAGGGCTTTGGCCGCGGCACCGAGAGCTTCAGTCCAACGGACCTCGCGGTGACCTTCTTGGCCGTCGACCTTCATCAACGGTGCGGTCAGGCGATCTTCGGAGCCCAGGGCCTCGAAGCCGAAACGGCCCTTGTCGCACAGCCAGCTCCAGTTGACCGGCTCGGAGTCCACGCCCATGAACCGCAGGACCCGGTCCCGCGAGGCGTCGACGGCGATACGGCACCCAACCGAACAACCGGTACAGGTGGACTCGGCCACGTCGAGGTCCCAGGGGCGGGCCTTGAAGCGGTACGGCTTGGCGGTGAGGGCACCCACCGGGCAGATCTGCACGGTGTTGCCCGAGAAGTAGGAGGCGAAGGGATGGTCGGGGAAGGTGTTGACCTGGGTGCCGTTACCGCGGTCTTGGAAGTGGATCAGCGTGTCGCCGGCCACCTCCTTGGCGAAGCGGGTGCAGCGGTCACAGAGGATGCAGCGCTCACGGTCGAGGTAGACGTTGTCGGAGATGGAGATCGGCTTCTCGTAGTGCCGCTTCTCCTCCACGAACCGGCTCTCACCGGGGCCGTAGCTCATGGCGTGGTCCTGGAGGGGGCACTCGCCACCCTTGTCGCACACCGGGCAGTCCAGCGGATGGTTGATGAGCAGGAACTCGAGGATGCCTTCCTGGGCCTTCTTCACCCGGGGGGTCTCGGTCTCGACGGTCATGTCCGGGGTGACGGTGACCATGCACGACGGCTGGAGGGCCGGGCCTCGGCCCGAGTCGATGTCGACCAGGCACATCCGGCACATGCCGACCGGGTCCATGCGGTGGTGGTAGCAGAACCGGGGGATGTAGGTGCCGGTGCGCTCGGCGGCGTCGATGACCAGCTCGCCGGGGCGGGCCTCTATCTGGCGGCCGTCGATGGTGATGGAGACCGCGGTCTCCGCAGTGGTGTCAGACACCGGTGCTCACCTCCGTGGTTGCCGCCTCGAAGGGGCCGACGAAAGCGGCACCCTTGATCTCGACCTCGAGTTCGACCGGTCCGCCGAGGTAGGCCTCGAACTCGTCCTTGAAGCGCATGACCGCCGACGCGATCGGCGACGTGGCCGACTGCCCGAGCGGGCAGATCGTGGTCTGGGTGGGGGGCCAGGCCATGCCCACCGAGATGTTGTCGCACACGTCGAGCAGCAGGTTCAGATCCTCGGGACGACCGTGGCCGTCGAGGATGCGCTGGAGGATCTTCTCCAACCAGCTCGTACCTTCCCGGCACGGCGTGCACTTACCGCATGATTCACGGGCGAAGAACCGCACCAGGCGCAGACAGGCCTTGACCATGTCGGTGTCCTCGTCGAAGACGACCACCGCACCCGAGCCCAACATGGTGCCGAGCTTGCCGACCGTGGCCGCTTCGAGCGGGACGTCGAGGTGTTCGGGGTACAGCCACGGGGCCGACGCTCCGCCGGGGATGAATGCCTTGAGCTGCTTGCCGTCGCGGATGCCGCCGCCGTACTCGGGGGCGTAGAGCAGGTCCCGGAAGGTGGTGACCCCGAACTCGACCTCGTACACGCCGGGCTGGTTGACGTGGCCCGACACGGCGAAGATCCGGGTGCCCTTGGAGTTCTCGGCGCCGAGGGCGGCAAAACCGGCACCTCCGTTGCGCATGATCCACGGCAGGTTGGACAGCGTCTCCACGTTGTTGACGATGGTGGGCTGGAGGTACAGGCCCTTGGCCGCCGGGAAGAACGGAGGCTTGAGCCGGGGCATGCCCCGGTTGCCTTCGAGGCTCTCGATGAGGGCGGTCTCCTCGCCCACGATGTAGGCGCCGGCTCCCCAGTGCAGCACCACGTCGACGGAGAAGTCGGTGCCGCAGATGTTCTTGCCGACGTAGCCGGCGGCGTAGGCATCGTTCAGAGCCTGGGCGATCCGCTCCTGGGCCAGCGCCATCTCGCCCCGGACGTAGAGGAACGCCTGCGAGCAGCCCACGGCGTAGCAGGCGATCAGGACGCCCTCGATGAGCTGGTGGGGATCGCGCTCCATGAGGAGCCGGTCCTTGTAGGTGCCGGGCTCGGACTCATCGCCGTTGACCACCAGGTAACGGGGGAACACCCCGGGAGGACAGAACCCCCACTTGACCCCGGCCGGGAACCCGGCGCCACCACGCCCGAGAAGCGAGGCCGTCTTGACCTCTTCGATGACGTCGCTCGGGCGACGCTCCAGGGCAGCCCGCAGGCCCTGGTATCCCTCGGTGGCCAGGTAGCCATCGATGGTGTGACCCTCGGGGTCATCCCAGCGGCTGGTGACGATCTTGGGGGCGTTGGTCACCGTCACGATCCCTGCTCCTCTCCGGTGGCGTTGCGAGCCAGCCACGTCGGCTCGGGAACTCCGGTCGGATCTGCTGGGCCGGCGCCGCGATCGGCGGGGATGTGCTGGCGGGTGCGGGCGAGGGTGCCGTGGGGCGGGATCTCGTCCTTGCGCTTCCCGGCTCGGAGGTCGGTGATCAACTCGTCGAACTCGGTGGTGGTGATCTTGTGGAAGTAGCGGTAGTTGACCTGGAGGCAGGGTGCCTCGGTGCACGCCGCGATGCACTCGACGTCTTCGATGGTGAACATGCCGTCGGAGGTGGTGCTTCCGGCCTTGATGCCCAGGGAGTGCTCGGCGTGGTGCAGGAGCTCCTCGCCGCCCATGATCTGGCAGGAGATGTTCGTGCAAATGTTCACGAGGTAGGTACCGACAGGTTCCCGCTTGAACATCTCATAGAAGGAGCACGTGCCGAGGACCTGAGCGGGCGTGGTACCCACCAACTCGGCGATGTGCTCCATGGCGTCGTCGGTGACGTGACCGTCTTGCTCTTGGGCCAGGTGCAGCAACGGGATCGTGGCCGACTTGGCCACCGGGTACCGCGACACGATCTCCAGCGCGGTGGCGAGGTTCTGCTCGTTGAATCGGGCCATCTTCGTTACCGGTCCACTTCGCCCATGATGGGGTCGACGCTCGAGATGATGGCGACGGCGTCGGCGATGAGGCCGCCATGCATCAGGTGGGGCAGGGTCTGGAGGTTCACGAAGCTCGGCCCCCGGATGTGCATGCGATAGGGCGTGGCTGAACCGTCCGACACCAGGTAACAGCCCAACTCGCCCCGGGGAGACTCGACGGCCACGTAGGCCTCGCCCTCGGGCACCTTGATCCCCTCGGTGAAGAGCTTGAAGTGGTGGATCAGGGCTTCCATCGACTCATCGATGCGAGCCCGCGGCGGAGGCGTGACCTTCTTGTCCTGGACCCGGTAGTCGCCTTCGGGCATGCGCTCGATGCACTGGCGCAGGATGCGCATGGACTCGCGCACCTCGTTGAGCCGGATGGCGTAACGGTCGAAGGAATCCCCGTAGGTACCCACCACCACGTCGAAGTCGACATCGTCGTAGGCCAGGTAAGGCATGGAACGGCGGAGGTCCCAGGCATAGCCGGTGGAGCGCAGGATCGGACCGGTGGCTCCGAGGGCCAACGCCTCTTCGGTGCTGATGGTGCCCACGCCCTGGAGGCGCTCGCGCCAGATCGGCTGGTTGGTCATGAGGACCTCGTAGTCCTCGAGGCGCTGGGGGATCTTGTCCAGGTAGGAAGTCAGCCGTTCCTGCCACCCGTCGGGAAGATCCGCAGCGGTGCCCCCCACCCGGATGAAGTTGTGGTTCATCCGCAGACCGGTGATGGACTCCAGGATCCGCAGGCCTTCCTCCCGCTCGCGCCAGCCGTAGATCATCATCGACGAGGACCCGAGGTCCATGCCGTTGGTGGCCAGGAACAAGAAGTGCGACGTGAGCCGATTCAGCTCACACATCAACATGCGGATCCAGGTGGCCCGCGGCGGTAGCTCGACGCCCAGCAGCTGCTCGGCAGCCAGGCAGAAGACCAGCTCGTTGAAGATGGGCGAGGCGTAGTCCATGCGGGTGACGTTGGTGCCGCCCTGGACGTAGGTGAGTTGCTCGGCCGTCTTCTCCATGCCGGTGTGCAGGTAGCCGATCACCGGCTTGGTGCGCAGGACGGTCTCGCCGTCGAGCTCCAACATGAGCCGCAGAACACCGTGGGTGCTGGGGTGCTGGGGCCCCATGTTGATGATGGTGGTCTCGGCCTCGTCGGGCCCGCTGGTGTAGTTCTCGGCTTCAGCCTCGGACATGCGCAGCACCGAGCCGACCTCTCGGAGGACCTCTACCCCGCCAGCCAGGGCGCGGGGATCCATCTCCTGGGCTCCCTCGTCGGTGAGGGCAGGATCAGCATTACCAGCGGCGGCGGCGGTGGGATCGGTGACGGTCATCGGATCTCTGTGCGGACAGGGGTGCTCACCGCGGGGCGGGAGCGTCCTTGAACTGAACGGGGATGCGCCCGAGGGCGTAATCCTTGCGAAGGGGATGGCCCTGCCAATCCTCGGGCATGAGGATGCGGGTCAGGTCGGGGTGGCCGGTGAAGGAGATGCCGAACATGTCGAACACCTCTCGCTCCATGGCTTCGGTTCCGGGGTGAAGCTCGAACAGGGACGGGACCACGGGGTCTGCCTCTGGCACCTGGACCCGCAGGCGGACCCGGTCACGGTTCCGGTGGGAGATCAAGGTGACGACGAGCTCGAAGCGCTCGGACTGCACACCGGCGGGAAGCTGACGGGGCGGGTGGGCCAGGTAGTCCACCGCGGTGACGTCGACGCACTGGAGCCAGCCGTCGTCTCGCATGGTGCGCACCAAGCCCACCAACTGCGAGCCGGTGGGGTGAAGCGTCCACTGACCGAAGGCGCGGCCTATCGGCACTCCGTGGAGCATCTCGGGTTCGGGCTCGGCCGGGACCGCCTCGGCCGCGCCGTTGTCAGCGCTGGGCTCGGACATGTCAGGACCTACCCAGCGTGATGAGCTGAGGGGCGCCCTGGCCGTCGAGCTGGCTGACGGTGATCCCCGCGCCGGCACCGGTCTCGGTGCGGCGGCGGAAGATGTCCCCGTCGGAGATCTTCTCGTGAAGCGTGCCGATGGCGTGGATCAGGGTCTCGGGACCGGGCGGGCACCCGGGGGCGTACACGTCGACCGGAACGATCTGGTCGACGCCCTGCACGATGGCGTAGTTGTTGAACATGCCGCCCGAGCTGGCACACACGCCCATCGAGATGACCCACTTGGGTTCCATCATCTGGTCGTAGATCTGACGTAGCACTGGTGCCATCTTCTGGCTCACCCGGCCGGCCACGATCATCAGGTCTGCTTGGCGGGGCGAGGCGCGGAACACCTCCATGCCGAAACGGGCCAGGTCGTAGTGCGAGCCGCCCGCACCCATCATCTCGATGGCGCAACAAGCCAAGCCGAAGGTGGCCGGCCACATGCTCCGCGTCCGCGCCCACTTGACGACGTCTTCCACCTTGGCGGTGATGACGTTGTGGTCGAGGGTTTCGAGCCCGTTGCTGAAGTCGAGGCCCATCAGGCCGCCGCCCCGTGGTCAGAGGCGGGTGCCTCACGGCCTTCGGTGCCTACCCGGCGAACGGTGGTGGTGGCGGTACGGGCCGCGTTGACCATGCCGGTGCTGGCGAGTCGGCGGACCGACTGCACCGGACCCCAATCCAGGGCGCCGTTGGCGATCAGGTAGATGAACGAGGCGAACACCGCGATGGCGAACACGATCATCTCGACCAGGCCGAACAGGCCCAGCTCGCGATGGATCACGGCGTAGGGATACAAGAAGATGATTTCGATGTCGAAGACGATGAAGATCATGGCCACCAGGTAGAAGCGAACCGGGAACCGTTCGGGCGGTTGCTGGCCTGGCACGATTCCGCACTCGTAGGGCGCGGCCTTGGCCGCCGAGGGCCGCTTGGGGCTGACCAGCTTGGACATGACGAGGCTGGCCCCGGCGAAGCCGGCGCCCAGCACCAGCATCACCAGCACCGGCAGGTACTGGCCCATGGATCAGGCTCCCCCGGTGGGAGCGGCCCGCTGCTTGTCGACCAGCTTGTCGCGACGGTGAAGGCTGTTGGCCAAGACCACGAACACCAGGCCCGAAGCGATGGTGAAGCCGATGCTGGGCTGACGCTGGGCGCCGCGGTCGCGGTGCAGGACCACGGTGATCACCGGGGCATCCTCATCGATGACGGGCCGGGGCGGGGCCTGGCCGGGCTTGGTCTCCTGGGGGATCACAGCCTGAAGCTGGACGGCGGCGTAGAAGGGGGCGTGTCGACCCAGTTTGGCCGTGTTGATCACCTCGTAGACGGCTCGCCCGAGGCTGGAGTTGTCGGTGCGAGGCGTCTCACCACCCACCAGGTAGCCGGTCAGGAAGGAGAAGTCAGAGGCACTCTCGAACATTCCGTGCTCGACCAGGTACTCCGAGGCCGCGGTCTGAGTTTCACCGGTGAACTTGTTCGAGGTCTCGAGGATCTTCCAACCACCGTTGAGCTGGTCGTTGATCTGGTCTCGGATCTCTTCGGAGGCACCGGCCAGGTCACCGAGGAGAGGGTCCTTGGCATCAACAGGGAACTCGGCCAGCAGGTCCTCGTCGGCGTTGCGCAGTTCCACCGGATTAGGGAGGTCGCTGGGCAAGGGCAAGGTCCTTGCCTTGCGCAACCGAGCACCATCGGGTGCTCCCGGTGGTCCCTCGATGGTGTCGACCACCTTCCAGTGAGCGGCCGGACCGAGGTAGCCGATCCCGTAGATGGCCCAGATGAAGCCCATCACGAAGAACCATCCGGCCAAGCCGGTCAGCGCCAGTTGGAAGCCGAGACGGGCACCGCTGTTGGTTCCGAGGATGAGGGCGACCGAGCCGTACAGCACGACCACACCGACCAGGACCGAGAGCAGGCCACGGAACCCGGGGGTCCATGACAGTCCGGCGAGCAGTTCGAAGTTCATCGGCTAAGGCTCCGTACGTACTCGACGATGGCCAGCACCTGATCCTGGGTGAACATGCCCCCGTCCTCGGCTGATCCGGCGTCTCTTGGCGTGACGCTCACTTCCATGGCATCGGTGTGGGCCTCGATGGCCGGCACGATGCAGAACCCCGGCATTCGACCGGTGCCCATGCCGGTTCGGCCGTAGCGGGCACCCTGGTCGGTACCGGTACAGACGAAGTTGACCATCTGGGTGGTGCCCATCGAGCCACCTTCGAACTGGCGGTTGACGTTGGTGAGCGGCGGCCCGAAAGCGCCCGCCCCGTCGGCTTCCTTCTCTCCGTAGGACCAACCCTTGGTGTGGCACCGGCCGCAGGAGTAGGCCCCGCCGGCGAAACCGTCGTCGTAGCCCATGTTGAACAGGGCTTCTCCCTCGGTCTCATACATGGGGGGGCAGCTGGCTGTGTCCACCGACGAAGGATCGAAGGCGGCCAGGTCTTCGGCCGACAGCCCGATGCGGGCCTGCTCGGTCTTGGCGTCCACGCAGCTCTGATCCTTGCGGGTCATCATCTCGGTGAGCTGTTCGGCGGCCGCCTTCTGCGCTTCGGCCGGCGTGATCTGGAACGTCTCCATGTAGTCGATGAGGTTCTGGAGGTTCTGGGTGGTGAGGGGACCGCCACCCTTGGCGCCCCACGCCGGCATCGGAGAGAAGGGACGGCCGTACTCGAGGATGTAGCGGACCTCATCGCGATCGAAGCGCAGGAGAACGGTGTTGAGGGCCGGACCCTTCCACACCACTTCCTTCACGAAGCGGCCGTCGGCGTCGGTGATTGTGTAGGGCGTTGCCGCACCCACACCTTCGGCACCGTGGCAGAAGGCGCAGTTGAAGCCGCCCTCTTCGGTGGTGGCGTACATCTTGGCCCCCCGGTTCACGAACTTCCGCTTGGCGTCGGCGATCGCGTTCTCTTGGCGGCCCGGCTCCTGGAGCCAGTAGAGCGGCAGACCCACCCCGATGATGACCAGGCCCATGAGGCCGAGGCTCAAGGTGCGATCGAGCTTGCGGCCCTCCAGCTCCTCGTCGGACAGGTAAGCCCGACGGTTGGGGGCGAGCTCGATCTCCGAGCCGACCTCGGGTCGGGCTCGACGGATGTTGATGAAGGCGTAGACCAGACCGATGAGGAACGCCAACAGGAGCAGGACGAGCCCGACGTTGGTCTGGGTGCTGGCAGCTAGAAGCATCAGTGGGAACCACCTGAGACGCAGTGGGGGCCTTCGGCTTCTTGGCCCGTGGTGTTGGTACCGATGGGCGGGCCCTGGATGATGGCGCCCGTGTCCACAGTGAGAGAACCGCCGCTCACCGACATGGCGAAGCGGTCGAGACCGCGAGGGGCCGGGCCGGCCTTCTTCTCACCGGCGGCGTTGTAGTACGAGCCGTGGCAACCGCACTCGAACCACTTGGAGGTGGCACACGACGGCACGCGGCAGCCCAGGTGCACGCACTTCTGGTACAGGGCGATGACGCCCTCTTCCATACCGGCCAGCTCAGCCGCGCTGTAGACGGCGCGGGCCTTCTCCAAGGCGTTGGCCGGATACGCGGTGATCCACATGCGACCCTCGGGGTAGTAGGCGAACCCACCACCGGCCTGGATTGCCGCCTCGATGTCGACGATCTTGCCGACGCTGATCTTTGAGCCGAAACCGCCGCCCCCGGTGGGCCACAGGTAGGCGATGACCGCGGCACCGAAGCCGCTGAGGCCGAGGATGAACCCGCCGATCATGGACCGGTTCAGGAACTGGCGACGGCTGACACCGACCTCGTCGGCGTCGGGGGCCACGAACGGGGCCGGCGGCGCCGGCTCGGTGACGGGAACCAGGTCTCCACCCTTGCGGGCCAGGACCGAGGCCCGCTCCACCTCACGTCCGGTGGTTCCCTCTTGGAGGGCGTTGGGCTTGCGGCTCTTGCGGTCGCGCTGGCGGGTCTCCCGGGAGAGATGACCCGACCCGGCGGCCGAACCAGCCTCCCGGCGGCGCAGCGACGTGAAGATCACGAAGCCAGCAGCCAGCAGGAGCACCGGGATGACTATGACGAGGACGTTCATGTCTACTTCCTCCTACAGCTCGAAGTAGAGGCCCGTGGCCCACGGGAAGATGAACAACTGACCCGGCCCTCGGAAGAACGAGCCGATGATGGTGAGCGTGGCGCACGCCATCATGAAGACCGTGAACAGCGAGATCGCGAACTTGCGATCCTCGGGCTTTTGGGATGGGTTGCGGTCGATGTAGGGGGCGAACATCAGGCCCCCCATGCCGATGCCAGGTAGGAGCACACCGGCCACCATCGGGTGGAACATGGTGAGCATCTCCTGGAGACCCAAGAAGTACCAGGGCGCCTTGGAGGGGTTGGGCGTCTTGTTGTAGTCGGCCAGTTCCAACAGCGGAGCGTTGACGAAGATCGAGAACACGAGGAGGAAGCCCAGGCAGAACAGGGCGGCCACGAACTCGATGGACAACAGGTGGGGCCACACGTGGACCTTGTCCTGAGGGCTTGCCTTCACGTCCTGGATGGAGCCGGACTTGACGACGGTCAGGAGTCGCTGGGTGTGACCACCAGGACCGGCCGCCACCGGGGGACCGGTCTGGGCCGGAGCGGCCGCGGCTGCCGCTGTGGCCACCGCGGCGCCCCCACCGGCGCCTGCTTCTTCGCCGCCACCGGCAGCCTTGGCCCGCGCCGCCTTGGCTCGTTCGAGCAGGTGGGCGGGGATCTTGCTGTCGGCGTCAGAAGCAGGAGCGGCGGCTGGAGCCGGAGCAGCGTCGGCGCTGACCTCGGCGGCCTTGGCGGCTGCCTTGGCCTTGGCCTCTTCGGCCCGCTTGCGTAGGTGTTCTGGGATCTCGGTCATGACAAGTTCCTCCTCGGCCTACAGCGGACCGCTGATGCCGCCGTCCTTGCGGACACGCCAGAAGTGGATGGCCATGAAGATCACGATCACGAACGGCAGCATCAGCACGTGGAGCACGTACCAGCGCAGCAGCGTGTCGGTACCGATCTCGGAGCCACCGAGGAGCACGAACCGCACCTGGTTACCGAAGACCGGGGTGTAACCCATCATGTTGGTACCCACGGTCACGGCCCACAGGGCGAGCTGATCCCATGGCAACAGGTAGCCGGTGAAAGACAACAGCAGGGTCAGCAGCAACAGCACCACGCCGATCACCCAGTTGAACTCTCGGGGCGGCTTGTAGGCACCGTGGTAGAAGACCCGGGCCATGTGCAAGAACACCGACAGCACCATGAGGTGAGCACCCCATCGGTGCATGTTGCGCACCAGCAGGCCGAAGGTAACCGAGGTCTGGAGGGCGTAGATGTCGTTCCAAGCCTGCGCCGCGGTGGGCCGGTAGAAGAACATCAAGAAGATGCCCGTGACCGTGAGCAGGATGAACAGGAAGAAGCTGAGGCCGCCGAGGCACAGCGTGTAGCTGACCTTGACGGCGTGGCGCTTCACCTTCACCGGGTGGAGGTGGTAGAGCACCGAGTTCATGATCACGTAGGACCGGTTACGGGGGCTGTCGGTGTAGCCCTTCCGGAAGATCGACCCAGGCCGGAAGATCGAGTTCCAGGCTTGTGAGCTCTGCACCGTGTCGGTGAGCTCGGCCATCTTCTCGTTCATCCGGTCGGCAGGGCCGCCCTTTTTCTGCATGGTCTTGGCCATCGGTGACTACATCTCCCGATCGTTCGGGCCGGTGGGACGGATGGTGGTGGTTGCGGTGGAGGCGCTCATCCGAGTCGCATCCCGTAGCCGTAACCGTGGGTGTTGGTGCGCTGATGGCCGTCGCCGTTGGCGGCGGGATCACCGACCTTGCCCAGGATGATCACCCCGGTGGGGCAGCGGTCGACGCAGAGTGCGCAGCGGGTGCACACGTCGTCGTCTATGAGGAAGATCACGTTGTCGCTGGGGTCAACGCCGGGGCGTTCGGTGCCGTCGGCCTCGGCCACCGAGTGGGGCGAGACCATGTGGATGCACTTCCAGGGACAGATGTCGACGCAGCCCTCGCACATGATGCATTCGGACTGGTCGATGTGGATGAACTGCTTGGGCTTGACTGCCTTGGCCAGGTAGTCGGCATCCACTTCGACCAGCGCATAGTCGGAGCGGAACTCCGGCATGGGCGGGTTGGCGTCGGTCTTGGGCATCGGTTCAGACCCTCACCAGGGGGCGACCGAAAGCGGACTTCTCGACCTCTTCGGTCTGCTTGGATCCTCGGCCTTGCCACACAGCCCACAGGGCGATGGCCCCGGCGAAGGCGATGCCATAGAGGTTGACAGCGATGAGGTCCGAGAGGGTTGCCTTGGTGATCACCACCGGGATCTCGATGAATCCCTCCGGGCCCAGCCACCCGGTGGAACCGGGACCGGCGAGGATGGCATCGGAGCGCATGGCCAGGGGGCCCTGGGAGTAGGCCAGCCACTGGTGGGGCACGACACCAAAGGCCCAGACCAGCCCGAAGGTGCAATACACCGAGGCCGCCATCGCCTCGCCCCAACTCAGGGAGGCTCCAGCGGGACGACGCTTGGAGTAGATCACCACACCGGCTGCGAACAGCGCGGTGACGATGAGCGATCCGGTGAAGGCGACGTCGGCAAATCCCTTGCCGATCGAAGTGAGAATGATCTCTGGTCCTGCGGCGATGATCATCCCGGTCGACACCTCCTCGTGACTCGGTTCACAATCATTGCGCTCGGCGGTGGAGAAGGGTCCACAGTCGGGCTCGGTGCTGGTCTAGCACGCGCCCCACCGCCGCTCACATTTGGGACGATGCCCACGTCGGCCGCCCATGACCGTCCGGGCGAACACCCACGGGCCACTTGGTGACGCCGAACGGGGCACGCCTAGAGTGGCCGCGTTATGCCCCGTCCGATCGGGGCGCTGTGAACTCCCCCCAGCGGAGGACGTCGTGACCGAGATCCCCGAGCACCTGCTGAAGCGGGCCGCACAACGCCGAGCCGCGCTCGGTGACGGCGAGGCCGCCGCCGACGCCCCAGCGCAAGCCGCGCCGGCCGCTTATGCCACCGCGGGCGAGACCAAGGCCGCCGCCCCGGCCAAGAAGGCCCCGGCCCCGCTCCCGACCCTCGAGGACCAACCGGCCAAGGCCACCCCCGACATTCCGGTGGTCGCCGCGGCCAAGGCCCGCAAGCGCGCCCCGTACTGGGCCACCGCCCTCTTGGCATCACTTCCCCTCTGGGCCTTCCTGTACGTGTTCTCGATCGACCAGCCTCCGGCCGGTGCCCACGACCCGATCGCCATCGGCCACGAGGTGTTCACCCCCTGCGCCGGTTGCCACGGCGCCTCCGGTGCCGGCACCGCCACCGGCCAGCAACTCAGCGATGGCCACGTGATCGAAACCTTCGCCGACCCGCTCGACATGGTCCACTGGATCGGCTACGGCACTGCCGAAGGCACCCACCCCGACGGCACCTACGGCGACGTAAACCGTCAGCCCCTCACCGGTGGCATGGCCGGATGGCGCGACCGCCTCACCCCCGAGGAGATCGCGGCAGTCACTATCTACATCCGCCAGGAGCTCTCCGGTGGAGACCCCACCGAGGACCCCAACTTCAACGCCGACGTGTTCATGGAAAACCTCCCTGAGCTCGAGCGCATGGTCGAAGAGGTGATCGACCTCGGCCCCGGTGCCCCCGACGTGTCAGAGATCGAAGGCGCCGAGACCGAGGAAGGCTGAGCCCTCGGGCCGAGCCGCTCCCGAACCTCAGCATCCTTCCCTCCACCCCCGGCCCTGGGCCTGACCGCTCCGCAGGACGACCCATGACCAACAGCGAGGACGACAACCACACCGACACCGACGACGGGCCGGGTACTACACCCGAACGCACCGACGTGTTGGTGGTCGGGGGCGGACCGGCCGGGGCCGCCACCTCCTACTGGCTGGCCAAGGCCGGCCACCACGTCACCTGCGTGGAGCGCAAGACGTTCCCTCGGGACAAGACCTGCGGCGACGGCCTGACCCCCCGAGCCGTCAAGCAACTCACCGACATGGGGCTGTACGACGCCCTGACGCCCTACCACCGCTACACCGGGCTACGGGCCGTGGCCCACGGGGTGACCCTCGAGCTCCAGTGGCCGAAGCACCCGATCTACCCCGACCACGGGTTCGTGGTGAGGCGCCGGGACCTGGATCAACTGGTGTTCGCCCACGCCGCCGACGCCGGCGCCCACTGCCACCAGGGCACCGAGGCGGTCACCCCGCTCCTCACCAACGGCCTGGTCACCGGTGCGGTGGTGAAGCAGAAGGCCACCGGCACGACCCGCGAGATCCGAGCCCGCTATGTGGTGGTGGCCGACGGTGCCAACTCCCGCTTCGGTCGGGCCCTGGGCACGGCCCGCAACCGGGACTACCCCCAGGGCATGGCCATCCGCACCTACTACGAGAGCCCCCTCCACGACGACCCGTGGATCGAGAGCGCCCTCGACGTCCGGGACCGCAACGGCAACTCACTGCCCGGCTACGGCTGGATCTTCCCCGTCGGCAACGGCACCATCAACGTCGGGATCGGGCTGCTGTCCACCTTCCGGGACTGGCGCAGCGTGAACACGTCCCACCTGATGGCCGAATGGGCGGCCACCGCTCCCGCCTACTGGGGCATCGATCCCGACAACCCGGTGGCCCCTCCAACCGGTGGACGCATCCCCATGGCCGGGTCGGTCAACCCGAAGGTCGGGCCCACCTGGGCGGTGGTGGGCGATGCCGCCGGGTCAGTGAACCCGTTCAACGGCGAGGGGATCGACTACGCCTACGAGACCGGCCGACTGGTGGCCGACCTGCTCGACGAGTCACTGCGCAGTGGCGACGGGATGGCCCTCCAGCGCTACCCGCACCTCCTGGAGGAGGAGTACGGCCTCTACTTCAAGGTGGCTCGACTGTTCGCCAAGGTGATCGGCCAACCGGCCCTGATGCGGGAGCTGACCCGGGTAGGTATCCGGTCCCGCAGCCTCATGGACTGGGTTCTGCGGATCATGGCCAACCTGCTCCAGCCCGATGAGATCGGCCCCGCCGAGGCGGCCTACAAGGCGGCTGCCGCCATCGTGAAGAGGGTTCCCGACCCGCTCCCCTAAGCCTGGATCCACCGAAAGGCGGAGCCTTCCGGTGGAGTTCGGTCGCCGGCCTGACGGCCACGTCTTCGCTGCTGCTCCCGTGGTCAGGCGGCTTTGCCAGGACTTGCGGCTCGCTCCACGACCAGGTCCACGCAGCGTTGGATCTCGGGGTGTACCAGTCCGACCAGTTCTTCGGGATCGGTGGTGGCCACCTCGATGGGGTGGGCCACGTGCACCAGGGGGCGGTGGCGATCGGGCAGGACCGGACGGGCATAATCCTCGGGTTCTTGGCCGTAGTAGAAGCCGACGGGCAGGACCACCACCGGCACCTCCTCTGCGGCGGCGATGGCGGTGTGGGCGATGCCCTTGCGCAACGGCTGGACCACCCGGTAGTCGCTGCGGTTGCGGGTGCCCTCCCAGAAGCCGGCCATGCTGTGACCAGCGATGAGCTTGGCCACCTGGGTCTCGCTGGCCTTGACCACGGCCCGCTGGTAGCGGTCCTTGACCTCCTCGGTGACCTCGATCCCCTGCCTCCGCAGATCCTCGAGGCGGAAGGTCGGCAGGGCCCCGAGCCCGTCTACGGAGCGGCGCAGCATTCGGCCCTGCCATCCGCTCCTGGTGAAAAGGGATGGCTCGGCGGGGATGAAGGCCTTCCCCCGGAGCGGACGCAGCGACTTCATGGTCTCGGCGGTGGAGACGATCACGTACTGATCGTCTGCGGTGATGTGATTGGGAGAGATGATGACCCGCTTCCCAGCCGTGATCGCCTCGTCGATGGCGGCCTCGGCCCCGTCGTCGGCGGTGATCGAGACCTTGTAGGTGCGGGCCAGGGCCCGGTGGGCGAACCAGGCGAAGGCTCGGCTCTGCTCGTGGCGTCGGTAGAAGTCGTAGACGGTGGAGAAGTTGTCGAGGCCGACGTGGGGACGCTGCATGAAAGACGACTCTAGTCGTCCCTACCTACCGGTAGGTAGGGACGGACGGACCATTGCGCCCATGACCTGTGTCACTCACAAGTCGGAGGCTGGTCCAAGCCGCTGGAAACAAGCCGAGCTCGTTCGCTCACACCCTCCACGACACCAGATCGGCTACCGAGTACCGGCCAACCCGCAGGCCATGAGCCGTGAGCGCTATCAGGTCACCGTCAGCCTGAGCCCTTTTGAGCTGGCCGAAGGTGAAGTCCCGACCAGGAATGGCGGCGTCGAAGTGGTCCTCCCCGACCACCTGGACGAACACCCCGGTGGCCGGTCCTCCCTTGTGGAGCTGCCCCGTCGAATGCAAGAAGCGAGGACCGGGGCTAAGCGTGACTGCCACACCGAGCCCGTCCCGCAGCTCGAGTCGCAGCTCCTCCAGCGCCTCGTACTCCTCACCTTGGGGATCGACGTAGGCATGGATGGACAGGTAGTCACCCGGAGTCACCGTGGCCAACAGGTCGACCAACGAAGGCGACGAGGGCAACTCGGCCCCCTCCGACAGAACCCGGTTGGTGGCATCTTTGGCTTCGGCCACGTTGGGTTGGTCGAAGGGGTTGACCCCCAACACGGCGCATGCCACCGCCGTCGCCACCTCCCACACCAGGGTCTGAGCGCCGAGGTCGAGCGGATCGTTCAGGCCGATGCCGACCACCGGCTGACCCGATTCGGCCAGCACCTCGAGCCCGACCGGATGGTCGACCTCGCCAACAGCCACGAAGAACCGGTCACTTCCATACACATCGGCGGGTCCGATCGGCTCATCTACGACCGGAACCAGTCCGGTCCCGGCCTTGCCGGTGGACTCGGCCACCAACTGCTCGACCCACAGGGCCAGCACCTCGATGGCCGGGTCGACCACCAAGGTGAGCTTGTCTCGGCCGTCTCGGACCGCAGCCCCCATGAGCGCCCCCAACCACAGCCCGGGGTTCACCGACGGATCAGGGCTGCGCAACGCCACCAACACCTCCCGGGCCCGTTCCACCAGCACGTACCAGTCGACCCCAGCCAGAGCAGCCGGGACCAGCCCGAAGAAGCTCAGCGCCGAGTATCGACCGCCGATGTCGGCACGGTTCTCGAACACCTCACGGAACCCGCGCTGGCGCGCCAGGTCACCCAGGTCGGACCCCGGATCGGTGACCACCCCGAACGCTTCGGGCCGACCCACCCGTTCCCAGAAGAACTCGAGATGGCTGCGGGTCTCGATGGTCCCACCCGACTTGGACGACGCCAGGTGAAAGGTGCGCCCTTCGGGCAGGGCGGCCACGGTGCGGGCCACCGCCGCGGGATCGGTGCTGTCCAAGACGTGGAGCTCCAGCCCGCTGGGCCCGGTGGGAAAGGACCGGGCGATCACCTCAGGGAACAGGCTTGAACCGCCCATGCCCATCACTAGGCAGTGGGTGAACCCGTCCCGGTGCAGTCGGGCCACGAAGTCATCGATACGCCCCCGTTCGGCCTCCATGTCGTCGAGGACGCTGAGCCATCCCATCCGGTCCACGATCTCGGTGGGCTCCGGGGACCACAGGGTGTGATCTCGGTTCCACAGCCGAGACACCACGTCCATCTCGGCCAGGTCAGCCAACGTGCGGGCCAACGGCTCGGCCAGCGACCCCAGGGAGCTTTCGGAATCGGTGTGAGCGCTCATCGCTGGGCCTCACCAGTAGACGGTGCCAGCGTGGATGCCACCCGGTAGGCCACCTCCACGACATGGGCCACCACCGCGGGGCTGTGGGCCAGGCCTGGGAACATCACCTCATAGGCCCCCGGGGCCAGAGCCACACCGGCGTCGAGCATGCCGTGGAAGAACCGACCGTAGGAGGCTTCATCGGTGGTGCGGGCCTGGTCGTAGTCCCGTGGCGCCGGCACCGGCCGGCCCTGATCAGCACCGGCCAAGAACAAGCCCACCAACGGACCCACCCTCGACACGTGGGCCGCCACCCCGGCGCTGTCGAACGCATCCTGGAGGCCCACGGTCAGAGCCGCAGCCGTAGCCTCCAACTGCTCGTAGGCACCGTGGTCCAAGAGGCTCAACACCGCCAGCCCGGCCGCGGTGGCCAACGGGTTACCCGACAACGTTCCGGCCTGGTACACCGGCCCCAGCGGAGCCATCTGGTCCATCAGGTCGGCCCGACCGCCGAACGCTCCCACGTTCAACCCGCCGCCGATCACCTTGCCCAGACAGGTCAGGTCCGGGGTGACGCCGTACACCTGTTGAGCGCCACCCACGTCGAGGCGGAAACCGGTGATCACCTCATCGAAGATCAAGATCGCACCCACCCGGCTGCACTCGGCTCGCAGGCCATCCAAGAACCCTGGTTCGGGAGCGATCAGGCCCATGTTGGCCGCCACCGGTTCCACGATCACACCGGCGACGGTGTCGTCCAGCACCGGGACCTGGTTGTAGGGCAACACCCAGGTGTCGGCCACCGCCGCGGCCGGAACACCAGCCGAGCCCGGCACCGTGGCCTCGTCGCTGTGATCGAGGTGGGCCACCGCCGAGCCCGACGCCGCCAGCAGCGCGTCGCTGTGACCGTGGTAGTTGCCGGCGAACTTCACGATCCGACTCCGACCGGTGACCCCGCGGGCCAGACGGATGGCAGTCATGGTGGCCTCGGTACCGCTGGACACCAACCGCACCTTCTCCACCGACGGGACCCGGGAGCAGATGGCCTCGGCCAGCAGCACCTCCCGGTAGGTCGGGGCCCCGTACGAGGTGCCCTCCCCCGCTGCCCTACGCACGGCGTCCACCACGTGAGGGTGGGCGTGACCCGCGATCACCGCGCCGTAGGACTGCACCATGTCGACGTAGCCACGGCCCTCGACGTCCCACACGTGAGCACCGGCGGCGCGCTCCACGAAGTAGGGCGTACCCCCCACCGCGTCGAAGGCCCGAACCGGCGAGTTGACACCACCGGGGATCACGGCCCGGGCCCGGTCGAACAGGGACTGGTTGGTGAGCAGGGGTGGGGACTGATCGGTCATGCCAGGACCTCGGCGATCTCGCGGGCGAAGTAGGTGAGGATCAGGTCTGCGCCCGCCCGCTTGACCGCGGTGAGCTGTTCGAGAGCTACCAGGTCACCATCGATCCAGCCGTTGGCCGCCGCCGCCTTC
>WBZX01001219.1_pt1 | contig 19877 bp, 13 predicted proteins | sample 5204211 | NCBI WGS metagenome assembly WBZX01 (sample SAMN12344362, study PRJNA552823) | activated sludge metagenome | biome: Activated sludge suspended growth; feature: Nitrification reactor; material: Wastewater; isolation source: activated sludge from nitrification reactor of wastewater... | reverse complement strand
GAGGCGTCGCCGAGTGCGTCGCGCTGGCACTTCGACGTGCCGCTGGTGACGTGGGTCATCGTGCAGCTGTTGGTCGAGGTGTGGCTCGTGGCACGCACGAGCCACGCGATCTCGATCGCGTCACGGCTCGACGTCTCGAGCGTGCTGGCGATCGTCTCGCTGGGCCTCATGACCGGCGGCATCGGCATCACCATCGCGCACGAGCTCATGCATCGGCCGCAGCGATGGGCGCGGGCGTTGGCGGAGCTGCTGATGAGCTCGGTCGCCTACGCCCACTTCTGCGTCGAGCACGTGCACGGTCATCACCGCAACGTCGCGACCCCGGAGGATCCCGCGAGCTCTCGGCTCGGCGAGAGCCTGTGGGCGTTCCTGCCGCGCACGGTCGTCGGCGGCTTCGCGAGCGCGTGGGGCATCGAGGCCGAGCGCATGCGTCGTGCAGGCCGTCCGGCGCTGCACCCGAGCAACCGAATGCTGCGCTACGCGGCGGTACAGGCCGTCGTGATCGGGCTGCTCGCAGCCACGCTCGGGGCGGTCGGCGTGGCGGTCTACCTGGCTCAGGCCGCGGTCGCGATCGCGATGCTCGAGATCGTGAACTACGTCGAGCACTACGGCCTGGTACGCGCGCGCGGTGCCGAGGGGCGTTACGAGCGGGTGGCACCGCGCCACTCGTGGAACGCCAACCACCGCGTCAGCAACTGGCTGCTGTTCAACCTCCAGCGCCACTCCGATCACCACTACCTCGCGAGTCGACCCTATGACGCGCTGCGCGACCACGACGACGTGCCGCAGCTCCCCGCGGGCTACGCCACGATGGTGCTGCTCGCGCTCGTGCCGCCGCTGTGGCGACGCGTGATGGACCCGCGCGTGGCCGCGGCGCGGGCCGAGTTCTTCGCGCCGCCGGCGGCTGCGGCCTCCAGGTCGTAGCCGATCCGCACCGCCGCCCGGATCGGTGGCGGTGCTCGTCGACGACGCGTGGGGCTGGCTACCATGGGCGGTGCCCCGCATGCCGACGATCGCACAGCGCCCCGTGCGGGCCGCCGTCTTCGGTGTCGCGGCGCTGCTGTCGTCGTGGGGCTGTGGCGAGTCGACGCCCGCGGACGCGCGCGCGGGCACGTGCGAGGCGGTGATCTGGGCGCGGCCGCGACGTGCGGGCACCGAGGTGTCGGTGCAGGGCGAGTGGGACGGGTGGAACTCGACGATCGCGCTGCAGCGCCACGGGGAGCCGCCGTGGCAGTACGTGCGCCTGCGTCTGCCGCCGGGCGAGTACGGCTACCTGCTTGTGGAGGCCGGCACCGCCCACGTCGATCCCCTGGTCGGGCTCGGCGGCTTCCGCAGCGGTGACGAGCTCGAGGTGTCGTGGCTGGTGGTCGACGACTGCGAGCAGCCGCGCGTGCGCCCGCGACGGGACGACGACGGTCGCTGGCGTGCGGAGCTGTCGGCCGCGCAGGGCGGCGCGCCGATCGAACGCCTCGAGCTACGCATCGACGGCACCGTGCGTGACGAGCTCGCCGTCGTCGAGGCCGAGCCGACCATCCCGCTGCCGCCGCTCGATCGTGGTCGCCACACGCTCGAGCTGGTGGCGATCGATGCCGATGGCGCGCGCGGACCCGCGGCGCCGGCGGTCCACTGGCAGGACCCGGTCGCCGCGCAGCTCGACGACGCCATCATCTACCAGGTGCTGATCGATCGCTTTCGTGGCGACGACGGTGCCGCGCTGGCGCCCCCGGTCGACCCTGGTGCGCGCGCAGGCGGCACGCTCGACGGCGTACGGGCGATGATCGAGCAGGGCTACTTCGAGCGCTTCGGTGTCAGCACGCTGTGGCTGTCACCCGTGGTGGTGAATCCCGTCGACGCCCGCGTCGGCCGCGACGATGATCATCTCTACACCGGCTACCACGGCTACTGGCCGGTCGACACCCGCACGGTCGAACCACGCATCGGCGGCGAGGCGGCGCTGACCGCCGTGGTCGAGCTCGCCCACGAGCATGGGCTGCGCGTGCTGCTCGACCTGGTGCCCAACCACTATGACGAGACCAACCCGCGCGTCGCGGCGCACGAAGCCGAGGGTTGGTTCAACACGCGGGAGCCGCCGTGCATCTGCGGCGCCCCGGACTGCCCGTGGTCGAGCGACATCGAGACCTGCTGGTTCACGCCGTATCTGCCCGACGTGCGGCTGCAACAGCGCGACGCGCTCGCGTTCGCGATCGACGACGCGCGGCAGTGGGTCGACCGGTTCGGGGTCGACGGCTTTCGTGTCGACGCGGTGCCGATGATGCCGCGGGCGGCGACCCGTCGCATCTACGACGGCGTGCGGCGTGCGGTCGGCCCGCGCGAAGGCACCAGCTTCGTCGGCGAGGTCTTCACCGGCGCGGGCGCGGGAGGCATCGCGGCGCTGCGCTATCACCTCGGGCCCGACGGCCTCGACAGCGCGTTCGACTTCCCGACCATGTGGGCGCTGCGCGACGTGCTGCGGGGCGACGCGGGCTTCGAGCAGTTGGTCACGACCATGGCAGCTCAGGATGAGGCGTTGATCGGATCGGGCAGTGTGCTCGCGCGCATGCTCGGCAACCACGACACCACGCGCTTCGTGACCGCGCTCGCGGGCGACGAGGACGCCGATGCTTGGACCGCGCCAGCGCCCGAGGTGCTCGCGCCCGAGGTGCTCGCGCGGGTGCGACTCGGCTTCGTGCTGCTGTTCACGCTGCCGGGCATGCCGGTGCTCTACTACGGCGACGAGCTCGCGTTGGCCGGCGCCGCCGATCCCGACAACCGCCGCGTCATGCCCGACGACGCCGACGTCGCGCCCGAGCCGATGGCGCTGCGCGAGGTCGTCGCGGCACTGGGGCGATTGCGACGCTGCGCGATCACACTGCGCCGTGGGGGCTGGCGCTCGCTCGGCGCCACCGCCGACCAGCTCGCCTTCGTCCGCGAGTTGGCGGGCCAGGACGACGTCCTCGTGGTGGTCTCCCGCGCCGATGCGGCCAGCGCCCTGTCGGTGCCCGCGGCGGTCGAGCCCGGGTGGTATAAGGACGCGATGTCGGGCGAGCGCTTCGAGGTCGGCGCGGGCGGTGTGACGCTCGAGCTGCCAGCGTTCGGTGCCCGCGTGTTGCTGCCGGAGAGCCATGCCTGTCTCTGATCGATTGCGCCGCTTCATCGTCCCCGCTGCGATCTCGACCGCTTCGCTCGCCGCGGGCGCGTGCGGCAAGGACGAGCTGCAGTCGGCGACCACGCTCGAGCCGCCGGACACCGACGGCTTCGATCCCACCGACGGGGTCGGCTCGGCCGGCAGCTACAGCTCGAGCGTGGGCTCGGCCAGCGGCGCCGATTCGGGCGACGAGACAACCGGTGGGCCGACCGAGTGCGACGACGCCAACAAGCGCTGCGCCCACGAGTTCGCGCTCGCCGACGCCGGCTACGGCACCGTGGTGGTGCACGGCGATTTCGCGAGCGATGGCTGGGAGGTCGGGGTCGCCATGTCCAAGGCCGGCGACACGTGGCGCGCGAGCGTGCCGCTGCCGTTCGAGACCGAGGTCCAGTACAAGTTCCGCGTCGACGACACCGACTGGGTGCCCGATCCCGAGAACCCCAACACGGTGCCCGACGGCAACGGCGGCGAGAACTCGGTGCTGCAGCCGCAGACCTGCGAGGACTACACCTGCGAGCCCGACGTCATCGGCACCTTCGACTGGCGCGACTCGATCATCTACTTCGTGTTCGTCGATCGCTTCGAGAACGGCGACCCCAGCAATGACGGCGGCGTCGGCGTGCCGATGGCGGCGGACTGGCAAGGCGGCGACTGGGCCGGGGTCACGGCGCGCATCGAGGCCGGCTACTTCGAGGATCTCGGCGTCAACACGCTGTGGCTCAGCGTCCCGCTCGACAACACGAACGCCACCGGGCTCGGCTCCGATGGCCACCAGTACTCCGCCTACCACGGCTACTGGCCGGCCGACGTCGACCAGACCGAGGAGCACTTCGGCACCCTCGCCGAGCTGCAGCAGCTGGTCGACACCGCCCACACCCACGGGCTCAAGGTGCTGTTCGACTATGCGATGAACCACGTCCACGTCAGCTCGCCGGTCTACACCGATCACCCCGATTGGTTCTGGCCCAACGACAACGGCGCAGGCGGCGACTGCGTGTGCGGCTCGGGCTGCAGCTGGGACGGTGACCAGGCCCGCCGCTGCTGGTTCACGTCGTACCTGCCCGACTACGACTTCACCAACGCGGCTGCGCGCCAGTTCTCGGTCGACAACGCGCTACAGTGGATCGCCGACACCGGCGTCGACGGCTACCGGCTCGATGCGGTCAAGCACATCGAGGACGCGTGGCTGCTCGACCTGCGCGCGCGTGTGACCGACGAGGTCGAGCCCGAGACCGCCGAGCACTTCTACATGGTCGGCGAGACCTTCACCGGCGAGCAGGCGACCATTGCCCACTACGTCGGCGCCGACATGCTCGACGGGCAGTTCGACTTCCCGCTGCGCATGCAGCTGGCCTACAACGTGCTGATGCGCGGCGGATCGATGTCCGATCTGGCCTCGTTCATGGACGCGAACGACGACTACTACGGCGCGGCGATCATGAGTACGTTCATCGGCAATCACGACATCCCGCGGGCGATCCACCTCGCGCAGGACACCCCCGTCTGGGACAACCAGTGGGCGGACGGCAAGGATCGCGCGTGGTCGAACCAACCCGGGCTGCCGGCTGGGACCGCGGCCTTCGAGCGGCTCGCGAACGCCTTCGCGATCCTCCTGACCACCAAGGGCGCGCCGCTCATCTACTACGGGGACGAGTACGGCATGGCCGGCGGTGGCGACCCCGACAACCGCCGCCCGATGCAGTGGCAGGGCTATGGCGCCGGGCAGATGCTCCTGCACGACCGCGTGCAGCGGCTGCTGACGATCCGTGCGGAGCACGAGGCCACGCGTCGGGGTACGCGCGAGACGATCTCGGCCGACGCCGACACGTTCGCCTATCGGGTCGCGCACGGCGGGGACGAGCTGTGGGTGCTGGTGAACCGGGGCGACGCGAGCCATGCGATCGGCGGCGTCCCGAGCGAAAACTTGGTGGACTTGCTCACGGACGAGGCCGTCATGGGTCCGTCGGTGGATGTCCCGGCCCGTAGCACCCGGGTGCTTGCGCGGCCCTAACCCCGCCGTGGGGAACAATACCCCGCGTCGCGTCCGGGATTTCCCGGTAGTGTCCGCCGTCGCTCGGCGCGGTCTCGTCCGCGCGCGTCGACAACGGAGCAATCGCCATGGGCTTGATGCAAGAGTTCAAAGAGTTCGCCGTAAAGGGCAACGTGGTCGACATGGCCGTCGGTGTCATCATCGGCGGTGCCTTCGGCAAGATCGTCGCATCGGCGGTCGAGGACGTCGTGATGCCGCCGCTGGGGCTCTTGCTCGGCGGCGTGGACTTCAGCGATCTCGCGGTCCAGCTGAAGGCCGCGGTCGGTGACAAGCCGGCGGTGATGCTGCGGTGGGGCAAGTTCGTGCAGATGTGCATCGACTTCACCATCATGGCGTTCGCGGTGTTCATGATGGTCCGCGCCATGAACCGCCTGAAGAAGCCAGTCGCCGCGCCGCCGCCGGCCGGTCCCACCAAGGACCAAGAGCTGCTGATGGAGATCCGCGATCTACTGAAGAAGCCGTGAGGCCCGCGCACTCCGGCGCGTTGCCGTCGCGCACGGGCAGCGCGCTGGCGCGCGTGGGAGAAAGTTGCGTCGCGCTGTAATCGGCCGCGCCGCCGGGTGACCCACCGCCCACGTGGAGCGGCTCGACATGCGCATCGGCGCGGGCCTGCGCGCGGTGACGGCCGGCGCGGGCGTGCGCGCGCTCGCGCCATGGCTCGCCGCGACCGCGTTGCTCGGCGCCGCCACGACCGCGCAGGCCGGCAACTTCCCACCGGTGGCCAAGGCCGCCGCGACCCCGTACGAGGCGTTGTTGGGCGAGGTGGTGCTGTTCGACAGCGCCGGGACCTTCGATCCCGACGACGGCCCGCAGCCGCTCACGTTGGACTGGGACCTCGGCGACGGCACCCTCGCCAGCGGGCCGCAGAGCAGCCACGCCTACGACACGCTGGGGCTGCACACGGCGGTGCTGACCGCCAGTGACGGCGTCTCCACCACGCTGGCGTTCATCGACGTGGTGGTCGTGTTGCCGCCGACTGCGACCGCGCCGCGTCACTCGGCCGCGCTGGTGCTGTCCCCCGACCAGACCGAGCTCGCGGTCGCCAACACCGACAGCGACTCGGTGTCGATCGTATCGGTCGATCGCCGCAGTGTCGTCGAGCTCGAGGTCGGCGACGCGCCGCTGTCGCTCGCGTACGCCGACGACGGCAGCGCGCTCGTGGTCGCGTGCGGTGGCGATCGGGCGTTGTGGCACGTGGACCCTGTGGCCGCTACCGCCGCCCGGAGTACCGAGCTGCCGTCGACGCCCGGCGAGCTGGTCGCGCTCGCCGACGGTCGTGTGCTCGTGACCCTGCCCAGCCTCGCCGCGGTGGCCATCGTCGACGATGGCGAGGTGTCGTTGATCGCGACCGCAGCGTCGCCACGCGCGATCGCAGTCGATGCGGGCGGCACGACCGCGTGGGTCACCCACTTCCTGACCACCGGCGACCACGGTCTCGTGAGCCGCGTCGATCTACAGACGGGGGAGCTCGTCGGCGAGATCACCCTCGCCGAGGATCTCGGCCCCGACACCACCGCGTCGGGGCGCGGCTTCCCGAACCTGCTCGGGACCGCGGTGCTGACCCCCGCCGGCGATGCGCTGTGGGTCGGTGGCCTCAAGTCCAACACCGGCCGCGGCGCGTTCGTCGACGGCAACGACCTCACGCCGCACAACCGGGTGCGCGGGGCCATGTTCGCGATCGATGCCGTCGGCGGTGAGCTCGAACTCACCACGCGCCGGCTCGACACCAACGACGCCGACAGCGTGGCCGCGATCGCGTTCTCGCCCCGCGGCCGCTATGCCTACCTGCTGCATCGCGGCGCCGGCATGCTGTCGGTCTACGACCTGCCCAAGGCCGCGCTGGTCGACGCCAGCGACGGCAGCGTCGCGTCGTTCGAGACCCGCATCGATCTCGGTCACGTGCCCGACGCGATCGCCATCACCGACGATGGCACGCGCGCGTGGGTGCGCAACGAGCTGACGCGCGACGTGATGGAGCTCGACCTCACCGAGCCCACGGCGGCCGCCGTGGTCGCGACGATCGCGGTGACCGACGAGCCACTCTCGCCGCAGCTGTTGCTCGGCAAGCAGATGTTCAACCGCTCGCGCGGTCCCGAGCACTCCGAGCAGAATTACATCGCGTGCGCGTCATGCCACCCGAGTGGCGGTCACGACGGGCGCACCTGGGATTTCACGCAGACCGGCGAGGGACTGCGCAACACCATCGACCTGCGTGGTCACGCCGGCATGGGTCACGGTCCGGTGCACTGGAGCGCCAACTTCGACGAGATCCAGGATTTCGAGAACGACATCGTCGACGGCTTCGGCGGCAGCGGCCTGGCCCACGACGGCATGCCGCCGTTCGCCCCGCTCGAGGGCCCGCCCAACGCCGGGCGCAGCGCCGAGCTCGACGCGCTGGCCGCCTACGTGACCTCGCTCGACGCAGCGCCGGGCTCGCCGTGGCGCACCGAGCTCGGCGGCCTCGATGCGGCGGCCCAGCGCGGCAAAGCGCTCTTCTACGACGAGGTGATCGCGTGCGCGAGCTGTCACGCGCCGCCGCGCTTCACCGACAGCACGCTGGCGGCCGACGCGTTCGTGCTCCACGACGTCGGCACGCTCCTGCCGTCGTCGGGCGGCCGACTCGGTGGGCCGCTGGTGGGGCTCGACACCCCGAGCGTGCTGGGGGTGTGGGCTACGCCGCCGTACCTGCACGACGGTCGCGCGGCCGATCTGCTCGAGGTCCTGACGCTGCACAACCCCGATGATCAGCACGGTCACACCTCGCAGCTGAGCGACGCCGAGCTCGATGACCTGATCGCGTTCCTGCTCGCGCTCGACGGCAGCGCCGACGAGCTCCCACCCGACGACGGTGGCGACGACTCGAGCGGCGGCGGCGACGGCAGAGGTTCGAGCTCCGGCGAGGACGCCGACGGCGGTGGGGACACCACCGGCACCACCGAAGGCGAAGACGCCACCACCACCGCAGGCGCCACCGCCGAGGCCGACCACGGCGGCTGTGCCTGCCGCACGCGCGCCGGCTCCTCGCCCGCGTTCGCGCTCATGACCATCACCGCGCTGGCGCTGCGTCGCCGTCGCAAGGAAGCCACGCCATGAACCGCCACGCCCTTCGTCGCCGCCTGCTCACGACCTGTGCCCTGTGGGGCGCTGCGCCTGCCGTCGCTGCCGCGGCGCCGTGGCCGGGCCTCGAGGATCGCAGCGACGACCTCGCGACCGACAGCTTCGCATTCACCGGGACCCACCCGGACATGATCAACTCCAACGAGAACTACTACGACGGCGACATCGCCGACTTCGATCTCGATGGCTGGCCTGATCGCGCGCTCGGTGCTCGCTACGGCCTGTTACTCAACACCGGCGAGGGCCTGATGACGGCGCTACCGGGGTACACCGGGTTCTTGCTGCGCGGTATGCCGGGCGCGTCCGGCTGGGGCGAAGACGGCTTCCAGTGGGCCGACCTCGACAACGATCTCGATCCCGACTGCATCTCGGGTGGCAACGGCGAGCCGCTGGTGCTGCAGAGCAACCGCGGCGGGCGCTTCTCGACCACGTGGCAGATCTCGCGCAGCGCGCTCAACATCGTCAACACCGACGTCGAGGGCGACGGTGACGTCGACCTCGCGATCGCCCACGCGTTCTGCTCCAACGCGTCGTGCGGCGGCCCGGTGCAGTTCAGCCTGCTCGTCAACGACGGCAGCGGGACCATGAGCCAGGAGGCGGCGATGCGCGGCTTCCCCTTCGGCAACACCGACTTCATCGTGGGCGTCGCGTCGGCCGACGTCGACGGCGACGGCGACTACGACCTCATGATCCAGCACGGCACCGACCAGGGGGCCGAGGGGGCCAGCGGTGGCACGCAGCTGGCGCGCAACGACGGCACCGGTCACTACACCCTCGAGGATGTGCCGCTGCCGACGACGTGCTCGGGCTTCGGCAGCGCGATGACGTTGGGCGACATCGATGGCGATCTCGATCTCGATCTCGTGCTGGGTCGCTGTGGCGCGTCGTTCGCCGGCGGTGACGCGCTCGTGCGGCACGGTGTCGCCGTGAACGACGGCAGCGGCAACTTCACCAACGAGTCGGACGCGCGCTTCGATGGCGCCGACTGGGGCGGTGCGGCACTGACGGCCGGCAACGCGACGCTGGGCGACATCGACTACGACGGTGATCTCGACTTCATCGCGCTCGAGACCGCCAACATGGGCGGCATGCACCACCTGCAGCTGTACCTCAACGACGGTAGCGGCAGCTTCACGTATTCGAGCGCGCACTCGCAGCTGTTCCTCTCGGGCGGCGCAGCGCTCGGCGCCGACGTCGAGTTCGCCGATCTCGATCGCGACGGCGCAATCGACGTTTGGGTTGGCATTGGTGGCGACCGGGTGCACGAGTTCTTCAATCTGCACGCAGCCGACGACGGCCTGCCCGCCGACAGCCCGCGGGGGCTCACCGTCGCCGACGCAGTCAGCGATGCCGTCACGCTGATTTGGGACCTGCCCCAGCACGCAATCACGAGCGGTCACTACCGCGTGTACCGCTCGTCCTCGCCCGGCCTCGACACCCGCGACCGCGAGCTGGTCGCGGTCATCGGTGAGCACCACGGCGACGAGGGGCTCTCGGTGCCGATCACCACCTCGAGCGGCGCGGCCGTGCTCGGCCATGCGGACGCCAGCATCGCCGGCGGACAGCTGCAGTTCATCGATCGCGGCGTCTTGGCCGGCGAGATCTACCAGTACGCCGTGGGCTTCACCGGCACCGCGAACACCGAGGCGCCGCTCTCGCCCGAGGTCACCGCGGTGGTGCCCGCGGTGATGGGTGCCGATACCGAGCCGCCGCGCATCGCGGTCATCTCACCGACCGAGCAGGACTGGTATCCGCATCCTCGCGTGGTCGTGCAGCTCGCCGACGGTGGCAGCGGGGTCGATCCCGACTCGGTTCGCGTGCGCTTCGACCAGCCGCTGGGCGACCCCGGCAATGGTGGTCGCGCGGCGGGGGCGGATCTCAGCGATCTCGCGTACCGTCTCGACAACGGCGTGCTCGTGGCCGCGTTCGACGAGACGCTCGCGCTGCCCGATGCCGCGTTCGTGACGATGTCGGTGACCGCCGCGGACATGGATGGCAACGAGGTCACCGTGCAGCAGCAGTTCCTCGCCACCAACGGCGGGGGCCAGGCTCCGACCGCCGTGCTGGGTAGCTCGGCGACCGCCGGTGCGGCGCCGTTCCCGGTCGAATTCGACGCGACCGGCAGCGACGACGGCGACGGCAAGCTGGTGCGATACGAGTGGTACTTCGGCGATGGCACCACCGCGCTCGGGCGCAAGGCCACGCACGAGTACCTCGCTGGCGGCAGCTACACCGCGACCTTGCTCGTGCGGGACAACGACGGTCGCATCGCGATCGCGACCACGCAGGTCGAAGTCGAAGGTGAGCCACCGCCGTGCACGACGGGTGACGAGCAGGCCTGCTACTCCGGTCCCGCCGGCACCGAAGGCGTCGCGATGTGCGTCGGTGGGACCCAGCAGTGCGGCCCGGCCGGCTGGGGCGAGTGTGTCGGCGAGGTCACGCCGCAGACCGAGGTCTGCGACGACGGCATCGACAACGATTGCGACGGTGACGGCGACGGTCTCGACACCGACTGTGGCGGCGCCGGTGATGGCAGCGGCGGCGATGCCAGCGGCGGTGGCTCGGCCGAGGGTGGCGATGCCGGCGGCACCGACGGTGCGACCGGCGGCGCCGATGGCAGCGGCTCCGACGGTGCCGGTGCCACCGGTGACGGCGACGCGGCCGGCTGCGGCTGCCAGCAGTCCGAGCCCGCCACCCGCCCGTGGTGGTTGCTCGCGCTTGCGGCTGCGTGGCCGCGTCGGCGTCGGCGCGCGGCCTGATCCGCGACGCTCACATGCGCCGTCAGTCGACGTGACGGCGCGAGAACATCGCGAGCGCGGTGGTGTAGCCGTGCATGAACGTCCGTCCGCGGTGGTGCCCGAGCGGGCCGATCTCGCCGTTGCCGAAGAACCCGCCGATCGGGAGCTCGCCGAAGGTGTCGCGGATGGCCTCGAGGTCGAAGTCGGGGCGGCCGTAGAGACCTTGGCCGCGACCGAGGCAGCTGAACATGAGCGCGCCGTTGGGCCGCACGCCCTCGCCGCGCGCGGCGGTCAGCTGCCGCGCGAGGTCGTTGGCCGAGGTCTCGGCGTCGCGGACGTGGAACTGCACCACCATGCCGCGAAGCAGCGCCGACGTCACGGCGAGGCCGCCGGTGCGGGCGTCGAGACCCACGATGTTGCGCACGAGGAAATCGCCGGTGCGGTAGCGCTCGTGTCCGGCCTCCATCACCACGCCGAGGAACAGCGCGCTGCGCATGCGCTGGCGGTCCGGCGGCGAGCTGCGCTCGTACAGCTCCTGCAGCACCTTCGCCGATACCCGTCCATCGAGCTCGTAGGCCATGCCGGCCTCGGCGCGGGTGACGAACATCGGCTCCCCGATCGGCCGACAACCCTGCGCCAGCAGGGTGTCGACGCGCAGGTTGCCGCCCATCGCCAGCGCGATCATCCCGCTTCGGTGGCACAGCCCGTCGGCGAACAAGGCCACCTCACCGGCGTTCTGTCCGCCCGATGCGACGCCGCCGACGATGGCGGACGTCGGCAGCGCGAGGTCGAGCTGGCGCAGCAGCGGCGCCGGTTCGCAGCTGAACGGATCGAGCATCGTGATGAGCGCCTCGACGTCGTCGGGGCCCATGCCGAGGCGTGCATGCCAGTCGTCGCGCGCACCGTCGCGGTCGCCGAGCTCCTCCGGGCTGCAGTGCACCGCTCGCAGCTGCACGCCGGGGAGGATGGCCGCGACCAACGACAGCGCCGGCTTGCGCTCGACCTCGCGCTCGCCACCGATCACGCCGCCGCCGGAGCAACCGAACACGACCGGCGCACCGCAGGCGTCGGCGATCGTCTCGGCCAACACGTCGAAGTGCTCACGGTGGTGGGGCGACGCGAACGCGAACACGACGTCGGGTGCGACCACACCGAGCTTGCGCCGGACGCCGGTGGCCGCCTCCGCCAACGCATCGACGAAGCTCGGCGCGATCGAGACCTCAGAGCACCACTGCATCGCGTTCTCGCGGGCAGTATGGCGCCAAGGCCCCCGCAGGTCGAGCCACGCCCGCGCCCGGCGTGGTCAAGTGGGCCACGTCGCGGTTACCCACATGGTCGCAGTCGCCCTGGTCGACCACGAACGCGCTGCCCGCCTGCAGCTCGGCCAGGCGCCAGTCGCCGCCCTCCATCTCGACCGCGACGATGGCCGTATGATGTGCCCACGTTTCGCTCCGTGCGCTCGCCGATGGACGATCTCGATTCCGCCGATCCCACGCTGATGGGCACCCAGAGCATGGGCACGACGCCCGGTGCCGCGGCGGCGGAGCCCGTGCCCGGGCGCGGCGCGGTGATCGGACGCTACCTCGTGCTCGACCCGCTGGGCCGAGGTGCCAACGGGACCGTGCTCGGGGCCTACGACGCAGACCTCGATCGCCGCGTCGCGCTCAAGCTGCTGGCGAAGCCACTCGACGCCGACGAGACCCGCCGTCAGCTGCTGCTCACCGAGGCGCAGGCGATGGCGAAGATCCACCATCGCAACGTCGCCGCGGTCTACGACGTGGGTGTTTGGCACGACCGTCTCTACGTCGCGATGGAGTACGTCGCCGGCCCGACGCTCGCGCGATGGCTGTCGCTGCGGCCGCGCACGCCGGCGGAGATCCTCGCGATCCATCTCGACGCCGCCGCCGGCCTCGAGGCCGCGCACGAGGCCGGTGTGGTCCATCGCGACTTCAAGCCCGCGAATGTCCTGGTGGCGCCGGGCGAGCGGGCCGTCGTGGTCGACTTCGGGCTCGCGATGCCGCAGCCGGGGGCCGACGCGCGGGCCGACGACACCGCCGGCTTCGCGGTGGCGGGAACGCCGGCCTACATGGCGCCCGAGCAGTTCGCGGGCGCCGTGATCGACGGTCGCAGCGATCAGTTCGCCTTCTGTGTCAGCTTGTTCGAGGCGCTGGCCGGGGCGCGGCCGTTCGCAGGCAACTCGCTGGCGATGTTGGCCGCCAACGTCTCGCGCGCGGTGGTCGATCCGGCCGCTGCCGCGCGCTTGCCCCCGCGGCTACGGCCCGTGATCCTGCGAGGGCTCGCGCGGGAGCCCGAGCGGCGCTACCCGTCGATGATGGCGTTGGTGCAGGCGCTGCGGGCCGCCGGCCGATCGACGTGGACGCGCCGGGTGTGGGTCGCCGCCGGGCTGGGGCTCGCGGCCGCCGGCATCTGGGGCGCGACGCGATCGCCCGCGCCGGGTGTCGCGTGCGAGGCGGGCGAGGCCATCGTCGCCGGGTTCTGGGGTGACGATGCACGTGCGGCGGTCCGCGTGGTGGCACCGGGCGCGTCGAGCTCGTGGCTGTCGTCGCGTCGAGCGACGTTGACCCGGGCGGTGGATGCCTACCTCGGTGCGTGGGCGCTCGCCCACGACGAGGCCTGCGCCGCGATGACGACCGACGAGCCCGCGCGCGCGCGCGCGCGCGGACTGTGCCTCGACAACCGGCTCGCCGCCGGTCGAGGCATGGCCGAGTTCGTGGCCTCGCGGGAGATCGCGTCGACCACCGTCGACAACCTCGTGGTCGCGCTGCCCAGCGTCGAAGAGTGTCGGCAGCAGGACCTGCGTCGCTGGACCTTCGCCCCCACCGATCCAGAGCTTGCCGCTGGGGTCGTGGAGCTGCGGGCGCGGCTCGACGCGATCGAACTCGATCGCGTCGCTGCCGGCCGAGCCGCCGATCTCGGCCCCTACGACGCGCTCCGCGAAGAAGCGCGGGCACTGGGCTTCCGCCCCCTGGTGGCCGAGGTCGCGCTCGGCCACGCCAATGCGCTGCGCTCGTTCGATCGCTGGGCCGAGGCCCAGGACGAACTCGACGATGTGATCTCGCTCGCGATCGAGTACGACGACCTCGGGCTCGCGGCGACCGCGGTCTCGCGCCGCCTGCTGTTCCTGCAGGATCTCGCGGCGCCGCGCCGCGACGAGGCCGCGCGGTGGTTCCGCCTGGCGGCCGCCATGCACGCGCGCAGCGGCGCGGCGGTGAGCGAACGCGCCGTGCTCGCGAACAACTACTGCGTCGTGCTGCGACAGGCGGGCGCGGCCGCCGAGGCACTGGAGCAGTGCCTCGCCGCCGAGGCACTCTACGCCGAAGCCGACGCCGAACCCGACGCCGGTCGCGGCTACCGACGCGAAATCCTCGCCGCGCGACTGAACCGGGCCGGCTGCTACATCGAGCTCGGACGCTACGCCGAGGCCGAGGCGCTCTCGCAGGAGATGGTCGCCGCGTACGACCTCGAGTTCGGACGCGCCCATCCCCGGTCCATCGTGGCGGTGACCCACCTCGCGGCGGTCTCCTTGCAGAGCGGTCGGCGTCACGAGGCGATCGCGCGGCTGGACGACGCCATCGCGCGATACGGCGAGGCCGGCATGCTGCGCCGCGCAACCGCGGGTGATCAGCTGCTGAACCTCGCGGTCGTGAAGGCCTCGGTCGGCGATCTCATGGGCGCGCGCGCGACCTACGAGCAAACCATCGAGATCGAAGGCATCGCGCCGTGGATGCGCATCGGCGCCCAGGCGGCGATCGCCGTCAACACCGGCGACGACGCGGCCGCGCTCGCGGCCTCGAACACAGCGCTGATGGAGCTGGAGTCGGACGCACCCCTTGCGAGCAGCATCCACATGCAGCGTGTGGCGCTGCTGCTCGCGCGCGGCGACGATGCCGAAGCGCAGCGTGAGCTCGACAGCTTCTGTCGCACCGTCGAGCCCAGCGCCTACGCGACGTTCTGTCGAGCCCAGGCGGTGATGGTCGCGGCCTTCCGGCGCGACGCGGTGGCGACCGCGACGTGGCTGGCGTGGTTGGATTCGCGACTCGACGCCGACGACGAGGAGCGCGTCATGCGAGCGATGGCCCACGCGGCGGTGCTGGGCTGCGTCGAGCCGTCGTTGCGGGTGGCGCTGGAGCTGCGACGGCCGCAGCTGGTCGCGGAGTCCCATCCGCTGCATCCCACGGTGCGGATGCTCGATCGCACGCTGAGGGTCCTGTCCCCCACGTCCGGGTACTGCGACGTCGGGCCGCCGACGAAATGACCGTCCTGCTCACGCTCGCGGCGCAAAGGTCGGCCCCGCCATCGCAGGCAAGAGCGCAGTGGCGTCGATGCCGTCGCGATCGCGGCTTGTGGTCGGTCCGCGCTGCGCCGTATGGTGGTGCCATGGGCCGAGCATCACGGTTGCGCGTCGGGTTCTTCTGCCTGGCCACGGGTTGCTACCAAGGCATCGACACCGGTGCGATCGACACCGATGGCAGCACTGGCGGCAGCGGCGATGCAGGCGATGCCACCGCAGCCAGCGGTTCCAACTCGTCGACCGGCGCCTCGAGCTCCGCCGGCACCACCGCGGGTAGCACGGCGGGCACCACCGCATCGTCGACGAGCGCGGCCGATACCACGGGCGCGAGTGCGTCCGAGTCCGCGACCGATGCGAGCGCGGGCTCCGAGTCGACCGGTGGCGACGCCGCGTCGCAGGTGTGCGAGCGCTGGTCGGCCGATCGCGCGGACATGTCCGAGGGGGCGTGGAGCGGCAGCGTCGGCGCGTGCACACCCGGTGACATCGCCGACCAGGGCCGCGTCAACGCGCTGCGCGTGCTCAACCTCTACCGCTGGCTCGCCGGTCTCCCGGCCATCACGCTGGACGAGAACCGCAATCAGCTGGGCCAGGCGTGCGCGTTGATGATGGATGCCAACGACGACCTCTCACACACGCCGCCGACGAGCTGGACCTGCTATTCCGGCGACGGTGCGATGGCGGCGGGCAACAGCAACATCGCCACCACGCCCGCGGTCGCGAGCATCGATCTCTACATGGTCGATCCCGGCAACCCCGACACGCTGGGGCATCGTCGCTGGATCCTCTCGAACAGCATCGGCCCCACCGGCATCGGCTCGACCGACGGCTACTCGTGCCTGTGGACGCTCGGCGGCAGCGGCAACGCCGGCGCAGCGTGGACCGCCTATCCCTCGCCGGGGCCGTATCCGTTCGAGGCCTCGACGCTGGGGTGGACCTCGCTCGACGAGACCGGATGGTCGATCCAGAGCGACAGCATCGAGCTCGGCGGCGCGCAGGTGACCATCACGCAGGACGGCGAGGACCGGCCGGTCACGGTGCACGCGCTCGGCTCGGGCTATGGCAGCAGCTCGGCGATCTCGATGATCCCGATCGGCTGGCAGCTGACCGCCGGGGCGAGCTACCACGTCAGCGTCGCCAACGTCGGCACGCCGATCGAGTACGACGTCGACGTGGTCGACTGCGGTTGACGAGCCTCGGCGCCCCACGCGCGGAAGCCCCCGTCGTCGACCTCGCGGCCACGACGGGGGCGCCGGTTCGCGGGCCGGGGCCGCGGGCTCACATCTTGAGGGTGGCGATCTGCGTGAACGCGTCGGTCAGGGCGCGCTGCGCATCGTTGATGGCGACGCCAACGCCGATGCGGCCGTCGTCGAGCACCTTGCCGGTCTTGCCGCGCAGCTCGGCGAGGTCCTTCTTGGCCTCCGCCAGCGAGTTCTTGGCGTCGGCGAGGGCCTTGTTCAGCTTCTCGTCGGTGGCCTTGCTGGCCTTGGCGGTGGCGGTTGCGAGGTCCGCGTCGAGGCGGGCGAGCGCAGCGTCGGCTCGGGTCGCAAACGCGGGCTCGCCCTCGTTCTCGACGATGTCGAAGCGCTCGTAGCGGGCGTCGTTGAGCTCCTTCGCGGCGGCCTTGTCGGCGTCGCCGATCTCCTTGCCGGCCTCCTTCACCTCGTCGGCGATCTTCCCCTGTGCGTCCGCGACCTTCTCGCCGTACTTCTCTTGCGCCTTCGCGAGGTCTTGCTTGGCGTCGGCGATGTCCTTGTTGGCGCTCTTGGTCGCATCGGCGATCTCTTTGCCGGCTTCCTTGCGCTCGTCGACCTGCTTCTCGCCGGCGTTCTGGCAGCCGACGGCGAGGGCGAGGATGGAGGCGGTGATGATGGTCTTGCCGTTGATCATGGTTCGATCCTTTTCTTCGCGAGCGCACTGCAACGGCGCATCGGTGGCCACAAGGTGGCACGCAGTGCTCGACCTGCAAGCGGCTCGCCTCGACGACGATGACGGTCGCGCGCGTGGCGTAGATCGCTCGTGGCGTGCCGTCACGACGAGCCTGTGCGCACGTTGGCGGCGTGGATGGAAGCGTCGTGAAGGCGATGACGCGGTGTCGGCATGACGATCGTCGGGCCGCGGGCGCAGCGCTTGCACGGCTCGCCGATCGAGAGGCGAATCATCCATGAATCTGTCCGCGAATCTCACGGCCAAGCTCCTTCCCACTGGCTTGTTGCTGTCCGGCGCCTGCGCGCTGGCCCTGCTCACGCCGTCCACCGCCATGCCGGCCTGGACGCGTGCGGCAACATCGATGTCTCCGCCGAGGCCCACTGCGAGCTGGTGACCGGCGGTGGCTGCGTCGCCATGTGCGAGCCCGTGATGCTCGAGGCTGCATGCGCCGGCCAGCTCTACGCGCAGTGCGAGGGCCAGTGCAACGCCGAGATCTCCGCTGATTGCCGCGTGGGCTGCGAGGCCGATTGCAGCGGCCAGTGCGAGGTCGACCCGGGCTCGTTCGACTGTCGGGCCAGCTGCGAGGCCGACTGCGAGGGGGAGTGCAGCGGCCGCTGCTCGACCGGCGACTCGGAGTGCGCGGCCTCGTGTCGTGGCACCTGCGCGGCCTCGTGTGACGCCCACTGCGAGGGCACTCCGCCGTCGGCGACGTGCGAGGGCAAGTGCGAGGCCAGCTGCGAGGGCCGCTGCGAGGCCGAGGCCAACCTCGACTGCCAGATCGAGTGCCAGGCCGGCGGCTTCGTCGACTGCGAGGCCGAGCTGAAGGGCGGCTGCGAGGTCGCGTGCAGCAAGCCCGAGGGCGCGCTGTTCTGCGACGGAAGCTACGTCGACTACGGCAACAACCTCGAGGAGTGCGTCGCTGCGTTGGAGGCGGCGTACGACATCGACGTCGAAGGCTACGCCGAGGGCATGTGCAGCAACGGCGTCTGCACCGGAGAGGCCGGTGGCACCGTGTCGTGTGCGGTCGAGCCCGACGGGCACGCCCGTACCGCGGGCTGGCTCGCGTTCAGTGGCTTGCTGCTGTTCGGCGCGGTCCGCCGTCGTCGTCGCAGCTAGAAGTTCTCGCGTGCTGCTCCGATGCGCCCGCGCGACCGTTCGGTCGCGCGGGCGTCGTAGCGAATGTCAGGCGAACGCGGTCATACCCACCGGGCTGCTCTCGACCGCGGCGCGGAGCTTGCCGAGGGCCCGGTTCTGCAGCTGGCGGATGCGCTCACGCGAGAGGTGGTGGCGCTGTCCGAGCGTCTGCAGCGTCAGCGCCTCGCCCTCGTCGAGCCCGAGTCGAGACTCGACGATCTCGCGTTCCAGCGGCTCGAGCGATGCGAGCGCCTCCTGCGCCACGGCGAGGTTGCGGCGGGCGTCGATCGCGAGCTCTGCGTCCTGGTTGGGCAGATACGTCAGCTCGAGGCTCGGCGTGCTGCGCTCGTCACCGTCGGGGAGATCGAGCGGCACCACGCGTGCGTCCATGGCTTCGCGCGCGTCGACGATCTTCTCGATGGTGACGCCGGCGGCGGCGGCCACCTCGGCGAGGGTCGGCTCGCGACCGAGCTCGGTGCGCAGCGCTCGCTCGGTGCGACCGGCCTTGCTGAAGATCGCGTGGAGGTGGGCCGGGATGCGCACGCTGCGGCCGCGATTGATGAGCGCTCGGGTGATCGCGAAGCGGATCCACGACGCCGCGTAGGTGGAAAAGCGGAAGCCGCGCTCGGGATCGAAGCGATTGATCGCCATCAGCAGGCCGAGGTTCCCCTCCTGCACGCGGTCGGCGAGCGCCATGCGGGCGTTGGCATTGCGCGCCGCGAGCCGCACGACCAGGCGGAGGTTGCGGCATGCGAAGCGGTTGCGGGCGCTTCGCATCGCGGTGCCGGTGCGGCGGACCTGCTCGCGCGCAGGTCCGGGGGCGGCGGTGCACTCCACGACCGCCTGCAGGCGATCGGCGACCGCGGTATCGAGGTCGAGACCATCGAGGGTCTCGACCATCGCGGCCGGCAGCGCGCCCGGATATCGCGCGAAGGCAGCCCGCAGGCTGGTGACGACCTGCGTCGGGGCGAGCGCGTCAGCCTCCTCGGTCGCGAGGAAGGCTTGGACCACCGCGGCAGCCTCGGGCTCGCACACCAACGCGTGCCAGCGGGCGCGTCGCAGCGCCACGAGCTCGCACAGCATTGCGTGCTCCTGCTCCGGCGTCAGGCGCTCGTAGGCACCCGCGGCGTCGAGGTAGATGTCCATGCTCGAGCGGACGTCGCTGGGGCGGCGGGTCGATCGCGAGGCGTTCGTCGTCGCGGAGGTGGTCGACATGCCGCGCCTCGGCTGCAAGCACGGGGCCGCATCCAAAGAGCGTTGGAATCACACACCCGCCGAACTCGGCGCGACGCGAACGCTCAGATGCGCAGGCGCACGGCGTGTCGCAGACGCTCACCCATGGCGCTCCACACCGAGAACCAGGATCGACGGCGCCGGCGCATCGACCCGAAGCGGTGGATCGACACGCCGGCGCGTGCTCGAGTTGGTGGCGTGGATACGGCCGACTCACATCCT
>WBZX01001038.1_pt1 | contig 19909 bp, 20 predicted proteins | sample 5204211 | NCBI WGS metagenome assembly WBZX01 (sample SAMN12344362, study PRJNA552823) | activated sludge metagenome | biome: Activated sludge suspended growth; feature: Nitrification reactor; material: Wastewater; isolation source: activated sludge from nitrification reactor of wastewater... | reverse complement strand
GCGATCAGCTCGGCCGGGGTCATGGCGAGCAGCACCGCGGCCTGGGGGTCGCCCAGGGTCGTCGTGAGCGGCTCGATGCCCACGCCCTCGGCGTCGGTGCGAACCAGGAACAGGCCGACCGATCCGCCCTCGAGCGCCGCGGGGATCACCACGGCGTCCGCCACGGCGCCGGCGGGCACGCAGATCTTGGTACCGGTGAGCTGCCAGCCGTCGCCGGCGCGCTCCGCCTGGGTGGTCGGGCGCAGCGGCTCGCCGCCGTCCTCGTGCCAGGCAGCGGTCAGCACCATCGTGCCGGCGGCGACCTCGGGCAGCACCGACGCCGCGAGGGACTCGGGCGCGAACTCGGCGATCGCGGGAACGCCCAGTCCGAGCGTCTCCCACAGCGGCACCGCGGCCGCGGACCGACCCGCCTGCTCGAGCGCCGCGCCGAGTGCGACCAGGTCCAGGCCGGCGCCGCCGTGCGCCTCGGGCACGAAGGCCCCGAGCACGCCCGTGTCGGCCAGCGAGGCCCACAGGTCCGCATCGAAGCGCGGGCCGTCGGCCTTCTCCAGCTCACGCAGTCGCTCGTGGGTCGAGGCGTCGCCGATCACCTGGCCCGCCAGGTCACCGATCGCCTGTGCTGCTTCGTCCAGTGAGAAATCCATGGTCAGTCCCCTCGTCAGCTGCGCAGCGCTCGCGGCAGGCCCAGACCGAACATGCCGATCAGGTCGCGCTGGATCTCGTTGGTGCCGCCGCCGAAGGTGAGGATCAGCAGGCTGCGGTAGTTCATCTCGAGGCGGCCCTTGAGGACCGACCCCGTGGACTCGCGGTCCAGGTAGGCGCGAGGGCCGAGGATCTCCATCATCAGGCGGAACGCCTCCAGGTAGAACTCGGTGCCGAAGATCTTGATCGTCGACGCGTCGGACACGTCGAGCGGCGCGTGGGTGGCGGTCCAGGCGACCTTCCAGTTGATGAGCCGGAGGAACTCGATGCCGGCGTGGACCTTGGCCAGGTTGAGCCGGACCCACTCGTGGTCGATGACCCGGCGCCCGTCGGCCTCGGTGGTCTGCTGGGCCCAGCGGCGCACCTCCAGGTACGACTGCTCCAGCAGGCCCGACGAGCACAGGGTGACCCGCTCGTGGTTCAGCTGGTTCATGATCAGGCCCCAGCCGTTGTTCTCGCCGCCGACGAGGTTGGCTGCCGGCACGCGCACGTCGTCGTAGAACGTCGCGTTGATGTCGTGGCTGGAGAGCAGGTGCAGCGGGTCCACGGTGATGCCCGGCGACTTCATGTCGACGATGATCATCGAGATGCCCTTGTGCTTCGGGGCATCGGGATCGGTGCGCACGGCGAGCCAGCAGTAGTCGGCATCGCTGGCCAGGCTGGTCCACATCTTCTGGCCGTTGATGACGTACTCGTCGCCGTCGCGCACCGCACGGGTCTTCAGCGCCGCCAGGTCGGTGCCGGCCTGGTTCTCGGAGTAGCCGATGCAGAAGTGCAGGTCGCCGGCGAGGATCTTGGGCAGGAAGAAGTCCTTCTGCTCCTGCGTGCCGAACTGCATGATCGTCGGGCCGACGGTGTTGATGGTCAGCATCGGCACCGGTGCGCCGCAGCGCATCGACTCGTCGAAGAAGATGAACTGCTCGATCTGGCTGCGGCCCTGGCCGCCGTACTCGGTGGGCCAGCCGATGCCGAGCCAGCCGTCGGCCGCCATCTGCTTGACGATCTCGCGGGTGACCGGACCGCAGCCGACCTCCTCGTGCAGCGCCGAGCGGACCTCGTCGGTCAGCAGCTTGTCGTAGTAGGTGCGCAACTCGTCGCGCAGCTGCTCCTGCTCTGGCGTGTAGGCGATCTGCATCGAGCCCCCCGGGGTGGACGAACGGCGTGAACTGTAACGCGTTCTACTCCGCGTGCAGCACACGTGCCCACTCCCCCCGCCCTACCCTCGGCCCATGCCCCACTTCGACCTGGTCATCATCGGCACCGGCTCCGGCAACTCGATCCTGACACCCGAGTTCGAGGGCTGGGACGTGGCGATCGTGGAGCGCGGGACCTTCGGTGGCACCTGCCTGAACGCGGGCTGCATCCCGTCCAAGATGCTGGTGCTGCCGGCGGACCGCATGGTCGAGGCCGCGGAGGCCACCGAACTGCTCGATGTCCGGATCGAGGCGACGGGGGCGGACTGGCCGCGGCTGCGCGACCGGATCTTCGGCCGCATCGACCCGATCGCCGCCGGCGGCACGGAGTACCGCCAGCGCCAGGAGCACGTGACGGTGCTGCAGGGCGACGGCCGCTTCGTCGGCGACCACCGGCTCGAGGTCACCGCGGCCGACGGGTCCGTCACCGAGGTCGCCGGAGAGCAGTTCGTGCTGGCCGCCGGCGCCCGCCCCCGGATCCCCGACGTGCCGGGGCTGGCCGACAGCCCGTTCCACACCTCCGACTCGATCATGCGCATCGATGAGCTCCCCGAGCACCTGATCATCATGGGGGGCGGGTTCATCGCGGCCGAGATGGGTCACGTCTTCTCGGCCCTGGGCAGCCGGGTGAGTGTGGTGCACCGCGGCGACCGCATGCTGCGCCACGAGGACGCAGAGGTCTCGACGCGCTTCACCGAGTGCTTCAGCGACCGTGTCGAGACCTACTTCCACGCCGAGGTCACCCGAGTGCAGCACGCCGCGGGGCGCTTCCTGCTCGAGGTCGACCAGCACGAGTCCTCGTTGCAGCTGCCGGGGCACCGGCGCTGCACGCAGCTGGAGGGCGACGCGCTGCTCGTCACCACGGGCCGTGTCCCCAACGGCGAGCAGCTCGGCGTCACGAACACCGGTGTCCGCCTGGACGACGACGGGTACGTGGTCACCGACGACCAGCTCCGCACCGGCGTCCCCGGCATCTGGGCGCTCGGCGACATCCGCAACCCCCTCCAGCTCAAGCACCTGGCCAACCAGGAGCAGCGCGTCGTCACCCACAACCTGCTGCACCCCGATGCGCTGCGGTCGATCGACCAGCGCGTGGTGCCCCATGCGGTCTTCTCGCACCCGCAGGTCGGCTCGGTCGGTCGCACCGAGATGCAGCTGCGCACCGAGGGTCGCATGTACGTCGTGGGACGCTGCGACTACGCCGGCGTCGCCTACGGCTGGGCGCTCGAGGACACGACGGGCTTCGCGAAGATCCTGGTCGACGCGGGCGACGGGACGATCCTGGGCGCGCACGTCATCGGGCCGCAGGCCGCGACGCTGGTGCAGCAGATGGCACAGGCGATGCAGTTCGGGATCCCGGTCGACCGGCTCGCACGCGAGCAGATCTGGTGCCACCCCGCGCTGCCGGAGCTGCTGGAGAACGCGCTGCTGGACGCGGTCGACCAGCTCCCCCACCCGCCGGCGGTCTGAGGTCGCTCAGTTGGTGGCGCGGTAGGCGTCGGCCAGCGCTGCGAAGCCGTCTCGCCACGAGACCTGCGTCGGGCCGCACACCTCGACCATCCGCGTCGTGTCCACGGTGACCCCGCCGATCGTCGCGTCGGTGACCTCGAAGGCGACCTCGAGGCCCAGGTGGTCGGCGAGGTACTCGCACCACTCCTCGAGCGAGACCTGCTCCACCCCGGCCCAGTTGATCGTCGTGGCCGGCACGGTCGCAGCCGCGATCAGCGCGGGCACGGTCGCTGCGATGTCGGACAGCTCGATGGGGTTGAACAGGTTCGGTCGATCGACGTCGACCGGGATCGGCATGCCCGCCTCCATCATCGCGATGTGGAACGCCGGCCACCCCCGGGCGGTGCCGTCGGGGCCGACGCCGTAGGGCACGTTGAGCCGGGCGATGGTCGTCGGGACCCCCAGGTGGCGGCACATCGTGGCGACGACCTGCTCGGCGGCGATCTTGGAGATGGAGTAGGTCGGCATGATCGGACGGTGGTTGTCGCCGAGCGCGGCCGACTCGTCGAGCACGGTGGCCCCCGCCGGGTCGTACACGCCGGTGGAGGAGCAGTGCAGGAACGCGGCAGGCCGGACGTGGGCCATCAGGAGCCCGGCGGCCTGGGCGTTGGCGCGCAGGTCGACGTCCCAGCGCTGCGCCTTGGTGACCGCGAAGTTGAGCACCGCGTCGACCCCCTCGGTCGGCACGCCGTCGAAGGTCGCCTCGAGCAGGTCGGTGGGCACGCAGCGCACCCCGGCAGCCTCGAGTCGACCCTGCGCCGCGGCGTCGGTGAACCGGGCGAGGCCGATGACCTGGTGGTCCGCTGCGAGGGTCGTCGCGACGGTCTCGGCGACCTGTCCCGTCACGCCCGTGATCACGTAGGTCGACATGGCACCCCCTGGACTGGCGTCCCGGAACTGGAACGCGTTCTCGTTCTAGTCCGTCGTCGCCCCCGAGGTGGGCCGTGGGCATCCGTTTCGAGTGCACCCCGCCCGTTCGATAGCGTGGGCACCTATGTCTCGCCGACTTGAGATCGAGCTCACCAGTGAACGACCCGACGGAACCTGGACCTGGCGCGCCGCCGGGGCCAAGCAGCCGAAGGGCGAGCTGGACGCCGCCGTCCTTCCCGAGGGTGCCAAGGTCGGTGACGTGCTGCGGGCCGACGCTGACTTCGCGGTCGACGGCATCGACATCATCGCCGTCCTGCCGCCGAAGGCGGCACGCAAGGAGCCGGAGCGCCTGGTCGTGGTCGGCACCAAGACCGACGAGCCGCTGATCACCACCCAGCTCGCCCCCAAGGGGCGCGGCGGAAGGGGTGACCGGGGCGACCGGGGCGACCGTGGCGACCGCGGTGACCGAGGCGATCGCCGTGGCGGGCCCCGCGGGGACCGTGACCGCGGCCGGGACGGCGACCGTGCCCGACGTGACCGCCCCGGTGGGGACCGTCCCCGTGGCCCCCGCCCCGATCCCGTTCCCGAGCGTCCCAAGCCCAAGCGGCTCCGCCCGGGTCGTTCGCACCGTGCGGCGATCATGGACGAGCTGGCCGTCGAGGAGCGTCCCATCGCCGAGCAGGTGCTGCGCGGCGGCGTCCCGGCGGTGCGCGAGGCGATCGCCAAGCAGAACGAGCAGGCGAAGGCCGAGCACCGGCCGGAGATCCCGACCGACCAGCTGGTGGCGCTCGCCGAGAAGCTCCTGCCCCGCCTGCGAGCCGCCGAGTGGCGCGACAAGGCCGACGCCGCGCTGGCCGACCTGGACGAGCTGGATCTGCGTGATCTGCGCTCGGTCGTGGTGGCAGCGGACGGCAACACCCGTGACGAGGAGTCGCGCGCGCTGCTCGTGCAGCTCCAGGAGGGCCTGGCTCGCCGGGTCGAGCAGGAGCAGACCATCTGGATCGACGACATGACCGCCAACCTGGACGCCGGTCGCTTCGTGCGGGCGCTCCGGCTGAGCTCGCGCCCTCCGAAGGCGGGCACGCCCCTGCCTCCCGAGCTGGCCACCCGTCTCATCGCCGCGGTCTCCGAGGGGCTGACCCCGACGGTCAACCAGGACCTGTGGGCCGCCGCGGTCGACGCGCTGGCGTTCTCGCCGGTGCGCAACCAGGTCGTGCCCGCGGGCCGTCCCGAGCAGCCCTCCGCGGCGCTGCTCGACGCCGTGATGCGCGTCGGTGACCGCTTGCCGAAGATGGTCGAGTTGTTCGGCCTGGATCCCGCCGAGGTGGCCAAGGCTGCGAAGCGGCGTCCGCGCGGTGGCCGGCCCGGCGGCAAGGGCGGCAGCCCGAAGTCGGGCGGGAAGGGTGCCAAGGAGCGCGCTCCCGAGCCGGCTCCGACGGCCGAGGCCACCGCCGGCGAGACCGAGATCGTGGTCGTGGTCGAGGAGGCCGTGGCGGAGGAGTTGGCTGCGGAGATCGTGGTCGAGGAGGCCGTGGCGGAGGAGCTGGCTGCGGAGATCGTGGTCGAGGAGGCCGTGGCGGAGGAGCTGGCCGAGGAGATCGCCGCCGAACGAGCGGTCATCGCCGAGCTCGCCGAGGAGATCGCCGCCGGCGAAGCTGCTGCTGCTGCGCCGGCGGCCGAGTCCGACTCAGTAGAGACCGAGTAGTTCCTCGGGGCGCTGCAGCACGATCCCGTCCGGGGCGGCTGCAGCGACCCGGGGGTTCCATCCTGCCCAGACCATGTCGCAGCCGATCTCGGCCGCGCAGCGGGCATCGCCGGCGCTGTCGCCCACCATGGCGACCTGTTCGGCGCGCAGGTCCATCATCTCGAGCACGGGTTGCAGGCGTTTGTGCGCCCAGTCGAAGTGGTCGGAGAACACGGCGACCTCGGGGTCCCACCCGAGCCGCGCCAGCTCGGCGATGCCCGAGCGCGGATGCTTGTTGGAGCACAACGCCCAGCGCCCGAGGCCGGGCACCACGTCGGCGACACCGGGGAACGGCTGCACGACGTCCTCGCGGTAGGCGTCGGCATACCCCTCCAGCGACAGGCCGAGCCGGTCGACCTCCTCGGCGATGGCGTGGCCGAAGGTGATCTCGGACCGTTCGACGCCCAGCACGACGAACGCTCGCACGAGCTCCTCGTCGGAATCGACGAGGGTGCCGTCGAAGTCGAAGATGAGCGCCTCGTAGGTGCGGGTCCGGGCCGGCATGGGCCACACGATGCCACGTCCGCGGCACCCCTCCGCGCCCAACTAGACCGCTCGGTCAAGTGGTCGGCTAGATTCCGCCGCATGACTGTCGAGTACGAGAAGCAGGGCAACGTCGGGATCATCACGATCAACCGTCCGGATGCGCGCAACGCCGTGAACAGCGACGTGGCGACCGGCATCGAGGCGGCGATCGACCAGATCGAGGCCGACGACGAGGTCTGGGTGGGCATCCTGACCGGCGCCAAGACCGAGAAGGGCTACATCTTCTGCGCGGGCGCCGACCTGAAGCAGATGGCCGTCGATCCCGGCGGCATGTCGACGCCCAAGGGTGGCTTCGGTGGCTTCGTGCAGCGTGAGCGCACCAAGCCGATCATCGCCGCCGTCGACGGCCCGGCGCTGGCCGGCGGCACCGAGCTGGTGCTCGCCGCCGACCTGGTGGTCGCCTCCAAGACCGCCGTGTTCGGTGTGCCCGAGGTCAAGCGCAACCTGGTCGCCGCAGCCGGTGGCTTGTTCCGCCTGCCGCGCAAGCTGCCCCGCAACGTCGCCATGGAGCTGGTCCTGACCGGCCGCCTCGACTTCCCTGCGGAGCGGGCCTACCACTTCGGCTGGGTCAACCGGCTCTGCGAGGAGGGCGAGGCGCTGGCGACGGCCAAGGCCTTCGCCGAGGAGATCACGGTCAACGCCCCGCTGGCGGTGCGTGAGAGCCGCAAGATCGTCCTCGAGGCGACCGACCAGCCCGACGACATCGGCTGGAAGCTGTCCGGCGACGGCATCATGAAGATGTTCGGCACCGAGGACTTCTCCGAGGGTCTCACCGCCTTCGCCGAGAAGCGTGCGCCGCAGTGGAAGGGTCGCTGAGCCGACCTGGCACGATCGACAGGGTCCGGGGCGCTCCGCCAGGGGCGCCCCGGCCCGCGTCCGGGCTCAGATCACCAGCTCGATCAGGCCCTGGTCGGCGAGGAACTCGGCGAGCCCGCTCTGGACGGGTACCTCGCTGACCTCCCAGTCCGGCGTGCACCGCACCTCGAACCCATCGGGTCCGGGCGGCATGGTCCCGGTCCGGCCGTCGAGCTCGGGCGGGTCGAGCACGACCAGGTCGAAGTACATGGTGACGTGGTGGTCCTCGGTGTCGACCACCTCGGCCCATCCCACGAACGGCCCGCAGATCGCGTCCACACCGGCCGTCGCGGCCGTGGTGCGCACCAACGCCTCGGCCAGGGTCTCCCCCGCCGCGACCGCTCCGCCCGGCAACGCCCAGGTGCCGTCCGCCGGCCCGCGACCCCGACGGACCAGGACGATCCCGGTGCCGATCTGCCAGATGCCGGCGACCCGCAGCGTCGGACCCGACACGGGGTGCTCAGGCGCGGAGGTCACGGTGCACCGTGATGGCGCGGGCGACCAGGCCGAAGGACTCGAAGAAGTTCTTGGTGTCGCGGTCCCCGGGCAGCGCCCTTGCGTCGATGCCGATGCAGCCGCGGTCGGTCGCCCAGTGCAGCAGCTCGTGCAGCAGCAGGCTCCCGATGCCGACGCCGCGGGCGGCTTCCTCGACGAAGACCTCGGTCACATCCGCCGCGCAGGTGTCGTCGGCCAGCGGTCGGATCGCGCCGATCGCGTAGCCGACCGGCACGTCGCCGAGGCAGCCCAGGAGCACGACCCGGTCGACCTCGGCCAGGTCCTCGCGCAGGCTCGCCGCGGCCGGCTCGGGTCGGGCGGTGTGCAGCAGGTACATCTCGCCGCCCCGCAGCGGGCGCAGATGCTCCCTGGCCAGGCGGTCCAGGCGCACGAGCTCGTCGAGGTCGGCCAGGACCGCCGCGCGCACCGTGGGCGAGTGGTCGACGGCGTCGGGTTCGCCCACGTCAGCTCGACAACAGCTGGGCGACGCGGTGCAGGATCGTCTGACGGTGGCGGGTCGCCGACTCGTAGGCCTGCACCGCCCGCAGCTCGTCGGGCCCCAGCGTGGCCAGTCGTGGCACCACCTGGGAGGCAGCCAGGCTGTCGTAGTCCTGGATCGGCAGGTCGGACTCCGCCGGGGCCGGAATGGGTGCAGCAGCGGCCGTCTCGGGCTCAGGCTCGGGCGACGCAGCGGATGTCACCGTCGCGACCCGGTCGTCGTCCTCGGCGAGCACCGAGAGCACGTCGACCCGCTCGTGCTCGGGCACGCCGGTGCCGTGCTCCTCGTGCCGGCGCCCGACGAGCGGCCCGACGCACGGCAGGAGCGCCGCCAACGACCGGGCGAACTCCGCCTGGCTCCGGGTCCGGTCGACCAGGCGCGGGACGACCGCCAACAGCTCGTCGAGCAGCTGGACGGGTTCCTCGGTGGTGGTGTCCTCGGAGGCCATCGGTCCAGCATGCCGCGGCACGGTGTGGGTCGCTACTCGGCGTCCCGCACGTGGTGCCGCACTACTTCTTGGCGGCCTTCTTGAGCCGCTTCTCGACCAGCGCCACCGACGGGCACGGGTCGTACCCCTCGGGGCAGACCAGGTGGCCGAGGCGACCGAACTGGCGAGGGTGCACGATCATGAAGCACGTCGCGCAGGTGAACTCCTCGGCGGACTTGGCCGCCACGCGCTCGGTGACGTCGGGATCGTTGCGATCCTCGGGTGTCTCCTCCTCGTCCTCGTCGTCGTCGGTGCCGGCGGCGATGCGGTCCTTGAGGATCGCGTCCAGGTCGGCCTCGACGTCGTCGGGGTCGACGTCCTCGTCCTCGTCGTCCTCGTCCTCGCCCGCGGGCTTGCGCCGTGCGGCGGGCGGCTCGTCGTCGTCCTCTTCCTCGACGTCGACCACGACGGCGACCACGTCGTCGTCATCGCCGTCGCCGAGCACGACATCGGCATCGAGCTCGTCGTCGAGCTCGTCCTCGAGCTCCTCCTCATCGGGAGTCTCGACGTCGTCGGAATCGATGTCTTCGTCCAAGATCTGGTCGTCCAATCGCGTGTCAGCCGGTCACTGTGGGCCGATTCGGGGCGCATCATAGACACACCCGGGGCGCGGGGTGTCCCAATGACGGTGGGCCGGCGGGACAGGGGTCCGGCTCAGCCGGCGGTGGCGCGTCGAGCCTCGGCGCTGCGCTCGGCCTGGAGCCGCTCCAGCTCGGGCTCGCCGGAGTGGTCCACGAAGCGCATCATCTCGGCGATCGCCCGGTGTCCCGCCTGCTCGGCGATCAGGCGATGCATCTCCTGGCCGACCGACCGGTAGCTCGGATGACCCTGCACCGACGTGCGCAGCTCGATGAGGTGCATCGCCTCTCGGGCGTTGAACTGCATCACGTAGCGGATCCGGTACGCCAGGGACACGGCGTACGCAGCACGCTCGGGGAAGCGCTCGGACAGATCGGACCAGAGCTGGGCCGAGGTCGCCATCGCCTCGTCGAAGCGGTCGGCCAGGCCGGACTCCTCGATGGCCAGGGGGCGGGTGTAGCCGTGGCGGGGCGTGAGCTCCTGCCATTCGACGGTCATCAGGCGGTGGCGCTGGAGGTCGCGGAAGGCGCCGTAGTCGGAGATCACGTCGAACCGGTAGTCCGTCCGCTCCAGGGCCCTGCCGGGCTTGTGACGCCGGTTGGACCGCTCGCCGACGTAGGCGCGCACCACGGCCATGCGGTCCTCCATGCCCATGGCGCGGACCCGGTCGAGCACCTGCGTCTCGGCGAGGCCCGTGTAGGGGTAGAGCATGGCGGCGATGACCTTGACCTCGCCCTCGGGGTCCCAGTCCACCAGGGTGACCGTCGGCGCCGACGGGGAAGTGACCTCGTCGCCCGGCAGGAGCTCGTAGGCGGTGGTCTCCATGGCGGCGCGGGTGGAGGCCATGTAGTCCGACCAGGCCTGTCCACGCTCGGGCAGGTCGACGCGTCGCAGGAAGCTCGGGATGACCTTGCGCAGCTCGGTGAGCATCAGGTCCGCGTACATCCGGGACTCGGGCAGCGGGTTGGCGCGCATCCGGAGCAGGAGGGCCTCGAAGCCCTGTCCCGAGCCGTAGATGCCGACGTTGGACAGCGCCGCTGCGGGCAGGATGCCGCGGGTCGCGTCGAACGCCTTGGCCCGGATGGCCTGCCGGTAGACGAAGTCGGAGTCCTGCTCGCTCTTGGGGTAGCGATCCCGGAAGTGGTCCTGGATCGAGGTGGCCAGCTCGCCGTAGGTGTCGAACAGGCGGTCCATGTCGCCCACGTAGCGAGCACCGAGGTTCGAGCCGAGGATCTCGGGGTCCCGGTGGTAGCGGTAGCGGCCGCCGAGACGCTCGTCGTAGGGGATGTAGCGGGTCGACTGCTCGAGGTAGGACATCAGCCGGCCCCACTCGAGGATCTTGGTGAGCAGGTTCGAGGCCTGCTCACAGGCCAGGTGCACGCCACCGAGCTGGGCGACGCTGTCGTCGCCGTACTCGAAGAACACCCGGTCGTAGAGCTGCTCCGCCCGTTCCAAGCCGATCGTGGCGTCGATCGACTCGTCGCCGCTGGTGTCGAGCTCGCCGACGAACTCGTCCAGGAACAGCCGTCGCAGCGACTTCGCAGACCTCGAGTAGCGCGCGAACAGCGCGCCCTTGACGACTTCGGGCAGGTTGACCAGCGCGAAGACGGGGCCGTCGAGGTTGGAGAAGTAGCGACGGAGGATCGCTCGCTCCTCGTCGGTGAACTGCTCGCTCACATAGGTCGGGACGGGTGAACTCACGGCCGCGACACTAGGTCCGCTCAGGGGTGCCACCGGGGATGGAGCCCAGGGGGTCGGCCCAGCAGTCGAGCACCGTCGCCGCCATCGCCCGGGCGCCGTCGAGGACCGCCCGATCGCCCGACGGGCCCCGTGCGAACCCGGCGAACTCCGGGGTGTGGATGGACACACCGGGCGGCGCGACGGCCAGCATGGGGTGGATGCTCGGCACCACGTGGCTCACGTCGCCCATGTCGGTGCTGCCCACCACCTCGGGCAGGTCCGCGGGGTCGGGGAAGGGGCGTCCGAGCGCCTCGGCGTGGCGCCGGTAGCGGTCCAGCAGCTCGGCGCTGTCGCGCATGTCGGCGTACGGCGGGTCCACCCAGTGCAGCTCCATCGTGCAGCCCGCGGCTTCCGCGCCCGCGGCGAGGCAGCGCACGACTCGCTCCTTCAGCGCCGCGAGCCGTTCCACCGTCCCGGAGCGCACGTACCAGCTGGCCGCCGCGGTCCTCGGGACGATGTTGGGCTTCTCCCCCGCCTCGGTGAAGATGCCGTGCACCCGCTCGTCGGGGGCGATGTGCTGGCGCAGCGCGGCGACGTTGAGGTAGCCGAGGACGGCGGCGTCCAGCGCGTTGCGGCCCAGGTGCGGCGCGGACGCGGCGTGCGACGCCTCGCCCCGGTAGCGGACCTCGAGGCCGTGGATGGCCAGGGTGGTCATGGTCGGTAGGTCGTGGTCCGCCGGGTGCACCATCATCGCCGCATCCACGCCGTCGAACGCGCCGGCGCGGATCATGAAGACCTTGCCGCCGCCGCCCTCCTCCGCCGGGCAGCCGAGGATGCGGACGCGTCCGCCCATCTCGTCGGCCAGCCGCGCAGCGGCCAGTCCGGCGCCCAGCCCCGCCGCGGCGATCACGTTGTGGCCGCAGGCGTGGCCGATGTCGGGCAGCGCGTCGTACTCGCAGCAGATCGCGATGAGCGGACCGGTCGTGCCCGCCTCGGCCACGAAGGCGGTCGCCAGGCCGAACGCGTGCCGGGTCGGTGAGAGGCCCTCGGCCTCCAGCACGTCGCAGAGCAGGTCGTGCGCGTGGTGCTCCTCGAAGCACAGCTCGGGGTGGTCCCAGATGCGGTGGGACACGTCGACCAGCAGGTCGGCGACCCGGTCGACCTCCGCGACGGCACGCTCATGGGAGCTCACCGCGGGCAGGCTAGCTACTGCGGGTGCTCCAGGACGATCTTGCCCAGCTGCTCGGCGGTGCGGAGCCGCTCGAGCGCCGCGGGGTACTCCGCGAGCGGCACGACCTCGTCGACGATCACGGGCAGTCCCTCGGCCATCAGGTCGGTGACGTGGCGGAACTCCTCCTGGCTCCCGCAGCTCGCCCCGATGATGTCGAGCTGCTTGAAGAAGAGCCGTGGGAGGTTGAGCTCGACCTTCGGGCCCGACGTGCCGCCGCAGACGCACATCCGCCCGCCGTGGCGGAGCGTGCGCATCGAGTACTCCCAGGTGGCGGGTCCGATGCTGTCCACGACGATGTCGGCGGTGACCGGGTACGGCTCGGCCGAGTCGAAGGCATCCTCGGCCCCGAGCTCCATGGCCATCGCACGCTTGCGCGGGTCACGCGACGTGGCGAAGACACGGGCGCCCATGTGCCGTGCCAGGAGCAGCGCGAACGTCGCCACGCCACCGCCGATGCCGGTCACCAGCACCGTGTCGCCCTCGGCGATCCGGGCGCGGCGCAGCAGCCGCCACGCCGTCGTGGCGCACACCGGGTAGGCAGCGACCTCGGCCCACGACCGTCCGGCCGGCTTCGCCTCGAGCTGGTGCGCGGCGACGACGCAGAACTCGCCGTGACCGCCCCAGCAGTGCTCCCCCAGGAGCCGCATCTGCGGGTGCAGCACCGAGTCGACGCCGGCGGCGAGTGCCTCGGCGGGCACCAGTGCGGTGTTGATCACGACCTCGTCACCCGGCGACCACTGCTCGACGCCCTCACCCACCTGGTCGACGATGCCGGCGACGTCGTTGCCGGGCACGTGCGGGAACGCTGGTGGCTTGGGCAGGCCGGTGGTGAGCCACAGGTCCATGTGGTTCAGCGCCGAGGCGACCACGCGGACGCGCACCTGTCCCGGGCCGGCTTCCGGCGTGGGGACCTCGCCCCACACGTACTGGCCTGGGGACTCGGGAAGGTGCCATGCCTGCATCCGTCCGAGGGTATCGACCTGCGGCGCCGGAGCGTCGGTGGCCTCAGACCACCGCGATCCACGCGTCGGGGTGGCACTCGATCTCCAGCCGGGAGCCGGTGCCGACCGGCTGGCCGTCGACGCGGACGTGCAGCGGCGTCGCCGCCTCGACCACGTGGTGGGTGATGCGCCGTTCGGACAGGTCGGGATGCGGCAGGTGCGTGCCGCTGAGCGCCCGCCGTCGGCCCGTCCGCCGCTGGCCCCTGGGCAGCATGCCGTCCACCAGGTCCAGGCGGCCGTCGTTGGGGTGCGCCCGAGGTCCCAGGTTGGCCGCAGCTGCGAAGGAGCCGTTCATCACCGTGATGGTGCGCGTGCTCCAGAGGCGGTCGCCGGAGCTGCCCGTCGCGATCAGGTGGGCCACGAACGCGATCGGCTCGCCGCCGTCGATCCGAACCGTGCCCAGGTCCATCGGGAAGCGCATCGCGTCGCCGCGGCGAAGATCGAACTCGTCGTGGTTCGGCTCGCCGAGCGTGCGGTGCAGGTCGCCGCCGAGCAGGCCGACCTCAGGGATGCCCTGCGAGGACGCTCGGGCGGCCTGCACCGCGAGTGCCGCCCCGCGGTCGTCGTCGGCCACGGGCGCATCGGCCCGGAGTGCCCCGCGCTCCCCCCAGTCCTGCCCCTTGCGGATCGTCACTCGATGCTCCCCGTGGCGAGGATCACCCCGCGGGTGAGCGACTCCGCCGCCCGCCGGGCGCCCTCACGGGTCGGCGCCTCGGGCGCGACCCCGGCCAGCTGGTGCAACAGGTCCACGAGCTGGCGCACGTTGCGCACGAAGTCGCCACCGGTCAGGTCCTCGTCGAGGATCAGGTGCAGGTCCTGGCCTGCGGCCCAGGACCAGGCGGCCGCGGCGAAGCCGGGCTCGGGCAGCCGGGTGGGTGGCACCTTGTGCGCACCCTCCACCCGGTTCAGCTCCTGGGCCAGCGCATCCAGTCGGGCGACCCTGGTGCGCAGCGCACTGCTGGGCAGCAGCGGCGGCGGAGGTGGCTCGGAGCTGCGGTGCTCGTAGGTGCAGCAGCTGGCGAGCGCCGCGATCTCGGCGTCCTCGAGCCCGTCGAAGAGCCCCTCGTCGAGCGCGAGCGACAACAGCAGGTCGCACTCGTGGTAGATCCGGCGCAGTCGGGCGCCCGACGACGTGAGCGTCCAGTCCTCGACGTGCCCGGTGCGCTCCAGCACCGCGAGCACCGACTCGAACTGGCGCACCAGTCCGGAGCCCCGCCGCTGCACCTCCCGCTCCAGGTGCCGCAGGTCGTCGCGCAGACGGCTGATCGCCCGATGCCCCGCCAGCAGCTGCTCCCGGTCCGGATGGTGGTGCAGCGGATGGGACTCGAGCGTCGCCCTGGCCACGGCGAGCTCGTCCCGAGTGCTCGCCGGCACGCTGCTGCGGTCCAGGCGCTTGCGGTTGACCCGACGCAGGACCTGTGCGGCCTGCTTGCGGTACCCGGGCTCCTGGGGTCGGTGCGGCACCGGCAGCTGGACCCGACCGATCGCCGCCAGCGGTTCGTGCACGTTGGCCAGGTCCAGGTGCACCGGCCGACCCGAGGTGCCCGTCGCCCGCACCTTCACCGCGCCGCCGCGCCGGTGGGCGACCGCCAGGACGACCAGCAGCTGAGGTCCCAGGTGGTTGATGCGCTCCACCACGTCGCCGGGGCGGAGCCGGGCGAGGGAGTCCTCGATGTCACGTCGGGAGCCGCGCGAGCTGCGCTGGGCGGCGCGCAGCGACTCCTTCGCCGCGGCGTAGCCCTCGACGTCGAACACCTCGGCGGGCACCCCCGGCGGCCCGCTGAGCGCAGCGAGCTCCTCGGTGAGCCGCGCTCGGCGCGCCTCGAGCCGCACCACCGCCCGGTCCGCCTGGAACTGCGCGAACGAGCGGCTCAGGACCTCGTGCGCCGTGGTGCGGTCGTAGCGGTCCACCAGGTTCGCGGTCATGTTGTAGGTGGGCCGGAACGACGAGGACAGCGGGAACTCCCGGCTCGCGGCCAGGGTCGCCACCTGCTCGAACGAGGCGAACGGCGACCACAGGACGACCGCTGCGCCGGTCTCGTCCAGGCCCCGTCGTCCCGCACGACCGGTGAGCTGGGTGAACTGGCCCGGGGAGAGGAACTCGTGCCCCTCGCCGTTGAACTTCGACAGGCGCTCGATGACCACCGCCCGCGCCGGCATGTTGATGCCGAGCGCCAGCGTCTCGGTCGCGAACACGACCTTCAGCAGCCCCTCGTTGAAGCAGTCCTCGACGGTCTCCCTGAACGCCGGGATCATCCCCGCGTGGTGTGCGGCGCAGCCGGCCTCGAGGGTCGACAGCCAGGTGTCGTACCCGAGCACGCCCAGGTCCTCGTCGGTCAGCGAGCGGGTCCGATGCTCGGCGAGCAGTCGGATCCGTGTCCGCTCGGCCGAATCGGTCAGGCGGAGCCCCGCCGTCATGCAGCTGCGGGCCGCCTCGTCGCACCCGTTGCGGCTGAAGATGAAGTAGATCGCCGGCAGCAGGCCCTCGTCGTCGAGTCGCTCGACGGTCTCGAGCCGCCGCGGTGTGAAGAAGCGCGACCGTGGACGTCCGCGGGGACCCTGGCGCTGCATCGGACGGTCCACGTCGAACCGGTGACCCTCGGGGTTGGGTCGGCCGTGCACGAGCAACGGCACCAGGTGCTCCCGCTCGGCCGACCGGTCCCCCACCAGGATCAGCGGGTCCAGGCGGATGGGGCGCTCGTGCTCGATGATCGTGTCGGTCGGTCCCCGCAGCGCCTCGATCCAGTCGCCGAGCTCCTCGGCGTTGGAGACCGTCGCCGACAGGCAGACGAACCCGACGCCGGCGGGCGTGTGGACCAGGACCTCCTCCCACACCGGTCCCCGGTAGGCGTCCTGGAGGAAGTGGACCTCGTCGAGCACCACCCAGCCGAGCCCGTCGAGCGCCGAGGAGCCGGCGTAGACCATGTTGCGCAGGACCTCGGTGGTCATGACCACCACCGGTGCGTCCGCGTTCACCGAGTGGTCCCCGGTCAACAGGCCGACCGCGTCCTCACCCAGCTCACGGCGCAGGTCGCCGAACTTCTGGTTCGACAGGGCCTTGATCGGCGCCGTGTAGAAGCACTTGCGGCCGCTGGCGAGCGCCAGCCCGACGGCGTGCTCCGCGACGACGGTCTTCCCCGCGCCGGTGGGTGCGGCCACCAGCACGTTGCGCCCACGGTCCAGCGACCGCACGGCCGCTTCCTGGAACGGGTCGAGCGGGAAGTCGTGGTCGAAGGTGGTGGTCAGGCCGACGCCCCTTCGGGATCCGGCGTCCGGTTGCGTCGACGCACCAGCAGCCGGCCGAGCAGGATGCTCAGCTCGTAGAACAGGTACATCGGCACCGCGAGCGCGGCCAAGGAGAACGGGTCGCCCGACGGGGTGATCGCCGCCGCGACGATCACGATGATGAGCACGGTCTGGCGACGCCAGCTCGACAGCTGCTGGGGCGTGACCACGCCGATCATCTGGAGCGCCACGAGCACGATCGGGAACTCGAACCCCAGACCGAAGGCCAGCATCATGAACAACGAGAGGCGGACGAACTCGTTCGGCCCGGACCTGATGTCGATGTCGGGTCCACCGATCTGCACCAGGAACTCGACCGCCTTGGACAGCGTCATGTAGGCCACGAAAGCACCGAGCGCGAACAGCGCGAGCGAGCTGGCGACGAACGCGATCGAGTAGCGCCGTTCCCTGCGGTACAGCCCCGGAGCGATGAACCGCCAGAGCTGCCACAACAGGATGGGCATGGCCAGGAAGAGCCCGCCGTACCCCGCCACCTTCAGGCGCAGGCTGAACGGATCCAGGATGTTCGTGACCAGGAAGTCGCAGTTGGCATCCGGGTTCTGCCCGACCAGGGCCGAGCAGTAGGGCTGGTTGAGCAGGTCGATGAGCGGGTTGTAGAGGAACCACGCGGGGATCATCAGCAGACCGACCGCCCCGACGCAGATGAGGAGCCGGTACCGGAGCTCCCGCAGGTGGTCGGCGAGGGTCATGTCCGCGCCGTCCCGCTCGGCGCCCTTGAGGATGCTGGGTCGCTTCACGTTCAGCCGGGGTCCTGGCTGGTCGAGGGACCGACGCGCTCATCGGGGTCCGCTGCAGGTGTTGCCGCTGCCGCGTCGTCGTCGGCGACCGGCTCCTCGTCGGCTGTGTCGGCGGCGGTGTCGGCGGCAGCGGCCGATTCGGCGGCCGCAGCCTGCTCGGCCTCGCGCTTGGCCCGCTCCTCTGCCTCTGCCTCGAGCGCGTACTCGGTCAGCTTCTGGCGGGGTCGTGCGGCCAGCTCGCCCAGCTCCTTGAGGGGCTGCATCGACGGATCGGCCATCACGTCACGGACCTCGGACTGCACGCCCTCGGTCATCGTGCGGACCTTGTGCAGCATCTTGCCGGCGCCGCGGGCCATCTCGGGGAGACGTTCGGGGCCTAGGACCACCAGCGCGACGAGCGCGATGATCACCAGCTCGCCGCCAGTCAGGTTCTCGAGGAAGCCGGTGAGGCCAGTCCCGGCCATCCGGTCAGCTTACCGATGCCGACGCTGGTCCACGGCGTCGCGCAGCTCCGCCGACGCTGCACGCAGCTGTGCGCCGCGTTCGTTCCATCGGGCGACGTCCAGGGAGCTGACCACCTCGGTGGAGGCCTCGACCGACCGTGCCGCACGAACGGCGAGCAGCACGGCGAGGGCGACCAGCGACAGGGTGAGCAGCACGGCGAGCACCTGTCCACCGTACCCGGACGCGCAGGACGCCCCGGCGAATCGCGGCAGGGCGTCCCAAGCTGCACACGACCGGACCCTGGGGTCCGGTCGTGGGAGCGGATGATGCGTGGTCGGGCGCCGCGGTCGGCGCCGACGATCAGCTGTCGGTCATCGTGGCGAGCGTGACGAACCAGTCGGGTGTGCTGAGCAGGTCGTGGAAGTCGAGCACGTCGTCGTGCGAGATGGCGTCGCCGCCCTTGCGCTCGTTCAGCTCGGCGGGCAGGCGCCAGGTCTCGCTGTCCACACCGGCAGCGAGCAGCACGTCGACGACGTGGGACTCGGCGGGGCGGACCTCGATCATGCGGCACACCGGGCAGCGGAACAGGTAGGTCGCCTCGTCGGTGTTCTCACATGTCCGGACCCGCAGGTCGCGCGACCGCAGCTCCACATCGCCGCAATCACTACAGGTCGCACGGATCAGCGCCATCGGTGTCTCCTCGTTCGCCGTACCTGAACTGTTTCGGCCGCAACCCGCCGTCAGTTGACCTTTCGCGCGGAACTGGGTGGTTCGACCCACCGGTTCCGGCGCTGGCAACATGAGCCTGCGATGCCGCCCACCTACCCGACGCTGTCACTGCCCGCGATCCTCTTCGCCCACCGTGGTGCCCGCGCGCACGCACCGGAGAACACCCTCGAGGCGTTCCGTCTGGCGGTGCGGCTCGGTGCCACGGGACTGGAGAGCGACGTCTGGCGTACTGCTGACGGCGTCGCCGTGCTGGACCACGACGGCCTGGTGGGTGGCATGTTCCGGCGTCGCCGCATCGCCGAGGTGGAGCGAGCGGCGCTGCCCGAGCACATCCCGACCCTGGACGAGCTGTACGGGGCCTGCGGCGCCGACCACGAGCTGTCCCTCGACGTGAAGGACGCCGAGGCGGTGGACGCGGTGCTCGAGGCCGCGGCACGCGCGGGCGCCGTGGCCCGGCTCTGGCTCTGCCACCCCGACCTGGAGGTGCTGGCCTCCTGGAAGGAGCGCAGCGGCCCTGCACGGCTGGTGCACTCCACGCGGACCGCGGCGATGGAGCGCGGGCCCGAGCAGCACGCCGCACGCCTGCGCGAGCTGGGCGTGGACGCGGTGAACCTGCACCAGTCGGAGTGGACCGCCGGCTCGGTCGCGCTCTACCACCGCTTCGGCCGCTACTGCCTGGGATGGGACGCGCAGCAGCCGCGGATGATCGCCTCGCTGCTGGACATGGGCATCGACGGGATCTTCAGCGACCACGTCGACCGCATGGTCGACGGCGCCGCCGCGATCGGTTGACGAGACGCGCGCGCCTAGAGCGCGCCGATGCGGCCCGGTGGCCACATGATCATGAACGCGCGTCCGATGATCAGGTCCTCGGAGATCGGGCCGAAGACCCGGCCGTCGCTGGAGTTCTCCCGGTTGTCGCCGAGCACGAGCACCTTCCCCTCGGGCACGGTGAGCGGCTCGTCGATGCCGTAGGTGGGTGTGCCCTCGGGCAGGTACGGCTCCTCGAGCAGCCTGCCGTTGACGTAGAGCTGGCCGTCCTTGGTGAGCAGCTCGTCGCCCGGCAGCCCGATCACCCGCTTGATCAGGTCCTTCGGCTCGTCCGGCCCTCCGGGCAGGTTCTCGGGGCGGGTGAAGACCACGACGTCGCCGCGGTGCAGGTCGTGCGCGTCGTAGCTGAGCTTGTTGACCAGGACCCGGTCGCCCATCTCCAGGGTCGGCACCATCGACTCCGACGGGATGCGGAACGCCTGGACCACGAAGGTCTTGATGAGCAACGCCACGAGCACGGCGCCGATGATG
>WBZX01001218.1_pt1 | contig 19938 bp, 13 predicted proteins | sample 5204211 | NCBI WGS metagenome assembly WBZX01 (sample SAMN12344362, study PRJNA552823) | activated sludge metagenome | biome: Activated sludge suspended growth; feature: Nitrification reactor; material: Wastewater; isolation source: activated sludge from nitrification reactor of wastewater... | reverse complement strand
TCGGCGCCTTGTCGCCATGCAGCGCCGCGAAACCGAACACCTGCTTGACGATGTCGCGCACGTGCACGGCGGTCGCCGGTGCGCCGCGCGCCTTGACCTTGGCGCACAGGTTGCGCAGGTCCTCCGCGCCGATCTCGGCCATCAGCCGGTTGCGGAACACCGGCATGATGTCGCGGTCGATGATGCTCTTGCGCATCGACTTGGTGCTCTCGGCCATCCTGGCTTCTTCCAGCCAGCGCTTGGTGAACTCCTCGAAGGTCTTGGCCTCGGACATCCGGCGCTTCTCGCGCTGCTTTTCCTGGCTGGGGGATTGGCCTTCAGCGATTGCCTTGCGCGCTTCCGTACAGCGCTCGCGCGCCATCAGCAGCGAGATCCCGTCCTTCGACCCGTAGCGGCCGATCGTGAGCGTTTCGCGCCGGCCGTTGAGCCGGTAGTCGAGACGAAAAGTGATCGTGCCCCTGGGGGAGACGGTCACGTACATCCCGTCCCGGTCGGCGATCTTGTAGGTGGTGGCCTGGGGCTTGATGCCCCTGAGCGTGCCATCGGACAGCATCGGCGGTCCCTCCTCTCGGAAGAATTTTACCGTCACGATGATTTCGCCGCTACAACTGCGCTAAGTTGTTGTTCCGTCTTGGTTTTCGGACTATTTTTTTACCGTCAATGACCAGAACGTGCTGACGGTAAAAAATTCGGAGGATGTCGGTGCCAGATTTTTACCGTCAGATTTACCGTCAAACTGGAAGGCATACCCCCGATAGATGTCGATAGATCTCGACAGACGTTCTCTATACGGGACAAGCACTTAGCAGTGATTTTCGATAGACCCCGATAGACGCTAAAAGACGCCGAATCATTCCCACTCGATCGTCGCCGGCGGCTTGCTCGATACGTCGTAGGTGACGCGGTTGATGCCGCGCACCTCGTTGATGATGCGGCCCGACACCTTCTTGAGCAGCGAGTACGGCAGCTCGGCCCAGTCGGCGGTCATGAAGTCGCTGGTCTGCACGGCGCGCAGCGCCACCACGTAGTCGTAGGTGCGGCCGTCGCCCATCACGCCCACGCTTTTCACGGGCAGGAACACGGCGAAGGCCTGGCTGACCATGTCGTACCAGCTGCGGCCGGAGGCCGGGTCCACCGCGGCGCGCAGCTCCTCGATGAAGATCGCGTCGGCGCGGCGCAGCAGGTCGGCGAAGTCGCGGCGCACCTCGCCCAGGATGCGCACGCCCAGGCCCGGCCCGGGGAACGGGTGGCGGTAGACCATGTCGTGCGGCAGGCCCAGCGCCACGCCCAGCTCGCGCACCTCGTCCTTGAACAGGTCGCGCAGCGGCTCCAGCAACTTCAGGCCCAGCGTCTCGGGCAGGCCGCCCACGTTGTGGTGGCTCTTGATCGTGATCGCCTTCTTGGTCTTGGCGCCGCCGGACTCGATCACGTCCGGGTAGATCGTGCCCTGCGCCAGCCACTTCGCGCGCGTGAGCTTGCCGGCCTCGCGCTGGAACACTTCCACGAACTCGCGACCGATGATCTTGCGCTTGGCCTCGGGGTCGGACACGCCCTTCAGGTGCCCCAGGAACTGCTCGCTCGCGTCGACATGGATCACCTTGGCATGCAGGCGCCCGGCGAACATGTCCATCACCATGCGCCCCTCGTCCAGGCGCAGCAGGCCGTGGTCGACGAACACGCAGGTGAGCTGGTCGCCGATGGCGCGGTGGATCAGCGCGGCGGCCACGCTGGAGTCGACGCCTCCGGACAGGCCCAGGATCACCTCGTCGCTGCCGACCTGCTCGCGGATGCGCGCCACCGCTTCCTCGATGTGGTCGCGCATCACCCAGTCGGGCCGCGCGCCGCAGATGCCGAGCACGAAGCGGTCCAGCAGCGCGCGCCCCTGCACGGTGTGCGTCACCTCGGGGTGGAACTGCACCGCGTAGTAGCCGCGCGCCTCGTCGGCCATGCCGGCGATGGGGCAGCTCGGCGTGCTGGCCATCAGCTTGAAGCCCGGCGGCAGCGTCGTGACCTTGTCGCCATGGCTCATCCACACCTTGAGCATGCCGTGGCCCTCGGGCGTGGCGAAGTCCTCCAGGCCCTTGAGCAGGCGCGTGTGGCCATGCGCGCGCACTTCGGCGTAGCCGAACTCGCGGTGGGTGCTGGCCTGCACTTCGCCGCCCAGCTGCACGGTCATCGTGAACATGCCGTAGCAGATGCCCAGCACCGGCACGCCGCTGTCCCACACCGCCTGCGGCGCGCGCAGGTCGTGCTCCTCGTAGGTACTGGCGTGGCTGCCCGACAGCACGATGCCCTTGGGCGCGAAATCGCGGATGAACTGGTCCGACACGTCGTTCGGATGGATCTCGCAATACACGTGCGCCTCGCGGATGCGGCGCGCGATGAGCTGCGTGACCTGGGAGCCGAAGTCGAGGATCAGGATCTTGTCGTGGGTCATGGTTCAGGCCGCGGCGGGCGCCACGGGGGTGGGACGTCTGAAGTAGGCGATGGCCACGGCCGCGGCGGTGGCCTGCAGCAGGGCGCTGAAGAACATCGGCAGGCCGATCAGCATGTCGCCCTGCGGGCGCTCGGCCACCAGGCCCAGCAGCGCCGCGGAGATCACGGGCGCCGTCACGGCCATCACGCTGGACAGGGACGCCAGCGCGCCCATGGTGCTGCCCTGCTCGCGCGAGTCGGCGGCGTTGGACACCAGGCTGTTCATCGCGGCCTGGGTGCCGCCGGACAGCAGGTTGCCCATCACGATGGTGGCGTAGATCATCCAGCCTGCCGACGCCAGGCCGAAGCACAGGTACATCAGCGCGCCGCTGACCAAGCCGAACGACACCAGCGCGCGCGGGCTGACGCGGGCCAGCACGTGGCGCAGCATCACGCCCTGCACCAGGGCGGCCATCAGCCCGACGGTGAACAGCGACCAGCCCACCTCGGCCGGCCCCCAGCCGAACTTGAACTTGGTGTAGAGCACCCAGCTCGTGTGCAGCGACAGTTGCGCCAGCGACGACAGCGCGATGGCCAGCACCAGCGGGCCCACGCCCTTCAGGCGCGCCAGCCCGGCCCAGGCCGCGAACGGGTGCGCGCGGCGCCACTCGAACGGCTTGCGACGGTCCGCCGGCAGCGACTCGGGCAGCACGAACCAGCCGTAGGCCCAGTTCAGCAGCGCCAGCGTGCCCGCGGCATAGAACGGCAGGTGGATGTCGATCGCGCCCAGAAGGCCGCCGATGACGGGCCCGAGCGTGAAGCCCAGGCCGAACATGGCGCCGATGATGCCGAAGCGGCGCGCGCGGTCGTCGGCGGTGGAGATGTCGGCGACGTAGGCATTGGCCACCGCCGCGTTGGCCTGCACCGCGCCCGAGAACAGCCTCACCACCACCAGCACCCACAGCGCCGTGGCCGCGGCCGTGACGAAGAACGACAGCGCCAGGCCGCCGATGCCCAGCAGCAGCACCGGCCGGCGGCCGTAGCGGTCGGACAGCGCGCCCAGCACCGGCGCGCCGACGAAGTTGGCCAGGCCGAAGGCCAGCCCGAGCAGGCCGAACCACACCGCCTGGTCGCGCGCCGAGTCGGTCATCGTGCCCACCAGGTGCGGCAGCACCGGAAAGATCAGCCCGATGGCGATCATGTCCAGCAGCACCGTGATGGCGACAAACAACATGGCCGCCCTCCTCTCGGTCGGGCGGCCATGCGAAGCGGAGTCGCTGCGGTCGGTCATTCGGTGCGGTAGTTCGGCGCTTCCTTGGTGATCTGCACGTCGTGGACGTGGCTCTCGCGCACGCCGGCCGACGTGATCTCGACGAACTCGGCCTTGCTCTGCATCTCGGCGATGGTGGCGCAGCCGCAGTAGTGCATCGACGCGCGCAGGCCGCCGGCCATCTGGAAGATGATGCCCACCACCGAGCCCTTGTAGGGCACCTGCCCCTCGATGCCCTCGGGCACCAGCTTGGTGGTGTTGGGGTTGTTGCCGCCGTTGTCCTGGAAGTAGCGGTCGGCGCTGCCCTTCTGCATGGCGCCGATCGAGCCCATGCCGCGGTAGCTCTTATAGCTGCGACCCTGGTACAGGATGGTCTCGCCCGGGGCCTCGTCGGTGCCGGCGAAGGCGCTGCCCATCATCACGCAGTCGGCGCCGGCCACGATGGCCTTGGCCACGTCGCCCGAGTAGCGGATGCCGCCGTCGGCGATCAGCGGCACGCCCGAGCCGCGCAGCACCTTGGCGACGTTGTCGATGGCCATGATCTGCGGCACGCCCACGCCGGTGACGATGCGGGTGGTGCAGATCGAGCCCGGGCCGATGCCCACCTTCACCGCGTCGGCGCCGGCCTCCACCAGCGCCAGCGCGGCCTCGCCGGTGGCGATGTTGCCGCCGATGACCTCGATCTGCGGGAAGTTGCGCTTGACCCAGCGAACGCGCTCGATCACCCCGGCGCTGTGGCCGTGGGCCGTGTCCACCACGATGGCGTCGACGCCCGCCGCGGCCAGCGCCTCGACGCGCTCCTCGGTGCCGTCGCCCACGCCCACCGCCGCACCGGCGCGCAGCTTGCCATGCTGGTCGCGCGCCGCGTTGGGGAAGCTCGTCTGCTTGGTGATGTCCTTCACCGTCATCAGGCCGCGCAGCTCGAAGGCGTCGTTGACCACCAGCACGCGCTCGAGCTTGTGGCGGTGCATCAGGGCCTTGCCCTCCTCGAGCGTGGCGCCTTCGCGAACGGTGACCAGGCGCTCGCGCGGGGTCATGATCTCGCGCACCGGCACGTCCATGCGGGTCTCGAAGCGCAGGTCGCGGTTGGTGACGATGCCCGCCACCACCTTGCCCTCGAGCACCGGGAAGCCCGAGATGCCGTGCTGCTGCGACAGGGCCACCACTTCGCGCACCGGGGTGTCCGGGCCGATGGTGATCGGGTCGCGCAGCACGCCGGACTCGTAGCGCTTGACGCGCGCCACTTCGCGGGCCTGCTGCTGCGCCGTGAGGTTCTTGTGGATGATGCCGATGCCGCCCTCCTGGGCGATGGCGATCGCCAGGCGGGCCTCGGTCACGGTGTCCATCGCGGCCGACACCAGGGGCAGGTTCAGCGTGATGCGACGGGAAAGTCGGGTGGCGAGGCTGGTGTCGCGCGGCAGTACCTGGGAGTACGCCGGCACCAGCAACACGTCGTCGAAGGTGAGCGCTTTGCCTAGAAGGCGCATGGTCGAAACGGCTCCGGACGCAAAAGCGGATTATACGGAGCGTGACATTCGTCCCAGGTTCCGCGGGGGGCTGCGCACTACACTGGTTTGCAACACCCCTGCCGAGCCCGCCCATGCGCCGCACTGCCCTCGCCCTCTGCCTCGCCGCCCTGGCCACCGTGGCCGGGGCCCAGCAGTCCCCCACGCAGTGGAAGTGGCGCGACGCCAGCGGGCAGCTCCACGTCAGCGACATGCCGCCGCCCGCATCCGTGCCCGGCAGTGCCATCCTGGAGCGCCCGACGGACCTCAAGCGGCCTGGCCGCAACGTACCCCAACCGTCCACGCCCGCGGCCAGCGCCGCGGCCCCCGCCACCAAGCCGGCCGGATCCGGCGACGCGGAACTGGACGCCCGCCGCAAGAAGTCCGACGAGGAGAAGACGGCCCAGCAGAAGGCCCAGGAGCAGAAGGTGGCGCTCGAGCGCACCGAGAACTGCACCCGGGCCAAGGCACAGTTCAACGCCCTGAACGACGGGCTGCGCATCGTGCGCACCAACGAAAAGGGCGAGCGCGAGGTTCTCGACGACAAGGCCCGTGCCGAGGAGATGCAGCGCATGCGCTCGGTGATGGCCACCGACTGCAAGTAAGCCGGCTGGCGCCGGTCAGCCGCGCCGGGCCGCGGCGCGCAGCGCCTCGATGGTGGTCCGTGGCGTGATCACGTTCACGTCCAGCTTCAGGTGGATCAGCGCCGGGCCGTCGGCGGCCAGGGCCTGCTGCAGTGCCGCTTCGAATTCCCCGGTCGTGTCCGCGCGCCAGGCGTTCCAGCCATGGGCCCGCGCCAGGGCGGCGAAGTCGGGGTTGGCGAGGTCGCTGCCGCTGACACGGCCCGGGTACTCGCGCTCCTGGTGCATGCGGATCGTTCCATAGCTGCCGTTGTCGACCACCACGCTGACCAGCTTGCCGCGCCCGCGCCCGGCACCGTGCGCACGGGCCGTCGCCAGCTCCTGGCCGGTCATCAGGAAGTCGCCGTCGCCCGCGATGTTGACCACGGTGCGGTCGGGATGCAGCAGGGACGCGGCCACGGCCGCCGGCACGCCGTAACCCATGGCGCCGGAGGTCGGCGCCAGTTGCGTGCGTCCGTGGTGCTGCAGCCCGTGATAGCGGGTGAACCGGTGCAGCCAGACGCTGAAATTGCCGGCCCCGTTGGTATAGACGGTGTCGTCGGGCACATGGCGCTGGATGGCGCGCATCACCTCGGCCATGTCCAGCGGCGACACCGGCGCAGACACCGCATTGGCCTCGTAGTCCGCCCGCGCCGCAGCCGCCCAGTCGCCCCACGGCACGCCCGCAGCCGGGGGCTCGATCGCGGCCAGTGCCGTGCCGGCGGCGGCCAGCGACGCGTTGAACATCAGGTCGGCGGCATAGACACGGCCCAGCTCCTCCGGCCCGGCGTGCCAGTGCACCAGGCGCTGGGCCGGCCGCGGCGCCGTCAGCAGCGAATACGCGCTGGTGGTGATCTCGCCCAGGCGCACGCCGATGGCCAGCACCAGGTCGGCGTCGCGCACGCGGGTGGCCAGCTTCGGATTGATTCCGATGCCCACGTCGCCGGCGTACAGCGGATGGCGGTTGTCGAACGTGTCCTGGAACCGGAAGCCGCACCCCACGGGCAGCTGCCACGCCTCGGCGAAGCGCTGCAGACCGCGGCAGCTTTCCGGCGTCCAGCCGGAGCCCCCGACCACGACGAAGGGTCGCTCGGCGCCCAGCAGCAGGCTGCGCAGGTCGCGCAGCGCGCCGGGCGCGGGCCAGGCCTGCGCCGGCTTCACGCGCGGGACCACCGGCGCGGCGGTGGGCGTGGTCAGCATGTCTTCTGGCAGTGCCAGCACCACCGGGCCGGGACGGCCCTGCATCGCCGTGTGGAACGCCCGCGCCACGTACTCCGGCAGGCGGTCGGCGTGCTGCACCTCGCCCACCCACTTGGCCATGCCGAGCGTGCCCGGGCCGAACATCTGGCGGTAGTCGACCTCCTGGAAGGCCTCGCGGTCGCGCTGATCGCTGGCCACCTGGCCGACGAACAGCACCATCGGCGTGGAATCCTGGAAGGCCGTGTGCAGGCCGACGGCGGCATTGCTGGCACCCGGGCCGCGCGTCACGAAGCACACGCCGGGCCAGTTCGCGAGCTTGCCCTGCGCGTCAGCCATGAACGACGCGCCGCCCTCGTGGCGGCAGCCGATGAAGCGGATGCGGTCGCGGTGCTCGTGCAGGCCGTCCAGCACCGCGAGGTAGCTTTCGCCGGGCACGCCGAACACGGTGTCGATGCCCTGGGCGATCAGGGCTTCGACCAGGGCATGGCCGGCCGGTCGTGCCACCATGGCGGCCGTCATGCGGCGGCCCGGCGCAGGCTGGCCACGCGCAGGCTCACGAGCGAGGCGCAGGTGACGCCCAGGACCAGCGCCGCCGCGGCCCCGACGAACACGCCCCCGGCCGAACCGTGGTCGAGGATGGCACCGAACACCGGCGCCGACAGCGCAAAACCGATGTCCAGGCCGGAATACACCGTGCCGTAGACGCGCCCCGTGGCGCCGGGCGGCGACGCGCGCTTGATGAGCATGTCGCGCGACGGCCCGGCCAGCCCGGTGCCCAGGCCCGCCAGCGACGTGACCACCAGCGCCAGCCCCCCCGGCAGCCAGCCGCTGCCCACCAGCAGCAGCAGCACGGCCGACCCGCACAGGCAGGCTCCGATGGTGAGCTCGAGGCGCGCCACGCGCGCCGCGACGAACCCGCCCAGCAGCATGCCGGCCACGCCGGCCAGCATGTAGCCGGTGACCATGTAGCCCGTGCTGGCGGCGGACAGGCCGTACATGCGCGACAGCGCGGGTCCGGCGAAGCTCTGCACCGCGGTCAGCACCGCGGTCGAGAAGACGAAGAACGAGAAGCACAGCCACACCGACGGCAGCCGGAGAAAGGCGAACGTGCCCTCGCCGGCCCCCGAGTTGGCTGCCACCGTGGCCGCACCCGGCGTCATGGTCTCGGCGGCCCGGTCGTCGACGGCCCGGCGCTGCCAGACCAGCACCGCCAGCACGGCCAGGGCCCACAAGCCGAACCCGGCCGCGGCCCAGCGCCATGAGCCGGTGAGCGCCATCACGCCCTGGTGGAACAGCGGCGCAGCGGCCCAGCCCAGGTTGCCGCTGATGCCGTGGATGGAGAACGCGTGCCCGAGTCGCCGCTGCGATACGCGGCGGTTCAGGATCGTGAAGTCCACCGGATGGAACGGCGAATTGCCCAGCCCGGCCAGGGCCGTGGCCAGCACCAGGCCGGTCATGTCCCGGGCCAGCGCAGCCGCTGCGCCGGCCGCCACGAAGCAGGCCATCGCGCACAACAGCACCGGGCGCGCGCCGATGCGGTCGACGAGGAACCCCGCCAGCGCCTGCCCGATGCCCGAGATGACGAAGAACAGCGTCACCAGCAGCCCGAGTTCGGCGTAGCTGGTGCCGAAGTCGGCGACGAACACCGGAAACAGCGGCGGCAGCAGCATGTGGAAGAAGTGCGACGTGCCGTGCGCCACGCCCACCAGGGCGATGGTGCGGGCGTCCGTGCCGCCGGGGGGCGCTGCGCTGGCCTGCTGCATCGGACGATGGTAACCAAGGCCACGGGCGGGCTTGCCGCGCCGGTCTGTCGGGCGCAAAGGATGTGACTGATCGTGACGGGTGTGACCGGACCGCTCGCCCGAGCGCTTCCGGTAGCGCCCATGCACCCAAGGCCGGGCCAAACGGGGTACCGTGGGGCATCGCGCCGCAGGGCTCGCCGGGAGGTCGATCCGCCATGCTCAAGTCGCTGTTCGGGGAACTGGTCACCACGCCCGTCAAGCCGGGAGGCGTGATGCCGGAGTTCGCGGCCACGGCGGTGCTGGAAAGCACCGACACCCGCGTCACCGACGATGGCCGCATGCTCGATCGGCACCAGCAGGACCTGTTCGTCGCGGGCTCTCCGGCCGCGGCGATGCGGGCTCACCTGGCCGCGACGCAGAACACCGCCGACGTGCGCACGATCACGCTGCTGGACCCGTCGCGCCTGTGGGCGCCGGGCGTGGTCAAGGCCCTGTCGGACGCCACCGGTCAGCCGGTCGAGCGGCTGCATCTGCGCGAGCAGGCCTCGCTGCGCATCCTGGCCACGCTCGAGCGCACGGTGGTGCCGCGACGCGGCGACGCCACGTTGAAGATCTACCACGCCGACCTGCGCGTGGCCGAGGGTGAAAACCTGGCCATTCCGTTCGTGCTGATGGAGCGCAGCCAGATGGCCGCGGTGATCGTCGGCCCGATGGTGGCCGACGAGGTCGAGGCCATGCTGGCGGCGTTGCGCTCTGCCGTGCGGGAACCGACCTGGCGCTGCGAGTCGCTGCTGTTCCTGCTGCCGCCCAACCAGGTGTGGATCGCCAGCCGCATCGCCGCCATCGACTGGCCTTCCACACTGCACGTGGAGGTGATCGACGAGCCGCTGACGGGCACGTCGTCGGTATGGAACGCGCTGCTGGCCGCCTGGGACCGCCAGCAGGCCACCGGTGATCAGAACACCGACCCGTCCGCCGTCGACGCGCGCAACATCGCCCGGCAGCTGCGGATGCTGTCGATGACCGATGGGGTGCTGGGTGCCGCACTTGCCGACGCCACCGACGGCGACCTGCTGGCCGGCGAGTCGCGCTCCGGCGGCATCGACCTGGCCCGTGCCGCGGCGGCGCTGGCGCCCCTGCTGCGCGCGCACCGCAAGGCGCACGAGGACATGGGCCTTCCCGGCAGCCTGGAGGAGTTCTCGGTCGCGTCGGCCACCTGCTACCACCTCGTGCGGCCGGTGCTGCGCAGGCCGAACCAGTTCCTGTTCGCCCGCCTGGAGCGCAACCACGCCAACCTCGCTCTGCTCAAGTTCAAGCTGGCCGAGGCCGAACGCAATCTCGGTTGACGGCTAGGATCGCGGCAACGCAACGAGGTTGTCGCGATGAGCCAGGTCCTTTTCGACTACACCCGCCAGAACGCGCAGGGCGAAAGCCGCGTGGCGCACGCCTGGGCCCGCGTGCCGGCGGCCCCGTCGGCGGCCGAACGCGCCGCCCTGAAGGACCGCGCCAAGGCCCAGCTCGCCCGCCACGGCGCCGTGCTGGTGGCCCACTACTACGTCGACGGCGACCTGCAGGACCTGGCGCTGGAAACCGGTGGCTGCGTCGCCGACTCGCTGGAGATGGCGCGCTTCGGGCGCGACCATCCGGCCCGCACGTTGGTGGTGGCCGGCGTGCGCTTCATGGGCGAGTCGGCCAAGATCCTGTCGCCGGACAAGCGCGTGCTCATGCCGGACCTGGAAGCCACCTGCTCGCTCGACCTGGGCTGCCCGCCGGAGGACTTCGCCGCCTTCTGCGACGCGCACCCGGACCGCAAGGTGGTGGTCTATGCCAATACCAGCGCGGCCGTGAAGGCGCGCGCCGACTGGATGGTGACCAGCTCCTGCGCGCTGCCCATCGTGCGCCATCTTCACGACCAGGGCCACAAGGTGCTGTGGGCGCCGGACAAGCACCTGGGGCGCTACATCCAGGAGCAGACCGGCGCCGACATGCTGATGTGGAACGGCGCCTGCATCGTCCACGACGAGTTCAAGGGCGTGGAACTGGAACTGCTGCGACGCGACCACCCCCAGGCGCTGGTGCTGGTGCACCCGGAGTCGCCGCAGGCGGTGGTGGCGCAGGCCGACGTGGTGGGTTCGACGTCGCAACTGCTCAAGGCGGTCGTCGACGGCACGGCCCGCGAGTACATCGTGGCCACCGACAACGGCATGTTCCACCGCATGAAGCAGCTGGCCCCCGGCAAGACGCTGATCGAGGCGCCCACGGCCGGCCGCAGCGCCACCTGCAAGAGCTGCGCCCATTGCCCGTGGATGGCGATGAACGCCACCCAGGGCCTGATCGACTGCCTGGAGTCCGGCCGCGGCGAGATCCTCGTGCCCGAGCCGACGCGGGCACAGGCCCTGGGCTGCATCGAGCGCATGCTCGACTTCGTGGCGGCGCACCCGGCCGCCGTGGCGCAGCCTCAGGCCCCCCGCGGCTTCACGCGCAACATCGGCAGCGCCTGACGACCCGGCGAAAAGGCCCGCATTCGGGCCGCTGATGGCGCGACCGGCGTGAGTCGCGATCGCCAGAATGCGCGGCATGAGCCACGTCGACTTCGCTTCGATCCGCAACCACCACGAGCAGGCCGTCTTCGACGCCGTGCTGGCCCAGCGCCATGTATATCCGGCGGTGGACACCGACGAGCTGGTGGCCGACGTGGCCTGCGTGGCGCTGAACCGGCTGCCCGCGCGCTACATCCGGCATCCGGTGGACTATCTGTTCTACCTGACCGAACGCGAGCGGGCCGACCTGGAAAAGGCCGTCCGCGACGCGGTCAAGCATGCTTACGAGTTCGTGCAGGCCCGCGTCGCGATGCGCGCGCGGCGCTAGCTAGCGAACGCCCCGGATCAGCACCGTCGGGAAGCTCACCGGCAGCGTGCGGGGGTAGTCCCGGCTGTAGTGCAGGCCGCGGCTCTCGTGGCGCGACAGCGCCGAACGCACGATGAGTTCGGCGCACTCGACAAGATTGCGCAGTTCCAGCAGGTCACGATTGACGCGGAAGTTGGCGTAGTACTCGTCGATCTCGAGCTTGAGCAGGTCGATCCGGTGCAGGGCGCGTTCCAGCCGCTTGGTGGTGCGCACGATGCCGACGTAGTTCCACATCAGCAGCCGCAGCTCGTCCCAGTTGTGCGAGATGACCACCTGCTCGTCGGCATTCTCGACCTGGCTCTCGTCCCAGTCGGGCAGCGCGGGCTGCGCATCGACGGCTGACGCCAGGATCGCGTGGGCGCAGCTGTGGCCGAGCACCACGCACTCGAGCAGCGAGTTGCTGGCCAGCCGGTTGGCGCCGTGCAGCCCGGTGTAGGTGGTCTCGCCCACCGCATACAGCCCCGGCAGGTCGGTGCGGCCATCCAGGTCGGTGACGACGCCACCGCAGGTGTAGTGCGCCGCCGGCACCACGGGGATCGGCTGGCGTGCGATGTCGATGCCGAGCTTCGCGCAGCGGGCGTGGATGGTGGGGAAGTGGTCCTTCAGGAAGGCCTCGCCGAGATGCGTGGCGTCGAGCCAGACATGGTCCACGCCGTGCTTCTTCATCTCGAAGTCGATCGCCCGCGCCACGATGTCGCGCGGCGCCAGTTCGGCGCGTTCGTCGTGGGCATGCATGAAGCGCGTGCCGTCGGGCAGCTTGAGGTGGGCCCCCTCGCCGCGCAGCGCCTCGGTGATCAGGAAGCTGCGCTCCTGCGGGTGGTAGAGGCAGGTCGGGTGGAACTGGATGAACTCCATGTTGCCCACCCGGCAGCCGGCGCGCCAGGCCATCGCGATGCCGTCGCCTGTGGCGGTGTCCGGGTTGCTGGTGTAGCGGTACACCTTGCCGACGCCGCCCGTGGCCAGCACCACGGCCGACGTGGCCAGCGTCTCGACGCGGCCGCGGTCGATGTCCAGGGCATAGACGCCGTGGCAGGACGGTGCCTCGTCGCGCCGCAGGTGGCGCGAGGTGATCAGGTCCACCGCCATCCAGCGCTCGCGCAGGCTGATGTTCGGGTGCGCCCGCGCCTTGGCCAGCAGCGCCTCGTGGATGGCACGGCCGGTGGCGTCGGCGGCGTGGGCGATGCGGCGAACCGCGTGCCCGCCCTCGCGCGTGAGATGCAGTCCCAGCGGGCCTTCCGGGTCCGGCGAAAAGGGCACGCCCTCGCCCACCAGCCACTCCACCGCCTGGGCGCTGCGCTCGGCGATGAAGCGCGCGGTGTGCTCGTCCACCAGGCCCGCGCCGGCGTCCTGCGTGTCGCGCACGTGCGACTCGACGCTGTCGTCGCGACCCAGAACGCCGACGATGCCGCCCTGGGCCCAGGCGGTCGCCGCCTCGTCGAGGTTGCGCTTGGCCAGCACGATCACGGGACGGTCCGACGCCAGGCGCAACGCGACCGTCAGGCCCGCCAGGCCGGCCCCGATCACGACCACCGGCTGGGTTTCAGCTTTCACCATGCAGCGATTCTAGGGACATGGTCACGCTTGCCCCGGGGCGGACCCGACTTGCGCGCGTGCCCGTCGCCGTACACTCGGTCGGGCCGTCGCCGGCCCCTCGACTCCCCGCGCCCGACCATGCCCAAGCCGATCCACGAAATGTCCACCTGGGATGCCTCGGCGCATCCGTCGCGCGCTTTCGAGGAAGAGGAAGCCTGGGAGGCCACGCGTCAGCAGACCGGCATGGCCACCCAGCTCATGCGGGACAAGGACGAGTACCTGTCCGAGAGCTATCGGCACGTCGGTCGTCAGGTCAGCGACTCCCAGTGGGAGCTGTTCGTGGCCTGCGAGCCGGCCGAGGCCATGCAGCAGCAGTTCGAGGCGCTGCATCCCGAATACCTGGTGCTGCACGACATCGGCACCCAGTCGTCGCGGCGCATGCTGGCCGGGCTGGCCGCCGCCGCCGGCCGTCGCGTGCACCAGCTGCACGTGCGCAGGCAGGGCGTGGGCATGCCCCTGGCACGTCTCGAATTCATCGAGCTGGTCTGCAAGCCGGACCACCCGCCGCTGCGCCTGTACACCACCGAGGTCGACGCGGACACCGCCCAGCGGCGCCGCCTGGCCCGCATGCTGCTGGCTTACAGCCGGCTGGGAGTGGTGATGGTCGGCGACCTGCCGCCGCATGCGCTGGCTTCAGCGCTGCTGCCCTTGCGCGACGCGATCACCGACGGGCCCTGGCTGAACCGCGAACTGCTGCTGCTGCCGCTGGCGGGTGCCTCGGCGCTGGCCAGCCAGGCCGCCCACATTGCCCAGCACACGCCGGTCAAGGTGCTCACCACGCCGCAGGTCACTCGGCCGGCCGAGGCCTGGGCCTATCTGCGGGCGTCCTGGCACAAGATGCGTGACGCCCTGGCCGACGATGCCGTGCACCTGCCCGAGCTGCTGGACCCGGTGCGCCCTGATGCACGGGTTGCGGCGCCGGCGGGGTCCGCGCCTGCCGGATCGACAGGGCCGTCCTCGACGCCCGCCACCGCCGCACCGGCGTCCGCATCGCCCGCGACCACCCCGATGGGTCGCATGCCGCTGCCGATGCAGCCCATGCCGACTGTGAAGGCCGCCGAACCGCCAGCCGCGGCGGACGCGGCGCTGGCGTCCTACATCCGCAAGTGCGGCGAGCTCAAGGGCATGGTCAGCTGCTGCGTGTTCGAGCTCGCCACCCAGCGCACGATCGGCCATGCCGGCGGACGCCCCGGTCCGGCCGTGCTGGCCACGCATGGTTCGTCGCTGATGGCCTCGATGGCCGAGGCCTCACAGGCGCTCAACCTCGGCGGCGCCGCGCCGGACGCGGCCATCACGTTGGGCAACCACCATCTGCTGCTGCGCGCGGTACCGGGTCGACGCGGCCTAGCCATGCACGCCGTGCTCGACAAGGTGCAGGCCAACCTCACGCTGGTCCGGCTGCAGCTGCAGCGCCTTGACCTGCTGCTCGAGGAAGGCGCGACGGACTAGCGTCGCGCCCCCGCGCCGCGTCAGTGGACGGTGCGCTCGAAGACGAAGTTCGAGCCTTCCACGTCCACCGGAACCACGTCCTTCGGGCCGAACCGGCCCTCCAGGATCAGCTTCGCCACCGGGTTCTCGATGCGCTGCTGGATCGCCCGCTTGAGCGGACGCGCACCGAACACCGGATCGAACCCTGCCTTGGCCAGCACCGCCAGCGCCGCAGGCGACACGTCCAGGCCCATGTCCATGCGCGCCAGCCGCGCCTCCAGCTGGCCGAGCTGGATCTTCGCGATCGACTCGATGTGCTTCGCGTCGAGGGCGTGGAACACCACCGTCTCGTCGATGCGGTTCAGGAACTCCGGCCGGAAGTGGTTCTTGACCTCGCCCCACACCGCCTCGCGGATCTCCTCCGGGTCCTGCCCGGCCATCTGCATGATCAGGTGCGAGCCCAGGTTGCTGGTCATCACGATCACGGTGTTCTTGAAGTCCACGGTGCGGCCCTGGCCATCGGTCAGGCGGCCATCGTCCAGCACCTGGAGCAGCACGTTGAACACGTCCGGGTGCGCCTTCTCCACCTCGTCGAGCAGCAGCACGCTGTAGGGCTTGCGCCGCACCGCCTCGGTCAGGTAGCCGCCTTCGTCGTAGCCCACGTAGCCCGGCGGCGCGCCGATCAGCCGGCTCACCGAGTGCTTCTCCATGAACTCGCTCATGTCGATGCGCACCATGTGCTCCTCGCTGTCGAACAGGAAGTTCGCCAGCGCCTTGCACAACTCGGTCTTGCCCACGCCGGTGGGCCCGAGAAACAGGAATGAGCCGTAGGGCCGGTTCGGGTCCGACAGGCCGGCGCGCGAACGGCGGATCGCGTTGGACACGGCCACGATGGCCTCGTCCTGGCCGACCACGCGCTCGTGCAGGCGCGTCTCCATCTGCAGCAGCTTGTCGCGCTCGCCCTGCATCAGCTTGGACACCGGGATGCCGGTGGACCGGGACACCACCTCGGCGATCTCCTCGGCGCCCACCATCGTGCGCAGCAGCTGCGGACGGCCGCTGCCCTTCTTGCCGGTCTCCTTGGCCTGGGCTTCCTTCAGGCGCTTTTCCAGCTCGGGCAGCCGGCCGTACTGAAGCTCGGCCACCTTGTCGAAGTTGCCCTTGCGCTTCCATTCGTCCATCTGGTGGCGGATGCGGTCGATCTCTTCCTTGACCTGGGCGCTGCCCTGCGCCTGGGCCTTCTCGGAGGTCCAGATCTCCTCCAGGTCGTTGTACTCTCGCTGGAGCTTGAGCAGCTCGTCCTCGATCAGCGCGTGACGCTTCTGCGAGGCCTCGTCCTTCTCCTTCTTGACCGCCTCGCGCTCGATCTTGAGCTGGATCATGCGACGGTCGAGCTTGTCCATCGACTCGGGCTTGGAGTCGATCTCGATCTTGATCTTGGCCGCAGCCTCGTCGATCAGGTCGATCGCCTTGTCGGGCAGGAAGCGGTCGGTGATGTAGCGATGGCTCAGCTCGGCCGCGGCCACGATGGCCGGGTCGGTGATCTCCACGCCGTGGTGGACTTCGTACTTCTCCTGCAGGCCGCGCAGGATGGCGATGGTGGCTTCGACGGTGGGTTCGTCGACCAGCACTTTCTGGAAACGGCGCTCCAGCGCGGCGTCCTTCTCGACGTACTTGCGGTACTCGTCCAGCGTGGTCGCGCCGATGCAGTGCAATTCGCCGCGCGCCAGCGCCGGCTTGAGCATGTTGCCCGCATCGATGGCGCCCTCGGCCTTGCCGGCGCCCACCATCGTGTGCAGTTCGTCGATGAACAGGATGATGCGGCCCTCGTCGGCCGACACTTCCTTGAGCACGGCCTTGAGCCGCTCCTCGAACTCGCCGCGGTACTTGGCACCGGCCAGCAGGCCGGCCATGTCCAGCGACAGCACCCGCTTGTCCTTCAGCGTCTCGGGCACCTCGCCGGCCACGATGCGCTGCGCCAGCCCTTCGACGATGGCCGTCTTGCCGACGCCGGGCTCGCCGATCAGCACCGGGTTGTTCTTGGTGCGTCGCTGCAGCACCTGGATCGCACGGCGGATCTCGTCGTCGCGCCCGATCACGGGGTCGAGCTTGCCGACACGGGCGCGCTCGGTCAGGTCCAGCGTGTATTTCTTCAGTGCCTCGCGCTGTCCTTCGGACTCGGCGGAGTCCACCCTGGCGCCTCCGCGCACGGCATCGATGGCGGCTTCCAGTGCCTTGCGCGTGAGCCCGTGGCCGCGCACGATGCCACCGAGGTCGGTCTTGGCGTCGGCCAACGCCAGCAGGAACATCTCGCTGGCGATGAACTGGTCACCGCGCTTGCCGGCCTCCTTCTCGGCGGCCTGCAGCAGCGACACCAGCTCGCGCCCCGGCTGCACCACCTGGCCATTGGCCTGCACCTGCGGCAGGCCGGCCATCGCGGTGTCCATCGCGGTCTTCAAAGCGGCCGCATTGGCGCCTGCCCTGTCGATCAGCGCCCGCGGCCCGTCGGGTTGCACCAGCATGGCCGACAGCACGTGGGCCGGCTCCAGATAGGGGTTGTCGCGTGCCACGGCCAGGCTCTGGCCTTCCGCGAGGGCTTGTTGGAACGTGCTCGTCAGCTTGTCGATGCGCATGGTGTCGTTCTCCGATTGCTGCACATCTGTGGGCCGGCCGTCCGGCTTTCAAGGCGCCGCGATCAGGGCTGGGACAAGGTCGCGCAATGCAGGCCGCCACCGACCCAGTTGGCGCTTATCGCATCGACTAATCTGATGCGGCGCCCTGGGAACGCGTCCTCGAAGATGTCGCGGACGCGCTCCTGGTGCTGCGGCGGCGTGCCGTGGGCGCGATAGTCGGGCAGCACGACCACGCCGTTGGCGACGACGAAATTCAGGTAGCTGGCGGTCGCCACCTGCCAAAGTGCCTGACCGTGGCGCCGCCCCTCCCTGGGCGGGAAAAAGTCAGTGCTCCACTCCTCGGACAGTTCGCGATCGGCGTTGTCGTCCAGCACCACCCGACGCTGCACGATTCGGGGCATGGGCACCTTGACGACGCGCAGGCGCCGGCCGCGCTGATCGGTGGCCGCCGCGAGCGCGGCCAGGTTGCGCTGCATCGCCCGCCGCGTAAGCCGGGCCACCGGATGGGCGGCCACGTCGGCGTCGTCGGGCCAGGCCAGCAGCACGGTGCGCTCGTCGGCGAAACGCACGAACTGGTCGGTGTGTCCGCCGGACCCCCAGGCCACGTGGGAGCCGGCGATGGTGCCGCGCAGCAGCACGTCCTCGGCCAGGCCCGAGGGCAGCCAGACCACGCGCGAGATGCCGGGCAGCCGGCGCAGTTCCTGCTCGATGCGGTCGATCGACCATCCTGGTTGCCGCGTGCGCCACAGCGCCGCGTTGGCCAGCATCAGGCCGCGGCCGTTGACCTCGACGCCGCCGCCTTCCATCGCCAGCGGCGTCTGGTGCACCGGCGCGCCGAGACGGCGTGCGATGGCCCTGTCGAGGTCGTCGCGCTCCGCCGCTGACCGTTGGGCATGACCCACGCAATGGTCACGCTCGGCCCCCGCGGGATGGCGGCGCTGGCACCAGGTGGCCGCGCCGTACTGGCTGGCACCGAAGTCGACGATGCCCGGCCCGCCGTCAGTTTCGCGGGTCAGCACGGCGACATCGCGCAGGAAGAAGGTGACGTCGGGCTCGACGACCACCGACGCCGCTGGAGCCAGGGTCCGAATCGGTTCGGCGGCGTCCGGCTCGGGCACCAGGACCACGATATCAACGTGGCCGGCCAGGGCCCGCACCAGGCCGGCCGTGAGGGCGTCGTGCCCGCCGCCCGCGCTGACCCACACGGCACTCAGCGGATCGAAGTCGGCGGCCAATCCGGGCGGAAGCGAATCGGCGCCGACCTGCCCGCCTCGCGCCACGCTCCAGGCCAGGGCGCCCAGTCCGGCCAATGCCGTCCGTCGATGGATGGCTTTCAACATGAAGCGCAGTCTCCCCGGTGCGCGACCGGGCCCGACGCGGGCCTGATCGCTTCAGGCCGTATCTTGCGCCAGCTGGAGCGCCAGCGCCGCGCGCTGGACTTTGCCGAGCGCGGTCTTGGGCAGGGCGTCAAGCACCACGATCCGTCGCGGATGCTTGAAGCGCGCCAGTGCGCCGTCGAACTGCCTGCGCAGCGCGTCCAGGTCGACACAGGCGCCCGGCCGCGGCACGACGGCCAGAACCGGCACCTCGCCCCATCGGGCGTCAGGCAGGCCGACGGCGGCGGCTTCCGCCACGGTGCCATGGGTCAAGGCCACCTGCTCGATCTCGGCCGGGTGGATGTTCTCGCCGCCGGAGATGATGAGTTCCTTCGACCGCCCGACGATCGTGTACCAGCCCTGTTCGTCGACCCGGGCCAGGTCGCCGGTACGGAACCAGCCGCCCGCGAACGCCGAGTCGCCCGGCAGGCCGTGGTAGGCGCGGGCGAGGTTGGGTGCGCGCACCTGCACCTCGCCCTCGGACGTGTCACCGCGCTCGCCCAGACGAACCTGCACGCCCAGCGCCGGCCGTCCCACGCCACCGGGGTGCGTCAAGGCCTCTTGCGGGCGCAACACCAGCGTGACCGGGCCGGTTTCCGTGGCGCCGTACACCTGGCACACCGGCACGCCACGGGCATGGAAGGCGTCGATCAGCGCCCGCGGCACGATCTGCGAGCCGCTGTTGATGAAGGCCAGCGACGACAGGTCGGACCGGGCCCAGCGCGGATGCTCCACCAGCGCCCGCATCGTGGCCGGCACCAGCAGACTGGTCGTCGGCCGCCACACGGCCACGTCGTCGAACCAGGCGTCGGGGTCGAATCGCGGCTGCAGCCGGACGGCGCCGCCCGCAGCCAGCGTCGGCAGCACCTGGATGCACAGGCCGCCGACATGGAACAGCGGCAGCACGGCCAGCGTGCGCGTGGCGCCGTCGAGCCCCTGCGCGTCGATGGCGGCGTCGATGTTGGCCTGCATCGCCATATGCGTGTGCAGCGCACCGCGCGGCTCGCCCGTGGTGCCGGAGGTATAGGCCAGCAGCAGGTCGTCGCGGGCAGCCGGATCGAGTGCGCCCGGCGGCGGCGCCGGGGCGTGGCCGGCCAGCGCGTCGAAGCCGGCGTCGGCATGCCAGGCGGACAGTCCGGCGTGCGTGGCGATCTGGCGCAGTTCGGCGCCGGCCAGGCGCCAGTTCAGCGGCACGAAGCGTGCCCCCAGCCGCGAGCACGCCATCAGCGCAAGCAGCATGTCGGCACTG